>MAAC01011004.1_pt1 | contig 10768 bp, 9 predicted proteins | sample 1115981 | NCBI WGS metagenome assembly MAAC01 (sample SAMN04961126, study PRJNA320927) | seawater metagenome | isolation source: sample BD02T64 sea water enriched with oil for 64 days | place: USA:Gulf of Mexico | collected 2013-07-27 | reverse complement strand
CACGAAATTCGAACGCCTATGAACGGGATTTTGGGTATGACCCATGTCTTGCTTGCCGAAGAGCCTGATTCAAAGTTGCGGGACCAGCTGGAAATCATTCGAGAATCAGGGACAATTCTTATGGGGTTGTTGAATGATATTCTTGATATTTCCAAGATTGAAGCCAAACTTCTAAAGGTCGACGAGCGAGATTTTGATTTCTTGGCGCTGGTTAAGGCTGCTTACACATTGTGGAAGCCAAGGGCGGCGAGCAAATCTCTGAATCTGGAATTTGTCATTGCAGATGACATGCCACGCTTGCTCCACGCCGACCCCTTACGCATTCGGCAAATTCTTTATAATTTGGTTAGCAATGCGATAAATTACACCGAAGAAGGCAGTGTTAAGATCGCAGTGTCTTATCAGTCAAGGGATGATGGCCGAATAGATTTGATGTTGTCAGTACATGACACTGGCCCGGGGATCGCAAAGGAAGAAGTCTCTCGATTATTTGATAAATTCACGCAAGGGCATGCCCAGCACGCCCGGCGATTTGGCGGGACGGGTCTTGGCCTGGCAATTTGTAAAGAGCTGGCTAAATTAATGGGTGGGGATATTTTGGTAGATAGCAATGATGGGCAGGGCAGTAGTTTTTCATTGATTTTACCTTGTTCTCGCGGAGATAAAAACGCGGTAATCGAGCAGAAGGAAGAAGACCTCAATGTTCTTCTTCAACCGGAGCCGAACCATCCTTCACTCCGGGTATTGGTTGTCGAGGATAATGAAATCAATCGTTTTGTCTTGAGCACCATGCTGCATAAAGCAGGGCATGATGTCGATCTGGTCACCAACGGTGTCGAAGCGGTAAATGCCGTGCAAAACAGAAGTTACGATATGATTTTCATGGACATTCAGATGCCGGAAATGGATGGGATTGAGGCGACAGAAAGAATACGGGGCATGGAATTGGACTCGGATAGTGTTTTCATCGTGGCCCTTACTGCCAATGCTATGGAAGGCGACAGAGAGAACTATCTGGCCGCTGGAATGGACGACTACCTCTCAAAGCCGATTTTTCCTTCTGATCTCCATAAGGTACTCTGTGCTGCGGCGGATAAAAGCCGTGATTATTATGCAACAAGCGAGGTTGTAGTCGGTTAGGATGTGGGCAAGACGGTCCCGTCATTCCAGAATCAGTACGAGTTATTTTGAGGTGATTTCGAGCACTTTTGCGTTCGCGGCACAATTCCTGATCCGATTTCGAGCTTTTTGATAAATCCTCTAACGCGTAATCTCAGGCTAAATATTATTAGTCGTAATTTACCGAGGGATTTTATCCATGGCTGGCCGCAACGCTCTTTTTATACCTGGACCAACGAATATGCCAGAGCACATTCGATTGGCAATGGACATCAATACAGAAGATCACCGGGCATCTTCTACGCCTGATTTTATGGTGCCCCTGTTTGAAGACTTAAAGAAAGTCTTCCGTACAGAAAAAGGTGAAGTCGTTGTTTTCCCTTCTTCCGGGACTGGTGGATGGGAAGCGGCGATTACCAATACTCTGTCACCGGGGGACAAAATTCTGACTGCCAGGTTTGGTCAGTTTTCTAGCCTTTGGATTGATTCCTGTCGAGCGCTGGGTATTGAAGTTGAAGATATTGATGTGCCATGGGGCGAGGGCGCACCTGTTGGGACTATTGCCGAGCGATTGGCAGCTGATACTGGTCATGAGATCAAGGGCGTGGTTGTTTGCCACAACGAAACAGCAACGGGCGTCACTTCTGACATCAAAGGAGTCCGTCAGGCGATGGATGCATCTAATCATCCGGCGCTTCTTTATGTCGATGGTATCAGTTCTATTGGTGCCATTGAATTTGAAATGGATGCCTGGGGTGTTGATCTTGCTGTCGCAGGATCGCAAAAAGGCTTTATGTTGCCGACAGGTCTTGGAATTGTTGGCGTTAGCCAAAAGGCGTTGGCCGCGGGTGAAACCGCAACTTGCCCCCGGTTTTATTTTGATTTCAAGCTGATGATCAACCAGACCCGCACAGGGTTTGGACCTTATACTCCTGCGATGGGACTTTTACGGGGTCTTCGGGCCTCGGTTGATACTCTGCTCGAAGAAGGTATGGAAAATGTCTGGAGCCGTCATAAACGTTTGGCTGAAGGTGTCCGTCGTGCGGTTAGTGCCTGGGGTTTGACGACTTGTGCCAAAACGCCTGAATGGCAATCTGATACTGTAACCGGTGTTATGGTTCCAGATCATATTGACGGTCAAGAGATCGTTAAACGTGCCTATACTGACTACAACCTGTCCCTTGGCGGCGGCTTGGCTCTGGTTGCGGGTAAGCTTTTCCGTATTGGTCATCTTGGAGATTTGAATGAGTGCATGCTTTTCAGCGCCCTTGGGGGAGCTGAGATGGTCATGCGGGACATGGGAATGGACATCGAGCCCGGCAAGGGTGTTGGTGCTGCTATCGCATACTGGAGCCAGAATTAATAGTTTCCAAACAGGTGATTACGAGAAAAGGCCGCTGAAATGCGGTCTTTTTTTGTTTCGTCTCTTGATCGTTTTGTGAGGGCCATCTAGAACTAGATATTGTCGTTTTCTGTAAAAAGCGACATCTTCCCGGTTAGTAGATAGGAATGAGCATGTTTCCAGAGCCAAAAGAAGGATCTACACGCCGCGTTGGGTTTTTGCTTTTGCCTGGGTTTTCCATGAATTCCTTCACCTTTGCCATGGAACCCTTACGCGTTGCCAATAAAGTGGCAAGAAAAGAGTTGTATGACTGCCCCGTCTACTCGCTCGATGGCAAAAACGTAGAGGCATCAAACGGTTTACGCCTCGAGGTTCTTGGTGATCTTGATGCGGCAGCGGTGCCAGAAAACATTGTCCTTTGTGGTGGGCATAATATCTCTGCATTCACATCTGATAATTTGATTTCCTGGCTTCGCACTCTTGGGCGCCAAGGCAGGGTTATCGGCGCGCTCTATACGGCTTCTTATTATCTGGCAAAAGCGGGTTTGATCGACCGCTCAAAATGCGCTGTCCATTGGGAGTATCTCTCTGCGTTTAATGAAACCTTCCCGGAAATTGAAACGTCGAACGAGCTTTTTGAAGTGAGTCCAAAAGGCTTTACTTGCGTCGGCGGGACGGCTGGTCTGGATATGATGTTGAACTTCATCTCGGATCTGCACGGTTTCGAGTTGGCCAGAATGGTTGCGGATCAGTTTGTTCATGAGCGCATCAGGGACCGTCGTGAGTTCCAATATTTTGGACTTTCAGCCCGTTATTCCATTCAGGATCAACGCCTTCTAAAAGTTATCCAGATCATGGAAGATCATTTGGAAGAGCCACTTGGATTAGAGGAACTGTCCAAAATCGCCGGATCATCCCGGCGGCAACTGGAGCGCATGTTCAGCAAGCAGTTCAATAAATCCCCGGCAAGGTATTATAGCGAACTCCGGTTATATCGAAGTCGGCAATTAATTATGCAGACCAAGATGCGTATTATCGAAGTTGCTTTGGCTTGCGGTTATAATTCTTCGGCGCACTTTTCGAGATGTTATCGAAATTTCTTTGGCTGTACACCTTTGTCTGAGAGGAAATTACCAACCCCGGACGAGAAGGTTTAAGTCGGAAAAGAAAGTTCTGGACCGATATAAATCGAGGACCTCATTCTTGCCTTCTTCCTTCTATAATGTCGCTAATGTATAGATAACAGGATTATGGAGATCAATAGATGTGTTTATCCTTAACCAGACATCTTGCTGCTTTATTCATTGCCCTTTCCGTGGGTGTTTATGGCTCTGGTTTCTTGTTTCTTTCTCCCGCACAAGCATCTCAGGCTGATGTTTTAGAGGACGTTATTAGCGATATTGAAAAAACGGTTATTAATCGCTATTTCGGCAAGAACGTTGTTTCGACGGGAAAATCTAAAAAAACTAAAGGTAAGAATAAAAATAAAGGTCTCCCGCCTGGGCTGGCAAAAAAGGGTACTCTTCCTCCCGGTCTACAAAAGCAACTGGATAAGAAAGGCTCGTTGCCGCCAGGACTTGCCAAGCGTGATTTGCCCCATGATCTGATAAGCCGATTACCCCACCGTAAGAACAGCAAGTTTGTTGTGGTTGACGATAACGTGGTCCTGATTGATATCCTGACCAATAAAGCTCTGGATGTTCTGGAAGGTGTGCTTAAATAAGAATTTCTTTTGTTTACTCAGGAAACGAGGACTGCAAAGCTTTACGCTGTTTTAAGTAGCGGCCCAGTGTTCCGTGGTTAGGGGCAAAAATCATCGATAAGCCCTGCAGAATACAAGCGATTACGGCAATCATTCCTGCTGCGTTAAGGGCGTAGTTTGCACCCAGTAAGAAGGGGCCAAAGGCCGCGACCAAATACCCCAGAGATCCTGAAAGAAGCGCAAATATGGCGGAAAGTATCAACTGAGAACTCAGCTTGTCCGTCCACATTCGAGCCGTTGCCGCTGGGCAAATAAACATTGCGATCACCAGGATTGACCCTACAGCATCGAAAGCCGCGACCGCTGAGGTTGCTGTCATGATGATAAGGCCGATGCTGATATAGCGGGCGTTGAAGCCGAGAGACGTTGCCATTGCGGGGTCAAAGGTAGAGATCTTCAACTCTTTAAAGAAGATCAGAATTATGAAGAATACGACAAGAGTAACCATGCTCAGGCGACTAATACTACCGGGCATTTGGGACAGGCCTTTTGCTGAAAGGACATCTGACCAGTTGTTAAGACCAAACCACAGGGTGGATTCAAGATTGCCATAGAGGGCGTGTTCAACGTCGAGGTGAACACCTGATGCACCAGTTTGTTCCAGAATAAGAACGCCAAGGGCGAACATAGAGGTGAAAACGACCCCCATAGCTGCGCCGGGTTCGACATTGCCCAGGCGACGGATAACTTCGATCAACAAAGCGGAAATCAGCGCGGCGCCCAAGGCACCAAGGAGCATGGGAAGTGTGTCCAAAGTTCCCGAGAGAAGGTAGCCGACGACAATGCCGGGCAGGACAACGTGGCTCATTGCATCGCCGATAAGACTCTGTTTTCTCAGGACCAGAAAATTACCGGGCAAGCCACAACAGAGACCGGCAAGAGAGGCAACAAGCAGGGCGGGGAAATCGATCTGAAGGAAATCTGCGAGTGGTAAATCCATTAACTGATCTCCTTCTTTTTCAACATAAGTGAGTTTTCCAACTCTTTTATCAGATCTTGAGAAAGTACATCGTTGATCATTGCAAGAGACCAACGATTTTGGGCGAAAGCTTCTTCCGGGTAGCTGTTGAGATACTGATTCCAGAGTGCCTGATCATGAGACATGAGAGAAGCGGTCTTCTGACCTTTGGCTGTAAGAGAGCCTGAAGTGTCAAGGACGCCCTCTTGTCGCAGAATTAGTCTTGGCAAGAAGGAGAGATGACTTGGCCCTTTATTCAGAGAGAGTAATGCGCGACGGCGGGTTATGCGCAGGCGAAAGTTAAATTGGCGTAAGGCGGTTGCGACAATGCCGCGTTTTGGGGCAAAGAGCAGAGAGAGTGTGAAGAGGGATGTTGCCGTTAGCACAATGGTCGCTCCTGATGGGAGATCTGGTGTCAGGGCTGAAAGGGCAGCGCCGAGATAGCAGCTGATTCCGCCGGTAAGAGCAGATATCCCGACCATTAGTCCCAGGCGATCAGTCCAGAATCTTGCCGCAACTGGTGGGATAATGACGAGTGCAATAATCAAAATGAGCCCCACTGTTTTAAGGCCGATAACAACAACAGCCAAAAGCAGAGCCATCATCACAAGGTCAATTTTACTGACGGACCATCCGCGTGAAGCCGCGTATTCCGGATCAAAACAAATCAGACCAAATTCTTTCATAAAGAGAACGGCGAGAACTGTAATCGCAAGAGCAAAAAATGCGATCATTTCTGCTTCGCTTTGAAGCATGCTGGCGGTTGACCCGAGCAAATAACTTTCAAGTCCGGCCTGGCTCCCGCTCTTGAGCGTTTGAATGTAACTCATGAGGACAACGCCAAGGCCAAAAAACGAGCTCAGGACTGTTCCTATCGCTGAATCTTCTGGCAAGCGTGTATTGTCCTTAATCCATTGGACCAGCAGCACGCCAAGAATTCCGCTGAGGGTCGAGCCGATCATAAGGAAAGGAAGGCTTTTTCCCGTGCCTGTGAGTGCAAGAGCCACTAGAAATCCAAGAGTAATTCCGGGTAAGGTTGCGTGACTGATCGCATCGCTGATCAAGGCGCGTTTCCGCAACAGGGAAAACACGCCGACAACGCCGCCAGCGGTGCCAAGTAAAGCTGATCCAAGTAATACAACATTGGTGTTATAGCCACTTTGGAAGATGAGAATTTCAAAGAGATCCTGAAACAAGGTCACGCCTTTTGAATAGTGTTTGATTGCTTAAGGGGTTACGTTTCTTGGTCAGGCTCGTTATTGGCCGGCCAGTGAGACAAGGCCAGAGAGCTCTGAAGGGGCAAGACGTCCGCCATAGGCACGTTGCAGGTTTTCTGCCGTGAAAGCTTCGTTCATTGGGCCACTGGCAACCGGTCTGACATTGAGAATCAAGGCATGGTCAAAATAATCCGGGGCGGATTGTAGATCGTGATGTACGCAGATAACGGTTTTACCCTGATCCTTCAGTTTCTTCAGAACATTAATGATTGCGCGCTCTGTTGCGGCATCTACCCCGACAAAAGGCTCGTCCATAAAATAAAGCTTGGCGTCCTGCGCCAGAGCCCGCGCGAGGAATACCCGCTGTTGCTGTCCACCGGATAGTTGCCCGATTTGACGATCAGCAAAGTCGGCCATACCCACCTTATCCAGATAGGACAGAGCTTCTTCCTTGTGGCGTTTTCGAACTGGGCGAAGCCAGCCAATTTCGCCATATAGCCCCATCGTCACAACATCCAGTGCAGAGGCCGGAAAATCCCAATCGACACTGCCACGCTGTGGAACGTAGCCGATCAGTTTACGCTGTTTGTCGACAGGCTTCCCATAGACGGTGATTTCACCTGATAGTTTTGGTATCAGGCCAAGGGCAGCCTTGATAAAGGTCGATTTTCCTGCACCGTTTGGCCCAACGACGGCTACGAGACCTTTTTCAGGCGCGATAAAGGACAGATCCCAAACCACAGGTTTGTGGTGATAAGATACTGATAACCCTTCAATTGCCAGAGGTGCCTTTCTGGCTTCATCGGTCTGGAGTGGGTCATTTGGCTGTAGCTTGAGCAGTTTTGCGATCATGAGAGAAATCCTCTGCAGCTTATTCAGCAGTATGTTGGGCGAGTGTGAGCTGTTTACTCATGCCAGCGAGCGGGGCGCTGCCTCCTAGTGCGCGGCTGATCACTGTCGAGTTATGATCAAGCATGCCAATATAAGTACCTTCATAAGTTCCTGCAGATCCCATGGCATCTGAGAAGAGGGTGCCGCCGATTGTGACTTCATGTCCGCGCGCTTGTGCCCCTTCTATTAGGGCGCGCACATTTCTGTCGGCAACGGAACTCTCAACAAAAACGGCTTTGAGCTTGCGAGACACGATAAGCTCAACAAGGTCCTCAATTTTTTTGAGACCGGCTTCACTGGCCGTACTTAGTCCCTGAATGCCAATAACTTCAAATCCATAAGCACTGCCAAAGTAATTGAAAGCGTCATGGGCGGAGATGACAACGCGCTCGTTTTCGGGGACAGAGGCCAAAACCGTTTCGACATATCCGTTCAATTGTTCGAGCTTGATCAGGTAGGCAGAGGCATTCTTGTCATAAAAATCTGCATTGGCAGGGTCAAACTCTTTGATGACCTCCAAAGCTTTACTGGTAACGGCCATCCATTTCCGTACATCCATCCATACGTGAGGATCATTTTTGTTTTCATAATCGAGGCTCATCAACAAAAGGGAGCTGTCAATTGTCTCAGCCAAGGGAATCACAGGCTTGTTTTCTGCCATGCGCTCCAGGGCGTCCTCCATCTGCGCTTCGAGATAGAGGCCATTGTATAGAATGATATCAGCCTTTGTGAGGGCTGCTATATCGTATCTGTTCATACGATACGTGTGGGGGTCGACCCCTTCGCCCATCAGACTGTCGACGTCCATTTTGTCGCCGACGATATGGCTTACAACATCAGCAATTTGCGCGATTGTTGTCACAATCACGGGCTTGTCTGCGTGCGCTGCCTGACTAAGGCCGAAAGTGGTGATCAAAACACAGAGGATTTTGACCAAAACTGTATCTCGAAATGTATATTGAATGCGTGGCATCTATTTGAACCTTCGGCCAGTGTCGGGGCTGATATCTTGTTGTGGTGTGATATATATGTAGAATAATGATCGATTTGTAGCCTAGGCTACATTTCGTGTCAATGGCTTAGAGCGCAATCTAATGCTTCACTGTTATTTGAGCCGGAAAGTTTGGGATACGTTAAATAAATTAAGTGGTTAGGTCGTAAGGTAGGCGCGTCTTGTCTCGTAATAGATTGGATGACAACCGGGCCACCACCCATGAAGTATAGATTTTGTCTGGAGTTTGCGCCTTTTACATGCTGGATTCTTTAGGGTAAGTAAGGGCAAAATAGATAGTCATTAAGCAGATGAGTGGCGAAAGGTTATAATTAGTCCATGACTTCAGGAACCGACATGGAAAATATCGAACTTGTAAATGCTGAGCTGGAAGATGCAGATCAGCAAGCGGCTAAGTTCGAGAAAGTACGCGAAGCTCACAAAACCGAAGTAGCCGAAGATTATGTCGAACTTATCGATGATCTTATTAATGTTAATGGTGAGGCGCGTATTGTTGAGTTGGCTGGACGTATGGGCGTCAGCCATGCGACGGTAAATAAAATTATTGCCCGATTACAACGTGAAGGTCTTGTTATATCAAAACCTTATCGATCAATATTTTTGACTGATGAGGGGCGTGCAATGGCCGTCGCTGCACGGAGAAGACACGAGATTGTTGTGCGGTTTTTAAAGGCTGCAGGGGTCAGCGATGAAACCGCAGAGATTGACGCCGAGGGTGTCGAGCACCATGTCAGTGAAGAGACGCTGGATTGCTTGTCTTCTCTAACTTTAAAGATAGAAACGTAGCGTTTTCTCTGTCGCCGGTAACTAAATTTCAGAAAGTATGGAATGAGCTCATCGTTCTTTGTTGTAATGAAAATCATTCAATCGAGATTTTCGCTTTTGAAGCGACGAAGAAAAGAGCTAAAGTGCGGCAGAAACCTGAATAACGAATATTAATATCCAAGCTTATTATAACGAATTGGGGAATGACTCATGGCTCTTGAATTACCAGCTCTTCCATATGCCTATGACGCTTTGGGACCTTACATGTCTTCTGAAACTCTGGAGTTTCACCACGACAAACACCACAACGCCTACGTTGTGAATGGCAATAAGCTTCTTGCGGGCACTGATCTCGAAGGTAAGTCTCTTGAAGAAATCGTCAAAGGTTCTTTTGGCGATGCTTCTAAAGCAGGCATTTTCAATAATGCTGCCCAACACTGGAACCACATCGAGTTCTGGAACATGATGAAACCAAACGGTGGTGGTGCTATTCCGGGTGAACTGGAAAAGAAAATCATCGAAGATTTCGGTAGTGTTGATCAGCTCAAAGCCGATTTCGTAAATGCTGGTGTTACACAGTTCGGTTCTGGCTGGTGCTGGTTGGTGCTGGATGACAGCGGTAAACTTGCTGTAACCAAAACAGCTAACGGTGAAAACCCGCTCGTAACTGGTGGTCACGCTTTGCTTGGTTGTGATGTTTGGGAACACTCTTATTACATCGATTACCGCAACGCACGTCCAGACTATGTAAAGGCTTTCGTTGATAGTCTTGTGAACTGGGAATATGTAGCAGAGCGTTTCGCTAGCGCATCTTAAATATTTCTCGTGATTTAATAAAAAACGGTCCGACTTTCGGGCCGTTTTTTATATTCAGCTAAGGACCAAAATTTTTCATAAATTCGGGTAGTGAGTAGGCAAGAATCAAGGTGGTTTTCTTTCTCTTGGGTTCCTGTTATTTTGCGTTAGATTTTTACCAAGCTTTAAGGTTGGGCTGGAGCGTGTTCTTCCAGTGTGAACAGCTGGCTTGAAACAGGGAAGTGTATAGGATGAGAGCATTGCGGCAGTTTGCTGGAACGATGGTGGCCTTAATGGCTGGCGTCAGCTCAATATCAACAAACGTTCAGGCGCAAGAGGCTGAGGGCGAGCTTGCCCCAAATCAACTCATTGCTTATGACGGCAAGGAATATTCTGGCGCGGCCAAGGTTTTTAATCTGTCAGAAGGCCAGCTTTATTCTTTTGTGCCGTCTCTCGGAGATCTCTCCGGGCGTATTTCCTCATTCAAGTTGGGCTCTCAGGTTGGTGCGATTCTCTTTGAGGAGCCACTTTTCCAGACAACCGACAAATCTTGTGCACCTTTACTCGGCAGCCATGAGGAACCACATCTTTTGTGGCAGGGGGCAACTGCCGATCTCTTGCCGCAAAAACGTACGGGCGATGCGGCTTTGTCTTTTCCTGCACCAAAAGACGATACCTATTCTTCTATGATTATTTATCGCCGCGATGTTGGCCCTCCTCCCGGAGTGTTGATGTTGCAGCGCCTGAATAGCTACAGCAGAGGTTGTGGAAATGTTCTGGATCAGCTGAATTATCGTCGCGCGTTTGTGCCTGCCTGGGATAGTGGTAAAACCGGGTATTGCCAAAATCTGGTTGGCCCCGAAACCTATGCTGGTGCGCGTGGGACATACAGATTTGATAATAGTGA
>MAAC01008060.1_pt1 | contig 10770 bp, 5 predicted proteins | sample 1115981 | NCBI WGS metagenome assembly MAAC01 (sample SAMN04961126, study PRJNA320927) | seawater metagenome | isolation source: sample BD02T64 sea water enriched with oil for 64 days | place: USA:Gulf of Mexico | collected 2013-07-27 | reverse complement strand
TTAAACACTAGAATCACATAAGTGATCCAGGGAGAAAATATGTATACCAATAGCAAAACTGCTAAGGCTGTTCGTCTTGCCATGATGTTTGGCGCAAGTGCAACAATGGCCGTTTCAACGTCTGCGTTTTCAGCAGAAGAAGAAGAATCAGCTGAAAGTTTAGAGCGTATCGAAGTTACTGGTTCTCGTATTAAACGAGCTGACTTAGAAGGTGCTTCACCTGTAACAGTTATTACCGCAGAAGATATGAAAATTGAAGGTAACTTTACTGTTGCCGATGCTTTACGTAATAGTACATTTAACTCATTTGGTTCTTTCTCTGAAAGATCAGGTAGTTCAGCTCAATCACAGGCAACTGTTGATTTACGTGGTGCAGGTTCTCAACGTACATTAGTACTTTTAGACGGTAAACGTTTCCCAGGCTCTCCAACGATGGGTGGCCAATCTGCTAACCTTAACGCGATTCCAATGTCTGCTGTAGAGCGCATTGAAATATTAACCGATGGTGCTTCTTCTACTTACGGTTCTGATGCACTTGCTGGTGTTGTTAACGTTATTCTTAAAAAGAATGTTGAAGGTTTACATTTCACAGGTGGTGTAGGCCAACGTGACCGTGACGCTTCAGCTCAAGGTACAACGTCTCGTGAATTTTCAATGTTAGCGGGTGTTTCAGATGATAAAGGTAATATCACCATTTCATATGATCATCAACAACGTGACGGCATTTCTGACGGTGCTCGTAGCTTTACAGCTGCCCGTGCTGAAGATCTAGACGGCGACGGAAAAATTGAAATCTATACAGATGAAACTGATGGTTGGAGTTATTACGGTGCTAACGTTGCATCTTTAGACTTCTCTGAAATTCATGCTTCTCCTTTATGTGATGACTTAATTTCTCAATACGGGAACGATACGTTCCAACGTATGTCTATGGAAGCTGCTTGGGGTCCAGGCTCTGATGTTTGTGCTTTTGCTTATGCAAACGTTTCTTACAACAAAACTGCATTTACTCGTGATACTTTATTTGTTGATGCTAACTATGAAGTTGCAGACGGTGTTGAATGGTTTGGTCGTGCAATGTTTACCAAAAACTTGTCTTTTGGTCGTTATGCTCCACCAGCTGCTCCATGGAACAATATGCCAGCTAGTAGCCCACATAACCCTTACGGTACAGAAGGAAATAAAGGTTATTTCCGTTGGGTAGGTATTGGTAATCGTGATAATAACGTTGCTGATTATAACCAAGATTATTTAACTGGTTTCCGTGGCGATTTAGATTGGAATAACGCTACATGGGAAGTTTACTACCATAGAAATGATGCGGATAATAAATCAATCGGTCAGTATTACTTAAGCTACGGTGGTTTAGCGCATAACGAAGCTAACGGTATTGACTTAGGCTCTGCAGAGGGCATTGACAATATGAGAGCTACGACTCTTCAAGAATCTTCAGGCGTAATGGACCAAGTATATGGTGGTCTTGGCTTTGATTTAGGTGAGTTGTCTGGCGGTAGTATTGCTCATTATGTTGGTATGGAATACATGGAAATTGGTTATGCTGATATCTATGATGGCCAATCAGCTGCAGGTTTAGTAGGTGGTTCATCAGGTAGTTCAGCGTCAGGTAGCCGTGACGTTACTGCAATGTTCTATGAATCAGTAATGCCAGTAACTGACGATGTTGAAGTGAACGTTGCGGTTCGTTACGATGACTATTCTGATTTTGGTGATAACTTAGCACCTAAAGTGAATGTTCGTTGGCAAGCACTTGATAACTTGGTTGTTCGTGCATCATATTCTGAAGCTTTTAGAGCACCAGGTCTTGATGACTTAAACGCAGCAACAGCGTTCAGTGCTTCAAGCGCGTTTGATTATAAGCAGTGTAATGCCGCTGGAATTGCAAATGCAGACTGTCCTTCAAAGCAATTTGATACTTATATTAAATCAAATGCTAACTTAGGCCCTGAAACTTCAGAGTACATTAACCTTGGTTTTGCTTGGGATATCGATGATAACCATTCAATTAAAATGGATTACTTTGATTTACAAATTGAGAACGTAATTCAACAAAAATCTGTACAAGGTTTGTTATCAGATGAAGCTTCTGGCCTTATTACTGCTGTAGCGCCTGGTACCAATGTAAGCGATGACGTATTTTATCTTGTCCGTTCTAGCTCAGGTACTTTGATTGAAGTAGGTACTGGTTTAAGTAATGGTACTGGTTTTAATATCACAGGTTTGGATGTTACTTGGAATTCAAACTTTGAAACGAGTTTTGGTGATATTTCACTAAGCTGGGTTAACAGCTTCGTTACAGAATATGAAACAGAAGTTGGTGGTTACATGCATGACACTGCAGGTTGGTCTGGCCAACCTGATCATAAGTCAAACATGACAACTACTTGGAGATATGATGCTCATTCAGTTACTTATAACATGAATTACACAGCTTCTACTTCAGCGACTGAAATTGCAACTGGTGCAAATGTTGACATCGATGGTAAGTTAGATTCATGGTTAATCCATAACTTAACTTATACTTTTGATGCTGATAGCTATGGTCAATTTACTTTACAAGTAGTTAACGTAACAGATGAAGACCCAGTGTTGTCTCCAACGGGTACATATGATGACGCCAACTTATACAATAACTATGGTCGTGATTTCCGTGCGAGCTACTCAATTAGCTTCTAAGTCAACTTAGGATCTTTTAAAAGCCAGCATATTTGCTGGCTTTTTTATTGGCGTACATTCATAAGCAAAAATTTGTATTAGACAAACATGGTATATAAATGACAAATAAAACGAGTGATGTTTGGAGTAAATATTGGCAACAAGGTTATAAAACGTCTTTTGGGTCGATGTTCTCTGATAACTACGAAGGCGTTATTGCTGAACACTGGCTAAGTAAGTTTGCAGATTATAGTAAAGGCGATACAGTCTTAGACTTATGTACCGGTAATGCTAGCTTAATTTACCTAGCTAAAGACAAGTGCCCCTCGTTTGCTGATATAAAGTGGGTTGGTGTGGACTATGCAACAATTCAAGTCAAAACTGACTTTGATAACGTAAAAAATGTTGATTTGATAGAGCAGGTAGATATAGAAGATTTAAGTGGTTTATCACACAGTTTCGAGTATATAGTTTCTAATTTTGGCATTGAATATAGTGACTTGGGTAAGTCGATTCCATCCTTGTCTAAAGTGATCAAAAGAAATGGCCACTTAGCGTTAGTATGCCATTCATCATCTTCCGTATTAATTCAAAATAGTGCAGCCGAGTTACTAGCATTGGAGCAGGTGCTAAATATTGATGGTGTTATGGAGCAATTAAAATTAATGTTGGTGCATAAAGCAAAAGAAAATAATGATGCTGAAAAGTACCGAGCTAAATTGAATGAGCAATTAGCTTCGCTCTACGATGCATATGGTAACTTAGGGATAGTTACAGATTTTATCTCCTTTTTAAAGTATGTATTGAGTGTTCAACTGCCGAATAAAGTGGAACAGTTAAATGACTATCAAAGTGAATTGATTGCTTACAAAACAAGGTTGTCATGCATGTGTGATGCGGCCTTAAATGAAGAAAGACAAAGCAGGCTTAAAGAGCTATTAACGTTAAATGGCTTTGTAAATATTGTCGGGGAAAAGGTATATAAAGGAACCGACATTATTGGTTATTGCATTAGCGCACAAATGTCGGAATGATCTATTTAATTTATGTCGAATATAAACAAGATGTTTCAATTAAGTTACAAGAATAACCTTTAGTAACATTTTCAGGCTAATTATATTGAATATAAACATTATAATAGTGCTTGAATCTATATCATGACCTAAAGGGAAGAATATGAAAAAGCTATTAATAATGGGTATGTCGCTTTGTTTATCATTTACTGCATCGGCCTCAACCACCGCAACGGATGCAACTGCACAATCTAAAGCAAATGAATGTGGCACAATTGTTTTATATGAAAAGCCACCAAGAACTAAAGGCATCTACCACGCGGTAATAAATACCATTGATGATCAGGTTGTTTCTTCTAAAGCAATGAGGTTTGCACTTTCACCAGGTAAACATACCATTAAAGTGATTGAAAACATTCAAGATAACTCATTAACACGACGTAGAGGGGAGATGAAAAACTACAAGCTGATTACTTTTGAAGTTAAAGCCAATGAAAAATACTCTCTAGGCGCTAAGTTCCATAGAAATAAACGTTCAAAGCTTAAGACTGGTGAATACTGGGATCCAATTGTATGGAAGTCATCTGAAAAAAGCTGCAGTTTATAATTTAAATTAATAAATCCTTTTTGTTTTGAATTGACGATAGTTATTTTATTAGATTCCTAAGTTTCTTAGCTGTAATATAATGTTGCTAGCCGGTTGTTTGCATAAACGATCGGTTAGACGGCTTTTATTCCTCAATCGACATTCGAATCGTTAAAAACACGTCCTTGTATTCTGCTCGATACTCTTTCCAGGTTTACCGATAAACCGGCCTAACCAACAATACTTCGAACGACTATCTTTTACATTCACTTTGATCATTTATCTGCGATTCTCTCCACCACTGTTGCACTCTTAATTAATTCATTTTGCTTTTTCATACCTCTTCTTTAGGAAGAGGTGGTATGAATGAGCATGTAAACTAGTATGTTTTATTGCAAAATCAAAAACGACTTCCCTCTATAGTGTTTTAAAACTTGTACCTTTCAATACATATTCTCTTTGCATAGAGCTTACTACTGAGCCTAAGGCTGTGTCTGTTTTTATATTTTGTTGGGTTGCACCACGCCGTGATATGACTTTTGCTACGTTTATTTTTATTGATTTTTTATAAAGTGAATGTGATAAATGTTGCAAGATTGTAACAATTGATCTCTGAATGTAATAAAAAATGGCTTAATGTAACAGGGGATGAGGAAATGTAACAAATGATGTTGACCCTAAGCGGCTATTACGTTTACTATTGATGGGTAAAACCAATAAAAATAATTTATAAAAAATATACGAGGCACTATAGCCTCGATTATTAAACACTAGAATCACATAAGTGATCCAGGGAGAAAATATGTATAGCAATAGCAAAGCAGCTAACGCCGTTCGTCTCGCCATGATGTTTGGTGCAAGCGCAACAATGGCCGTTTCAACGTCTGCTTTTTCTGCAGAAGAAGCTGCAGAAGAATCAGTAGAACGTATCGAAGTTACAGGTTCACGTATCAAACGTGCCGATATGGAAGGTGCTAACCCAGTTCAAGTCATTTCTCGTCAGGACATGATGAATACTGGTATCAATAATATCGGTGATTTATTACAAGAAATTCCATCAGTTGCTGGTGCCGGTACTAACCAATCAATTAACAATGGTGGTTCAGGTGCTATCCGTGTTTCATTACGTGGTTTAGGCTCTGAAAGAACCTTAGTTTTATTAAATGGCCGTCGTGTTGTTGCTTCTGGTACAGGTGCTAATAGCTCTGTAGATTTAAGTACGATCCCTACTGCAATCATCAAACGTGTTGAAGTGCTAAAAGATGGCGCGTCAGCAATCTATGGTTCTGATGCTATTGGTGGTGTTGTAAACATTATCACTCGTGATGATTTTGAAGGTTTAGAATTTAACGCTACACGTGACCAATCAACAGAAAATGGCGATGGCGCGTCTACAGATTTAGATCTTATTGCTGGTATTTCATCAGACAAAGGTTCTGTTGTGATGAGTGCTTATTTTTCTAAGCAAGAGCCACAATGGTCTGGTGACCGTGATTGGTCAGCATTCGAGTATAATTTAGACCCAGATACTATGGAGCTTGAAAAAGGCGGTTCTTCGGCTCCACCTTGGGGACGTTATAACGGTATTCCTGGTGAGTGTGGTTCAAGAACTCATGGTGCAGGTAGTGGCCCAGGTCAATCTGATCCAACTGATTTTGCAAATGCTAACGGTTATGATTGTTGGGATTGGGATAAAGATACTTATAACTACGCTCCTGCTAACTATCATTTACTTCCTGTTGAGCGTTATGGTTTATCAGTTCAAGGTAACTATGAAATTAATGACCATTTCAATTTCTTTGCTGAAGCTCAATATTCTCACCGTAGTGCAAGTACCAAACTTGCGCCAGAGCCACTAGCTCCATTAGTTTTCTTTGGTTTTGACGGTGCACCATATTCAGCTGATAACTATTACAATCAGCAATTTGGTCCAAAAGATGACGCAGGAAATACAGTACAAATTGATGACTGGCGTCGTCGTGTTGTAGAAACAGGCGGTCGTTCTGATAATTTCACTTTAAATACTACACGTTTTGTAGCTGGTTTTAATGGTGAAATTAATGAAGAATGGGGTTATGAGTTCTCATATATTTACGGTAAAAATGAAACAAGTAACCGTACTGGTGGTAACTTCAACTTAGAAAAAGTTGGTTTAGCAGCAGGTCCATCTTTCATGGATGCAAACGGCAATGTTGTTTGTGGTACGCCTGAAGCACCTATTGATGGTTGTGTTTCGCTTAATACTTTTGGTTTACCTGGAAGTGCTACTGAAATTTCACAAGAAATGTTAGGTTTCGTAACATTTGAAGGTCATGATGTTGGTCAAAATGAACAACAAATCCTTTCATTAGCTGTATTTGGTGATGCTTTTGAATTACCTGCGGGTACTGTGGGTGTTGCATTTGGTATTGAGCATCGTGAAGAAAAAGGTGGTGATTACCCTGATGCATTAGTTGCACTTGGTATTACAACGGGTAGTTCACGTTTAGCGACTGAAGGTAGCTATACTGTAGATGAAGCTTATTTTGAAGCGGCAATTCCATTATTAAGTGGTTCGCCATTAGCTGAAAGCTTAGATTTAGATTTAGCGATTCGTTACTCAGACTACAATACTTTTGGTGATACAACTAACCATAAAGTGGGTATTAAGTGGCGTCCAATGGATGGCTTAATGGTTCGTGGTACTATGTCTACTGCATTCCGAGCTCCATCTACTAGTGATTTATTTGGTGGTGCAGGTATTACATACCCAACCGTATCTGATCCATGTTCAACAAATGCTACCGCTAATTGTATTGCTGACGGTGTTCCTGCCGGTGGTTATGAAGCTTTGGGTGACCAATTACGCCAAACTTACGGTGGTAACCCAGAAGTAGAACCAGAAGAAGCAGATATCATGACTTTTGGTATCGTATATAGCCCTGAATTTGTAGAAGGTTTATCTTTTACAATTGATGCTTGGGATATCGAACTAACAAATGCTATTTCTTCAATTGGTCCAGATGTAATCCTTCAAGGTTGTGCTGCAACTGGTGATTATTGTCAAAAGATTGATCGTTGGGCAGATGGTAACGTTAAGTTAATTGATGACCGTACAACTAACGTTGGTGGTGTTGATTCTTCAGGTTATGACTTCAACATTCGTTATTCTACTGAAACTAGCTGGGGTGACTTGAGAGTTAACCTAGATTCTACTTTCTATGATACATACAATAAAACGCTTGCAGATGGTACAGTTCAAGAACATGCTGGCTGGTATGTTAAAGATGGCGACGGTAACTTCCCTGAGTGGAAACATACGTTAAACGTAGCTTTAACTCAAGACGATTGGTCAGCTGTTTGGTCTGTACGTCACATTGATGAAGTAGAAGAAACTTGGACAGTATGGTGGAGCCCAACTGTTGGTCAACGTACTATTGATGCACAAACAATCCATAGTGCTCGTTTCACTTACTTCCCATATGAAGCAATGTCAGTTTCATTTGGTGTAGATAATTTATTAGATGAAGAGCCACCATATGCAGCGAGTGGTTTTAACGATAATACTGACCCACGTACATACGCTACAAATGGTCGTCATATAAACTTATCAGTAGGTTTGAAGTTCTAAATCCACTTAAGTTTATCTAATAAAACCAGCATCTTTGATGCTGGTTTTTTTTGAGCGAAAATACCTCAATAATGGGTGAGTGATTTCTACTCTTTAGGTATTTAGAATTATAGGGGGCAGACCTATGAGTTATTCGCCTACGAAAATCTGATACTGATGTTTACGCTAGTGATCTACCTACATAAAAAAAACTCGTCAAATTATCCCTGCTCTATATTTATTCCCACTTGTTAATCAATGCTGCATGTTTGGTATCAATAGAATTCGGTAGATAAAACATTCCAGGAATCTGCTAACAAAAGCGAGATCTGTTGGAGTTTTATTGTGATTGATTAATATTAAATGAAGTAATACAAATAACGAGTGCTGAATTTTGAGGAAGGAGGAGGAGGCATGTGCAAGCGTTAAAATAACGCTTACACATAAATAACGGACATCTTACCTTTTGTCTTTCGCACCTACTTGTTGGGCACGATTTAAAGACCGCATATCTTGCTGGTTTTGCTCTCTAACTGCATCAGATACTGCTCTTGACATACAGCGTCTTTTCTTTAAGTTGCTACCTGTTGTAGCAGACTGTTCACATACTTGATCTTTAGTATTCGTCTTAGCAACTGTCGATGTAGTCCCATTTCCTGAACCATGTGTTGAGTGACATCCCGCGAGTACTAGCAACGAAATTATTGTTGTTATTTTAATCATAATCAATTTTCCTTATATTTGAGTCGCAATCATCTTAAATAAAAGGACTTAAGCTGTCTACGTTCTACACTTTATCCTTTGGTATTTATTTACTTACTTTCATTCAGCCCTCGCAGTGATTGACATTATTTCGAAGTTAATGTGTTACACAATATTTCCTTGATGGGTGTTTCAGATATAAGCGAAATTTAATGTTATGAGAATTGCAGAAAAATTAATTACTACTCCAAATTGCAGCTGCGGATTGGTGTAAACAAAAAGAAGGGATGTATTTAATGAAAATTCAGTGAGAGTGAAACTTTTAAAAGCTAAGACCAATGTGCTGGTTGTACATGATTGTATTTCAGGTAGCTTACAGGGGGTTACAAAATATTACTAAGTATCCACACCGTCTTAAAAGACTGTTGTCTTAAAATATTGGCCGAGGCTAAGGGTCGCCGCACTTATTTATATCAGCTTCGGTATTCTATTGTTGAATATAAACCAATCGTTTTTATTCTAATATTTATCACACAATATATTGATTTGGTGCAGTACTTTTGTGAGGGGGGAGCCCCTTATCTTTACGTAAAGGTAATGCCTTGGCCTAAGCGGCTGAATTTTAAGAGTTTTATTTGATGTTTTTTTGTTTTAAAATCACAAGCGTTATGTTTTGTTACACTTTGTTACCTTTATTTAACGCCTCTGGTATTTCTGTTTTTTCTATCTTATTGTTTTATCAGGTAAAAAAAATCCTGTGTATACACTTTACATAGGCTGAAAATGTTTCAGTAAATGTTTCCGGATGAAATGGATTTCTTTAAGTTGTTGATATGTATGTTATAAAGTTTAATTCTGAATGTGTGCATTTGTAATAACAAGTTCAGGGTGGTGTTGACCATAATCTGAACTTAAGTTTACTATCTTGCCTGAAAAACAGGTAAACAACCTTAAATAAAGCATTTATAAAAACAATCGAGGCAATATAGTCTCGAACTTTAAACACTATAATCACATTAGTGATTCCAGGGAGAAAGTATGTATAGCAATAGCAAAATAGCTAAGGCTGTTCGTCTCGCCATGATATTTGGTGCCGGCGCAACAATGGCAGTTTCAACTTCTGCATTTTCAGCAGAAGACGCAGTAGAAGAAGTTGAACGTATCGTAGTAACAGGCTCTTCGATTAAAAGAACTGATATGGAAGGCGCTTTACCAATCGATGTTATCAGTAGACAAGATATCGACAGTTCTGGTGTTACAACCGTACCAGATTTAATAGCTAGCTTACCTTCTATGCAAGGTTTCACCACTGCAGGTGAATCTGTAGGTGGTAGTGGTGGTGGTATTCAAACAGCATCATTAAGAGATTTAGGTCCACAATATACCTTAGTACTTCTTAACGGTCGCCGTATGGCACCTGCCGATTCAGGCGGTACTATTGATTTAAACTCAATCCCTCTTTCTGCAATTGAACGTGTTGAGATATTAAAAGATGGCGCATCTGCTATCTATGGTTCTGATGCTATCGCAGGTGTTTTGAATTTTATCTTAAAGAGAGACGTGCAAGAAACTACAATTAGTGTACGTGGCGACAAACCACAAGACACTTCTAGCACAAGTTTTAGTATTTCTACTGGCTACGGTGACTTATCTACAGATGGTTTTAATATCATGGCGGCATATAGTCGTGATGAGCAAGATAACTTACAATCGTCAACACGTGATTTCGCTAGTACTGGTTTCATCGACTTTGAACATGGCGGACAAGACTTAGTTGCTTTCTCTGGTTCTGTTAATGCAATTCCTGCCAATGCTTATGTTAGATACCTTGATGCAGCGGGTGAAGAGCAAAATATTTCTTTTAACCCATATAAAGAAAGTAATGGCTCATGTCATGATACAAGTGCACCAGCAGGTACTGCGTGTCAGTTTGATTATACAAGCACATTACAAATTCAACCTGAGACTACTCGTGATAATTTCTTTGTTCAGGGTATAGCAGAAATCAATGACGGAATGGAAGCATATTCAACACTTTCACTCTCTGAATTTGCTATGATCACTCGTATTGCGCCATATCCAACAGGTACTTTTGTATTACCAATTGATGCAGGTATCGTACAAGATAACGTAATTCCTCACCTTACCGACGAACAACTAAACGGTTTAACTCGAGTTGCGGCGCGCTGGCGTACACTTCCTGGCGG
>MAAC01016473.1_pt1 | contig 10771 bp, 11 predicted proteins | sample 1115981 | NCBI WGS metagenome assembly MAAC01 (sample SAMN04961126, study PRJNA320927) | seawater metagenome | isolation source: sample BD02T64 sea water enriched with oil for 64 days | place: USA:Gulf of Mexico | collected 2013-07-27 | reverse complement strand
CTTCGAGTTCAGCAAGACGGTTTGTCAGGTGCAGGGAATCGAGAATTTGTTGTTCGGCACTATGCATGAGCGTGTCCTGCCACTGCGGCGGCAGTGCATTGAGCTTCACCAGCACGCTAATGCGCTGTGTGGCCGTCAGGTCGCGAAAAAAAGTCAGGCGGAGTTGCGCGTACTTTGGCGGTTCCGACGAACTTGTCCTCTCTTCGATCATGCCTTCCTCCTGCACAATCGGAATATGGACAGGAACCTCGCTTTGCTCTGGCGACGGCGCGGACCCGCTTGCCGGTTTGGGCACGGCCCTGAAGTTGGGACATCCTAGCCGATAGTTCGGCCCGCCTTCGCCCAGGCGTCCTGGATCAGCCGCGAACCGCTTTGCATCGTCATCCCATTTTCTGGGAATCACTGTAACAACAAGCTCATCCGCTGCAGAATCCCATTCGAACTGGAGCAGGTTATAGGTGTAGCCATATTCCACCTCGTTTGTGGGGGGAACGGTCGCGCCAGAAGCGATGTGCAACAAATCGCAGCCCGCAGAAACAGGGTCCACCTTGGCCGAGGGCATGTGCTCATGGCCGGAGATGAATACCCGGGCTCTGGCGCGCAGGTATTTGCGGGCGTCCTCGGAGTCCTGCAGCCAATCCAGAGGATGGTGGGTGAGGACCACCAACTCGGTGCCCGGCTTGCTGGGTAGGACTCGTTGCCTCGCCCCCAGGAGCAAGGATGCCTTGTCATCCTGCTTGGCGCAGATTAGGGCGGTGTTCAAACCGATGAATCGAAGGTGTCGTCCAGGGGCAAGTTCGACGACTCGGCTTCCTGCGTCGCCGCCAGATTTGTCTAGGGGTGAGGCGTAGCCCGCTGCAAAGGGCTCGTAGGCGTGGAAGCGGCTATAGAGGAGGGTCCTGTCGTTCTCGGCCGCCAAGAATTCGTCAAGTTTCGGCTCGCCCTTCACCTTGATCTCATCAAGCATCCAGGTGAGTGCCGCAGAAATCTTGGCGCGATCTACGTCATGGTTGCCCGGCACTATTTGTACGTCGGTTTTCGCACAACCGGCCGCGCCAGCGATCTGATCGAGCCAAGCCGCGGCGGCCGCATACTGTTCACGCTTTCCAGCGTACGCGATATCCCCGCAAACAATGACGCCGCTGGCTCGCTGTCCGGGAAGACGTGCCACCTGATCCTGGACATCTTCAATCAGCCGTTCCTTGACATCGTCGTGGACGGCGACCGCTCCGCCTTTTTCCTGGCCGAAGTGGATGTCCGAGAGGTGAATGAAGGCAATAGGCATGGCGCCGTTTTGGTCCCCGATCGGTTTTGAGTCTTTTTATTCTGAATCAAGGGCTTCGACCTGTAGATTCCGGCCTTTGCCAAGTTCGATAGTAGCTTAAGACCCCCACATCTGCCGAGCATTGCTCGGGTTACCTCCGCGCACGGAACTGCCTTAGTCCAACAGGTTTCCAACGGCGTTGGCCGCCAGTTCGCCGCTCCGGTAATACCCTATAACCGTATCGACCTTCCGATGCTCGGTCATGGCCATTACGTCACCCACGGGAATGTTCTTCCGACCCGCCTCCGTGACAAAGCCTGACCGGAGGCTGTGGCCCGCCCAATCGCCGTCCAATCCGGCTAACAAGGCGCGTTTGCGCACGATGTTCGCGACGGATTCCGGGGTGAGGGGAGGGCCCACTCGCGACCCCCACAGGCGCCGGAAGATCGCGCCCTCGGCAATGGCAGCCGCGTCGAGCCAGGCCTTCAGGGCCTCAGCTGCCTTGCCACGGATCGGCTTATCTGGCTGCTTGACTGTCCCATCCTGGTTGGTCTTTGACCGATGCAGCCGATAGGCATAGTTGCTGCCATCCGCCTTGATTAAGCGCTCCACGATGGCATCGGCCACCTCCGATCGCCGGCGACCGCCGCTGGACCAGGCAAACAGCAGCAGCGCCCGATCTCGGATTCCCTTGAGGGAGTCATCGCAGGTGGCCAGCATGGCTTCCAGAGGCTCCCGGGTCGCCGCCGTCTTCTTCGTGACGATTTCACCACGCTTGGAGGCGGCGCGTTTGGCGCTCGACAGCAGCTGGCGGACCTGCGGATCTTCACAGGGATTAGGCTGCCGGCGCAGTTGGTGCAACTTGGAAAGCACCGCCAGCCGGTGGACCACGGTGTTCATCTTCAGCGGTCCGGCCTGGCGCTTGAAATCGCTCTCGACCAAGAGCTGGTCGATCGCCGCTGGCAGCTCGCAGACCGGCTGGTCGATCGGGCCGCGCGCCAGGTGGTCGACCAGGAATTGCAGCACCGTCGGCACGGCGACGGGCAGGGCCAGCGGCTGCCCGTAACGCGCCTGGGCCCAGGCACACCAGTAGCGCAGGGCGCTGCGATAGCTGCGGACGGTATTCTCGGCTTGGCCGGCGACCAGGATTTCCTCGGCCGCGCGCCGCGCCGCGTCGCCCAGTTCGGACGGCGAGATCAGCTCGGCCGGCGCCGCGACCGTCACGGCCGCGGATTTGGGCCTGCGTCTGCGCGGTGGCTCAGCGGTCGGCATATCGGTATAAATCCTATGTACTATGTATTAAATACGACGTTCGACCTGTCGTATTCGTGATAAACATCTCTTATCACGAGTATAAAGGCAAGGGCAGGGAATTGAGAATCGGGAGGCCCCATGAGCATTAAAACGCGAAAATCGGAGCCGGTTAATACCGGGAAAACCCTATGCGCGGTGTAACGCTGACCGACATCACGCGCGCTGCGGATCAGCTGCTGGCCGAAGGTGAGCGGCCGACGATCGATGGCGTGCGCCGGATCTTGGGGACCGGCTCGCCTGGTACGGTGAACGCTCTGCTCAAGCAGTACTTCCAGTCGCTGCCGTTGCGCCTGAACTTGCCGGCGTCGATCGCGACGGCCGCGGCTGAACTCTACGAGCAAGTACAGAGTACTGCCCGCCAGGAACTCGAAACGGAACGTGCAGAGGCTGAGGCGGCGCTCGCCCAAGGTCGCGAAGCTCTGGCCCAGGATCGCCGCGACTTCGAAGTCGAGCGCACGGCGTTCCATCAGCGAGTTGCCGACCTGAACGCCGATCTGGAACGTCACCGGGAGCAGCTCAAGACCACCTCAGCCAAGCTCGCCAGCACCGAGAAAGAGCTGGGAACCCAGACGACCCGCGCGACCACCGCCGAGGCCCAGGCCCGCGCTTCCGAGGCCGAGCGCGAACGCGCCGCCCAGAAGCACACCGGCGAACTGCAGCGGCTGCGCGACCAGGCTGAGGGCAACGAGCGTCACCTGCTGGGTCGTATCGACGAACAGAAGGCCCAGTTGCAACGCCTGGTGCAGGATCGAGAGCGTGAAACGGCCGCCGCAGCCAAGCATGCGGCAACCCTCGAGACATCGGTGTCGGAGGCCGCCAAACTGAATGCTTCGCTCCGGGCGGAGCTGACGACTGCGCAGCGTGACCTCGCCAAGCGCCAGGAGGCCGTGGTGGCCGCCGAGAATGCCCTGCAGCGGGTCCATGAGCAGGCCGCCAGGGACCAGGCACTGCGCCAGGCTGAACTGGATCGTGCCCGTGCCGAGATCGAACAGCTGACCGGGAGCAGCGAGCAGCACAAACGTGACCGCGACGAGGCCTTGAGAGATGCGGCAAAACTCGAAGGCCGGCTGTCGGCACTGCTGGGGCAATTGGAGGAAGCCAAGGCTGAGATTCGCCGTCTGCAGAAGGCCAAAGCCGGTGAGGCTGGAAGCTCTTAGTTCGACGTCTGCAGCACAGGTTGCGTCAGTCACCTATGCCGCCGCACCTTGTCCGGCGGCCGGATTGATCATATCAAAGGCGTCCACCACATGAGAATTTTCGCAACCATTCTTGCAACGTTCTCCGCGATTCCGCTGCTTTGCGGATGTTTCACCAGCGAAAGTGACACAACTCGTAGTAGGCGACGGCTGATACCAAGGCGCTGAGTTACTCGCCGTCAAGGTTGCCCGAGGATGAGGCAGGGGGTGCCAGGCGATCGTTCAGCAGCCTGATGACTTCCGATAGGTCGTACCCGAAAGGCGTTCGGGCAGCCAAATGAGCAGTGGAGCTATTCCGAGCGACACTAGCAGCCACTTTTCGGAGTGATGCGAGGTGCCTACGTCGAATCCGTACGCGATGCTCGCAGCTATTGCCAGGAGCAAAAAGTAGGGTCCTGTGATGTAGCAATGCAGTCGGTGGCAGCGAGCGGCATTGACGAGGCAGGCGAGCCCCATCAAGACACAGGCGGCGGCCCCGATCAGAAGAAGCGCGGGATACCGGTCAGCGCCGAAGAACGCCCCTGCGGAGATGCCGCCGGGAATGATCCAGAAGCCGAGCACATGCGACGGCCTGCGAACGCTGTCGCAGCTTCGCGGGTCAGTCATTGGATCAGCCACAGCATCGGCTCTGTTGCTGAATCGGAGGGCACTTCACCGAGCCGAATGAGCAAAACACACAGCAGTCACCGGCAGTCGGCCGGAGAAGCGTCTTGCAATCGCTGCATTCGTAGAAGAATTGGCAGGCATCCGCAGGCATGGTCTCGGACTTTGAAGCTCCGCATCGCGGACAGGTAATCACTGATTCAAACACGATGGCGCTCATGGCCGTCGCTACTTTTGCACGGCCGATGGATACCCGGCATTCCTGGTCGCGGCGGTCAGATCGGCGGACTTGGCCTTGTCCGGATCGAAAGTGACGCGCGCCGTCTTCTTCGCGAAATCGATGCTGACTTCGCTTACGCCGGCGACGCCTTGCAGCGACTTCTTCAGGGTGATCGGGCACACCTGACAGGTCATGTTCTGAACAACAAGCGTTACCGTTTGTGGGGCCATCGCGAAGGCTGCCAGCGGCAGCGCCGTGAGTGCGAGCAGTGCCAAGAAAGTGTTGTACATGGGAGTCTCCGTTTCAGTAGAACAGCGAGGCCAGCAGAGGTACCGCGAGCAGGCAGAGCAGCAGGATGCCGACGACCAAGAAGATCAGGCGGTGGCGCTTGGTGGTGATTGGATCGATGCATGGCATGCCAGGCGCACATACCTGTGGCACGAGGTAGAGCTGGTGAAATGCGCGGCCGAGGAAGACCAGCGTCAGGCCGATGAAGATCGGCCGGTACGGCTCCATCGCCGACAAGTTGCTGATCCACGATCCACCGATTCCGAAGGCCAGCAGCACCAGCGGCCCGACACAGCACACGGATGCTCCAGTGGCCGCCGCGACACTCGCAATCAGTGAGGGTTTTCCAGTGAATTGCATCCGCCGCATCCTTGACCTGGCAATTTAGCTGCTACTCTAAACTCCGTACCAAGGTACGGAGTCAAGGGGCGCGCGATGACAACAGGACTGACAATCGGCAAGCTCGCGGAAGCAGCTGGCGTCAATATCGAGACGGTGCGGTACTACCAACGGCTGGGCCTACTCAACGAACCCACGAAGCCGTCTGACGGGTATCGACGGTATACCCCTCAGCAAGCCAAGCAGCTTCGCTTTATCAAGCGGGCACAGGGCCTAGGCTTCACGCTGTCTGAGATCGGTGGCCTGCTTAGGCTGGATTCCGCCTGCATGTGCGCCGACACCCGGGAATTTGCTGCGCGGAAGCTGGCAATCATCGAGCAGCGAATGGCCGATCTCGTGGCAATGCAGGAGGCGCTGACGGACCTGATCCGGCAGTGCGACGCCGGTGATGGCGGGGATGCCTGCCCCATCATTGAAGTGCTCGCGGCGGCTTGAGCGTGAGTAGTCACCGCTTGGATGCATCGCCGCCGCGCTAAAAGGTCAAAAGGGCGGGTGGTTTAGAAGCTCTGAAATCTCAAGTTTCGAGGGCTAAAATTAACAAGCACAAACAGCAAGTTATGCCGACTTTGCTGCGATTTCGTCAGAATCCCCGCCAACCCTCATCAGCGCGTTGGGCATGTGGCCAGCGTCGGCACGGGTGCGGGTCAGCGGTGCCAGCAGGATGCGGTTGGGCAGGGTGAGAGAACCTACTTGAAGTGGATTGAATAGCATGTGGATGAAACCCCAGATTGGTGAACAGAAAACAGTGGTAAAGCTAACAGTATTCCCAATACTCAGACCTTTGAAAAGTCTCTGAACTTTGAAAGGTCACTGAAGACTGCTCTGGCACGGCTGGTGCTTTTGCACCCAACGCACGATGTAGTAGACGCAAGTGGGTAGGCCTTTGCTTCCGTCAGTTTCCCGGCTGTCTCCAGCCGTACATACACCAAACGCCTTTGGTCATCCACCGCGTCGCAACTCCCTGACACCCCGGCCCAGCTTGCGGCGCAACAGGGCCCGCAGGGTCACCCCATCCGAGTACCCGACCTGTGCGGCGACTTGGTCGACGCTCGCGTTTCCGGTGCGCAAGAGATGGACGGCATGCTCCACGCGCAGGTCCTGGAAATACGACAGCGGTGTCTTTCCCAAAACGCTTTGCAGCCGCCGCGCCAAGGTGCGCTCGCTTGTGCCCGCGGCGCTGGCCGCCTCGGCCAGCGAGAACCCCTGCGCGAGCCGACGTCTGGCCCAGCACTCGAAGCGCTCCACCATCGGGTCGGCATGCGCAAGGTGGTCGGGAATCACGAACTCGGCTTGCGAACTGCGTGCCTCGACCAGCAGATAGCGTGCCACCAGGGCCGCCAGCGCCGGACTGCGCCCTCGGATGATGCGCAAGGCCAGGTCGACGTGGGCCAAAGCGGCACCCGCGGTAGTGAAGCGTGTCGAGTTCACGATCATGCGTGACTCGTCCAGCGTGACGTTCGGATAGCGCTGCCGAAACATCGGCCCCAGCCACCATGACGTCGTCGCACGATGCCCATCAAGCAGGCCACTCTCTGCAAGTAAGAAACTACCGGAGCAGGCGGCACCAAGGTGCGCGCCAGCGGTGGACCACAGCTGTAGCGCGGCGACCGCATCGGGCACGTCGGGGCGTGTGAGCCGAGCCGAGAGCGTGTCAGGCATCTTCTCACGAAACGCGGGCACGAGCACGACGTCTGGTTCCGGCACACCATGCGCAGTGACCACGGGGACCGTCAAGCCTTGCGCAGTTCGGATGCGACGCCGCACGCCCACCAGCGTGAGCTCTATGTGCGCGGGAGCCTGTGGCAGCGAGCCCGCCATCGCATTGGCTAAGCCCACTGTGTCAGTGAGCGCCGCAAGCCCCAGATCAAACACGCCATCACAAACAAGGAGGTGGAGTTTCATGGCAATAATGATATCAATGTTGTCATTCTTGCCTATAGAGATGTCTGTCATGAAGACTTAGACTGCAGTCTCGTCGATCCCTTCACCCACCTTTCCATTTACCCAAAGGAATACAGCATGACCAAGCTCGCCCTGTTTGTTCGCCTCGAAGCTAAACCCGGCCAGGAGGCTGCGCTTGCCGACTTCCTGGCCAGCGCACTGCCGCTCGCCAACGCCGAGTCCGGCACCACGGCCTGGTTCGCATTGAAGTTTGGCCCTTCGACGTTTGGTGTGTTCGATGCCTTTGCCGATGAGGCTGGTCGCCAGGCACATCTGAACGGCCAGATCGCCGCGGCCTTGATGGCCAACGCAGCGACCTTGCTCAGTTCTCCACCCAATATCGAGAAGGTCGAACTGCTTGCAGCCAAACTGCCTGCATGACAACCCGGCCTTGACCCAATCAGCTCACGCTGCAGGATGGGGGTCACACGGCCCTACGTGCGACCCCTCATTCGTGTGATGGCGAATGAGTTTCTCAATAGCCTCGGGTGGGACTTCCGTATGGTAGACGACCCGCGGCGCGCAAGCCTGGGCGATCGCCGATCTCGACATCGACGCGCTCGAACGCCACCGCGCGCAGGCCCAGGTGGCCGTCGACCTCGATTGGGATGGCCAGAAGGCGCCGGCATTCCGGCAGGCCCGGCATTCGTGACCGGCAATTCCTTTCACCCCGCACACCACCCCGAACCCGAAGCGGAATGCCCGCCGCCAGGTTCACTCCAACCCGAGGCATGACCATGACAAAACTCCCCGTACTCGCCCTGCTGTGCTCTTCGCTGTTGCTGCCCCTCGCCGCGCATGCCGGCGATGGATGCGACGGCCTGCCGAACTGGCCGCAGCTCAAGCAGGCCCTCGCCAATGCCCGCAAGGACGCCAACGGCGGCTTCAACCTCGACATGTGGGGCACCGTGGTGGCGACCGACGGCACGGTCTGCGCCGTGGCCCATACCGGCGCCAAGGTCGGCGACCAGTGGCTCGGCAGCCGGGTGATTTCCGCGCAGAAGGCGAACACCGCGAACGCCTTCAGCCTGCCGGGCCTCGCCCTGTCCACCGCCAACCTCTATTCGCCCACGCAGCCGGGCGGCAGCCTGTTCGGCCTGCAGTTTTCCAACCCGGTCGATACGCAGGTAGCTTACGCCGGCAGTGCCGCGGACTTCGGCACGGCGAAGGATCCGCTGGTGGGCGCGCGGATCGGTGGCGTGAACGTGTTCGGCGGCGGCCTTGCGCTGTACGACGCGAAGGGAACGCGGGTGGGCGCGCTCGGCGTCAGCGGCGATTCCTCTTGCGCCGACCACAACATCGCGTGGAAGACCCGCCACGCGCTCGCGCTGGACTACGTGCCGGCTGGCGTCAGTCCCGCGAAGGACGACAACATCGTCTATCTCGACAAGACCGAGCAGGCCAATGGCTTCAAGCATCCGCTTTGTGGTGGAACCGAGGACAAGGTGACCCTGCCCCCGGTGCGAAAGCAGTAAGTTGAGCCACAACGGGCGGGCACAACCCGCCCTTGTGCAACGACCGGGAAGCCGCCGCATGACCACCATTGGAAGCACGCCAGAGACCACCACTGTGTACGGCATGCCGACCGGGCCGCGGCCGTGGACGAAGTGCATGCGCGCCCGCATCCGCTGCTCCAGCCCCCGCGCGGCCTACTGCAATTCGCCTTCATGACCGAAGGCAATCCGGCTGCGGATCGTGCCGCGATGCGCGCACTGTCCGACCGCTTCGGCGTGCTCGCCCGACCTTGCGACACCACTGCACGGCTTGTCGTGGAATGAGGGCGACCTGCACTGCGAAAAGCACACCGAGTTCTCGACGTATGTCTGGAGCGCCCCGCTTGATCCCGAGTCAGGAGAGCCATCTGGGGAAGATCCGTGACACCAGAGATCATCGGGAGCACATGCATTCGCGGCAACAACAGGAACCTACATGGCGCTGATACGGGCTGCGCCTAACGCTCAATCGGCTGAATTTCTTGTTGGAGGCGGGCGATGTTTCAAACTTTTTCGAATGCGGCACTGACGAAAGCTCCATTTCCGGATCTGGCGGGTGCCGGGTCTCAATTCTGGGGCTACGTCATCCATCCGTTCGATCTCCCCTGGTTTCATGTGACGCTCGGTTTCGGGGCAGATCGCCGCATCCTTTTTTCCGCGCACGTCTCTGACTGGACTCACGTTCCTACAACGGCATCGGGCGACGAGATGAGGCTGATCGATGTCCGTCTCGTAACTCCGCCAGGAACCAACGGGTCGACGGATTGGAAGATGGAGAGCCTGATGGAGGTGTGGCAAGGGGATGAACCTGTTTCTGGGTATCCCGCGTGGATATTCATCGTTGAAAGCGGTCGGCGATACGTTCAGGCCGAGCGCCGTAGTCCCGAACAATCCATCACCAATCTCGTGGAGATCTATCACGCCGGCCGAAGGGATGACGGTACTCGGGTAGCGAATATCTGAGGGGCAGGGGACTTACCCCTCCGGCGACACTCTCAGTCCTTGGGTTCAGATCGCTTTTTGCCTCGCAGCATCCGCGCCATGGCACCTCTGCCGGCGCTAAGATTTTCACCGTACCGAACGATCATGCGCTCCGTTTTCCAACGGCCCTGCCGCATGATTTCCGCTCCGCTGAAATTCGCCGCCAATAGATCCTGCGCTGCGCCGACGCGCGTGCTGTGACCCGAGATACGTTCGGGATCGAGTCCTGCAGCAAGCGCACGTTGCTTGAAGATCCGAGCAACATCCCGGTCGGACAAAGGCGTGTCGTAGCGATCCGCGCGGTTCGATCGTGGCGTTGAGCGAAAAATGGGACCACCGGAAACCTGCGAGATATCGAGCCATGCCTTGATGCATAAGACCGTATCCGGCGAAATGTACTGCACGACACCGGAGGCCTCCTGGTCCGTTTTGCTGCGCTGGAGAAAGAGTCGGCCAGAGCCGTCGGGTTCGACACTGAAGTCCTCGACCCGAAGCACGATCAGCTCGGACCTGCGAAACATGCCCTCGAAAGCCACTCTGAGCAGCGCGGCATCGCGGATGTCGCGGGGCACGTTTGGATCGAGGGTCCTGACGATGTTGTTGATGTCGTCCAGGGTTAGGCCTTTGGCTTGGCGCTGACGCTGGGTCAGATGCTCACGGCGCAGACCGCGCCACATGAGCCGAGCCTCCATGGAGTCCATCGGCGACGTCAGTTGGGCCAGACGATGCACGACGGACAAGGTGGCCAGATAGTGTTCCAAGGTCGCGCGCTTGCGGCCGGCAGCAATCCGATCCACGAGAAATTCTCGCAGTACGTGAAGCTCAGCCGGCAACGCCGAATAACCATGCGCAGCGCAGAACGCTGTCCACACACGCCAGTCCGCGCGCCAGGTGCGCAGCGTGTTGGGGGCGTAGGCGATCCTCAGATCGTCAGCGAGAGCCCGGAGGCGGTCGATGGCGGCCTCCGGCGTTTGGGCCAGGAGTTCGGAAACCGCCGTGCGCCGGTCGAAGCCGATGTCGGCTTGCTCGTTGTCAGTGCTCATAATTTACATTTTGCCATAAACTGAAATGT
>MAAC01008059.1_pt1 | contig 10771 bp, 9 predicted proteins | sample 1115981 | NCBI WGS metagenome assembly MAAC01 (sample SAMN04961126, study PRJNA320927) | seawater metagenome | isolation source: sample BD02T64 sea water enriched with oil for 64 days | place: USA:Gulf of Mexico | collected 2013-07-27 | reverse complement strand
CTTAGCTATATTAGCTAAGAAAACTTAAGTAACTTTATATTTTAAAATTTAGCAGCTATTTCAACAAAAAAACATACTTGGCACAGTAAACTTCATGAAATAATTTATGAAGCAGATACTCCATTGGGAAAAATTTTCGATGTCACTTTACTTATTCTCATCCTACTAAGTATTGTTTTAGTAATGTTAGAAAGTGTAAAAGAAATTGATAAAGTATTTCACAGAATACTATTAATTGGAGAATGGATTATCACTATATTTTTCACCATAGAATATATTGCTAGAGTTATTACTGTAAAAAAACCATTTAAATATATTTTTAGTTTTTATGGTATTATAGATCTTATATCTACTATACCTTTATATCTATCTTTCTTTATTGTTGGCTCGCAAACATTACTTACCGTACGCGCACTTCGCTTATTAAGGGTGTTCAGAATATTAAAAGTTACTCGTTATATTGGAGAGTCTAATAAATTAATAAATGCTTTAAAGAATAGTAGAATAAAAATATTTGTTTTTTTATTTACTGTCATAATTATCGCAATTATATCGGGTACTTTAATGTATTTAATAGAAGGTGAAGAAAGTGGGTTTATCAATATTCCGATAAGTGTTTATTGGAGTATTGTTACTTTAACAACTGTAGGTTATGGTGACATAGCACCTATCACTCCTCTTGGACAATTAATTGCTTCGTTTATTATGATTCTTGGTTATGGCATTATTGCAGTCCCTACAGGTATTGTCAGTGCAGAATATAGCAGACACAGCCATGATGATGTTCAATTAAATACTCAAGTTTGTGAAAATTGCCATGAAAAACTGCATGCAGATAAAGCTAAATTTTGCCATCATTGCGGTATTGATTTACATCCAGAAATAAAATCCTAAAGTGCAAAACAAACCTTTACTTATTTGTGTAATTGGACCTACCGCTATTGGCAAAACAGCATTAGCTATAAAAATTGCAAAACATTTTTCTACGGAAATTATTTCTGCAGATTCTAGACAGTTTTACAAAGAAATGACAATTGGTACTGCAGTTCCCAATAAAGAAGAATTAGCAGAAATACCCCATCATTTTATACAAAATAGAAGCATAATAGAAGATTATAGTGTTGGAGATTTTGAAAGAGATGCCTTAGAATTATTAAACTCTTTATTTGAAACCAAGGATGTTATTGTACTGGTTGGGGGTTCAGGCTTATATATAGATGCTGTTATAAAAGGATTGGATAAATTTCCAGAAGTTCCAATAAACATTATAGAAGATCTTAAATCTGAGTTTGAAAGCCAAGGAATTGAGCCACTTCAAAAAGAATTATTAGCTAAAGACCCCTTTTATTATAATAAGGTAGATCTTGAAAATCATCATAGAATAATTAGGGCATTGGGAGTTTGTAGAGTACAAGAACTCCCCTATTCTTCCTTTTTAAATGCAAAAAAAGAACCAAGAAGTTTTAAAACAATTACTATTGGATTAACAGCCGATAGAGAAATAATTTACAACCGTATTAACCAACGTGTTGATATTATGATGGAAGAAGGACTTGAAAATGAAGCTAAAAACCTGCATTCACATAAAAACCTAAACGCACTTAAAACTGTTGGCTACAGGGAATTATTCAACTATTTTGAAGGAGAATACTCTAAAGAAGTTGCTGTAGAGGAAATTAAAAAAAACACTCGAAGGTTTGCCAAAAGACAAGGGACTTGGTTTAGAAAAAATAAAGATATCCATTGGTTTGACTATAAAACTAAACTTTTAGATATTCTTAATATAATTATTAACGCCCAAAAAAAATAGCAGTCTTCGGGCGTCAATTAATTACACTTAATGATCAACTTCATTTTTAACTACCAAACGAAATCCTTCTCCATGGATATTCACGATTTCAACTTCATCATCCTTACTTAAATATTTACGTAATTTGGCGATATATACATCCATACTTCGAGATGTAAAATAATTATCGTCTCTCCATATTTTAGTAAGCGCCAATTCTCTTGGCATTAAATCGTTTTTATGTAAAGCCAATAACCTTAGCAAGTCATTTTCTTTTGGTGACAATTTAATTGGATTTTCTTTATTATAAGTTAAAAAGCGCAATCTTGAATTTAAAAAGAAGTTTCCAATTTCAAATTCAAACTCTTTGCTATCTGCTAATGTATCCGTTGCTTTTCTTTGAATAATTGCCTTAATTTTCATCAACAACACTTCACTATCGAAAGGCTTATTAAGATAGTCATCTGCTCCTACTTTATATCCTCTTAAAACATCTTCTTTCAATGCTTTTGCTGTTAAAAATATAATTGGAACATCTTTATTCTTCTCCCTTATTTCTTTAGCAAGAGTAAACCCATCTTTATAGGGCATCATTACATCTAGAATGCAAAGATCGTAGTCGTCTTTTTTAAATTTTTCAAATCCTTCCATTCCGTTTTTAGCATGAGTGACGTTATAATCATTCATAGCTAAATAATCTCTAAGGATAGTTCCAAAATTTGGATCATCTTCTACAAGTAGAATTTTTTTGTTTTCTGTTTCCATATTTTTATGATATTAAGTGCATTTTAATAAAAAAGGTACTCCCTTTCCCCTTTTCGCTTTCCACATATATTTCGGCATCATGATCATCGAGAATTCGTTTTACATAAGATAATCCAAGACCATGCCCTTTTACATTATGAATATCTCCCATTTGTTCTCTATAAAATTTTTCAAATATTTTTTTCTGTACTGCATTACTCATCCCTATACCTTTGTCAACTACTTTTAGAGTAATAAATTCTTTGTCATTTTCTGTGAAAATATCTATTTCTGGTGCTCCTTCGGTATACTTAATAGCATTATCTATAACATTTACAATAATATTTGTTAAATGTACATCACTTGCTTTAACTGAAGACTTTTGAGCGTTAAAATGTGTTCTAATATAACCTCCTTTATTTTCTACAATTAAACTAACATGAGTTATTGCATCTTCAACAATTTCATGAAGTAATACCCTGCTCTTATCTAAATCAAGTTCATCTTTTTCTAATTTAGAAATTCGCAATACATTCTCAACTTGGGTATGCATTCTTCGGTTTTCTTCTCGTATCATTTTATGATATCTCTCGACAATCTCTTTATTACCTGACACCTTCGGGTTTTTCAAAGCATCTAAAGCAAGATTTATGGTAGCTATAGGTGTTTTAAATTCATGAGTCATATTGTTAATAAAGTCAGTTTTAATCTGAGATATTTGTCGTTGTTTTAGTAATTGCCTTAAAGCACTGGTATATGTAAATATAATAAAACCAGTAAATACCAAAGATAAAATTGCCATTCCTAAAATAGAACTCAAAACAAATTTCTTTTTATCTGAAAAGTTTACATACAATTGAAAACTTGTTTTGATATCTTCATTAACAAAAAGGGGTACCCCATAAGTTGAAACTGGGTTTAAATTAAAATTTCTAGACCTAATTTTGGTAGCCAAATCATTACTGTAAATTGCATACTCAAAATTAGTGCTTAACCCTCTTTCTTTTAATTCTTTTGAAATTAGTTTTTTAATTTTATCACCTGTTATTCTTTTATGAATAGGTGTTTTAGCTAAAAGATTTCTATATGCATTTTCAAATTGATTTCGCTCATAGTCTTTTAACCTTTTAAAATCTAAAGTTTTTGATTCGACACTTTTACTTCCATCAATACTTGGTGTGATTTTAGTTGTAATTTTTCTACTCGTAATTTTTTTAAATTGAATACTATCAATATCTAAATCTAAAGCACTTGTAGATAATTTATAATTCTCTTCTAAAACCCCATCAGAAAAAATAAAAGTCTCATCATTTCTATCGTTTGTGATGGTATAAATTAATTCACTAAAACTTGCTTGATCAGGAACCCTTATAGTATCAATAATTCCACTATAAACTTCATAATATTTTTCAATTTCATCTAATTGAATTTCCTTAGAAACAGAAATCAACAATTGGCGAACGTTTAATGTAAACTGATCTTCCCTTGTATCATAGGAATTTCTAATCCAATATCCCTGAACAAAAACAATACCCAAAAGGGACAATGTCATTAAAGCAATTAATAATGGAAAAAGCCTATTATTCATTGTTCAAAAATAGGATTTTAACATTTAGAGAACTGTCTATTTAACCAAATGTTAACAAAATACAGATTTGTTATTTTATTGTTTTTTTAACAAATTTAAATGAATTCTTTTAACTGTTTTAAGTGTAGTATCCAAATGTATGTTTTCAATTATAAAATTTGCAAATTTTCTCTTTTCATTATCAGTCCATTGGTTCTTTATGCGATCTAAGATTTCATCTTTTGTTATGGAATCTCTTTTTAAAACCCTATCTATTCTAACATCTAATGGAGCAGTTATCAAAATAGTAAAATCACAGCTTTTGTATCCATCATTTTCATATAGAATTGCTGTTTCTTTAATAATATACGGAGCATCCTGTTCAATAGCCCATTTATTAAAATGTTCTGCTACTTTGGGGTGAATTATATTATTAATTTTTTTTAATAAATTAACATCGTTAAAAATTAACTCTGCTACATATTTATTATTGAGTTTTCCATTTACATAGGCTTTTTCTCCTAAAACATCAATAATTTTTTTTTGAATTATATCTGATGAATTCGTTAATTTTTTCGCTTCAATATCTGCAATATAAACCGGAATGCCCAAACCTTTAAACATCTTGGTAACAGTAGTTTTCCCACTACCTATTCCTCCAGTAAGTCCTATTATCTTCATTTAAAAATTAAATATTCAATTCTATTATTTTGCAGTAAAACATTTTGAACTAGTATAGATTTTTTATCCAATTCAAGTGTCAAATAATTCTCTTCTAAATTCCTATCATTAAAATTACATATAATTGTAAAATCTTTTTCAGAAACACTATTAAATTTTGTAATTGAAACATCGAAAGCAATGGAAACAACCTCCGGTATTAATTTGATATTGGTGCCTATAGGCAAATTCTTAATAGTAATAGGAATAGTAAGTGTTTTTTGTGTAAATTCTTCAACCATAATAGTATAAGAAACCTTTCTTTTTGAATAGGAAACATTTACTTTATCAATAGCTTCAATCTCTATTTCTCCAGAAACTTGGCTACTTAACAACTCATACTTTATGGGTTTCGTTAAAACATTTACTATACTATCTATTACTTTAGAAGGACCTGAAACAATAATAGTTTTAGGATCTAATGAAATTTCTTTCACTGCCTTAAACCCATTTTTAAAAGTAATATCCGAAACAAATTTTAGTGGTATCTCTTTAGAAACAATTGTATCCAGCTTTAAATTAATTTCATTTACAGAGGTGTTTTTAACTGCAATATTGCTATTTAATTCTGATGTAATAATTTTAATTAATTCTTTATTAGTAATGTTTACAAGTGTTTTTTCTTCTTTAAGATAGTCAGTTACATTAATAATAATTTTAGGCTTTTTAAACTTATAAGATAAAAAATTAAATCCACTTGAGGTGAGATCGAAAGATACTGTATCTACATTATTAGCAGCAAACACAGTATTATTAGGCAAGTTTATATAATTTATGGAAGCTTCAACAGTTGCTGTAAAATCTTTTGAAAATTTTGATAAAAACCAAATAAAACAGGTAACCACTAAAAAAAACAAAGCCATTTTAAACTTCCCCTTTTTAACTTGTTTCGAATGTGTCTTTGGCATATTTAAATAATTAGATTCCAGTTAAAATTACTTAAAAAATAAATGGGGAAACTGTTTCTCGGGATCTCTTTTTAAAATATTTATATAAAAAGTAGATTTAAAAAAAGCTAGCCCATATCCAAAAAATTGAATGAATAAAGCAAATACCGATAATAAACCTATGTAACTATTTTTGTTTCTAATACTAGAGTCAATAAATATCAAACTTAAATATAAACTTAAAGGAACAATAAAAATAAGATTTATAATGCCCGATAATAGGATAGACACTATTGAAAACAATACAAATAGAGTAGGAAACCAATATGTTATTTTAGAAGTTGAAGGATGCCAAGTATTTAAAATGGGCCTAACCATTCCAAACTTTTTTACTTGTAAATAAAACTTAGTCCATGATATTCTTCGCTTATGATATACAAAACCATTAGGAATAAATATTGTTTTAAACCCTAATTTTGATAAACGTATAGATAAATCTGGATCTTCTCCTGGATGAATCTTAGCAAATCCTTTAGTAGCATTAAATGCATCTTTAGAGATTCCCATATTAAAACTTCTTGGTTCAAAATTGGAAACACTTTTTTCACTTCCTCTAATTCCTCCAGTAGTATAAAAAGAGGTCATTACATAATTTATAGCCTTTTGTAAAGTAGAAAAACTAGAATGGGCTGCATCTGCTCCACCAAAACAATCGTAATAGTTCTTATTTAAAAAAGAAGAAATAGTTTTTAAATAATGTGATGGGAGTATACAATCTGAGTCTAAAATGACAAAGTAATCCCCTTTTGCTCGTAACATTCCATAATTTCTAGAAGAACCAGGTCCAGAATTTTCTTTAAAATAATAGGATATATTTAATTGAGAGGAGAAGGTTTTGCAAATTTCTTCAGAAGACAAAGTAGACCCATCTTCTATAATTACAATCTCATAATCTTTGTCATAATCTACAAGAGTAAAACTTTCTAAAAGTTCTTTTATCTCCTGAGGTCTATTATATACGGGAATGATAAAAGAGAAGTTTAACTGCATTAAACAAAGGTAAATAAAAAAAGCCACCCTGATTATTATCAGGATGGCTTAATAAATTTAATTAAGAATTATTATTAGTTCTTAAGAATTTTATAAGTAGCTGATCTACCGTTTACAGAAACTTCCATAAGGTAAGCTCCAGTTACTAAGTTAGAAACATCTATTTGAGAGCTAGTTGCATTGATATTTTGATCAACAACTTTTTGACCTAAAATATTGTAAATAGCAACTCTTTCAATGTTATCTTGAGCATTTAAGTTTATAACATCAGTTGATGGATTTGGATAATAACTAAATCCTTCAATTGTATTGTTACTAACTCCTAAAGGCTCACAAGTACCAGAGAAAGTATAAACACCTTCTAATGTACCATCCATAACAAATCCTGCACCAGTACCATCGTCATATGCTTGACCATTTCCAATAACACCTGCAGTAGAGTTTTCCCAGAATAGGTTAGATGCATCTGTAGACTCTACAGAAAGACCAATCCAGTAAGTAGTAGCTACTCCTGCTTGTCCTTCAAGATCTACTGGAGTAATATCCAATACAACTTCCCAAATTTGGTATCCAAAACCAGCACCAACTTCAGTTTGTGATGTAGGTACTAATCCTGCTTCAAGTGCAATTTCAGCACCTGGAGTTCCAGCATTATCTTCATAAATATGAACATCTACAAATGCAGCATTTATACCACCAGCTTCTGGTCCTATAAATATATTAGCACTAATAGTTTCCAGAGACATATCCATATCTGCTGCAACATCCATATCGTGAGCAATTATTCTTCCTAAATTGAAAGTACAACTTGCACCATTTTCAAAATTGTTACCTGGTCCAGTTAAACCACAATCGTCGTTTCCACCTATAATCTCACAAGCAACATTTAAGTTATAAAGACCAGCACCAGAACTAAATCCAGTAAGGTAAATAGTATATGTTTCACCAGATGTTCCTACAAAATCAATTAAAGAAAGTAATCCAGTTCCTCCATCATCATCTGAAGCTTCACAAACCAATGCGCCACAATCTCCAGAGAATAAACCTAGTTTTGTGTCATAATCAGAACCTTCAGTATCTATAGAAACATTATAATCTCCATCACCAGGAATCGTTAAAGAGTACCACACACCAGGCGCAGTATCTAAAGCTAAACCATCACAATCTGCAGGAGCATCTGTATTAGTTGCATCTGTAGAATCTCCAGAAGCAGTATTTCCACACTCAACAGCTATTGCATCATCACAAAGATCATTCTCTACACCAGTAGATCCACCTCCATCATGAGATAAACAGAAATTATCAACACCTGCACTCCAAGCCCAAGCTGCTGCATCATCATAGGTCCAACGTACTTGGAAATCAGCATTTGCATGAGCAACTACATCTATAGACTCTGTCGCAAATGGATCAACAGTTACATCGTAAAATGCAACTTCTTGCCAAGCAGCACCATCAAATACTTCAACAGTAAAGGTTTCTCCAGCTGCAATTTCTACGAATCCATAATCATAACCTAAAGTAGCAGTTGTTGCTCCATTAGTGTTATAAACATCAGACATTAAGGTTACATTACTAGCAGGTGCTCCACTACCACATGCATCATCATCAAATGTCATTGCTAGAGTAGGGAAATCTGTACCACCAGCCATAGCCATTGAATTCGCCCAATCACAGTCACCAGTATTAACAACTGTAGACCATCCAGCTGGTAAACCAGCTTCAAAATCTGCAGATTCATCACAAGATGGAGGTTCAGGAAGATCATAAGATAAACAGAAGTTATCTACACCTGCACTCCATGCCCAAGCTGCTGCATCATCATAAGTCCAACGTACTTGGAAATCAGCATTTGCATGAGCAACTACATCTATAGACTCTGTTGCAAATGGATCAACGGTTACATCGTATAATGCAACTTGTTGCCAAGCAGCACCATCAAATACTTCAACTGTAAAGGTTTCACCAGCAGCAATTTCTACGAATCCATAATCATAACCTAAAGTAGCAGCTGTTGCTCCATTAGTATCATAAATATCAGACATTAAGGTAACATTACTAGGATCTCCTCCACTACCACAAGCATCATCATCAAATGTCATTGCTAGAGTAGGGAAATCTGTACCACCAGCCATAGCCATTGAATTAGCCCAATCACAAGATCCTGTATTTATAACTGTAGACCATCCAGCTGGTAAACCAGCTTCAAAATCTTCTGTTACATCACAATCACCACCACTTCCACCGCCATCTGTATCACCAGTAACAGTTATATAATAATGAGCATCAGGAAAACCAATATCTGCAGTTATACCATATTCTGCTAATCCACAAGTAGTAGAAGCTAACCAAGAATCATCAGTTTCTGCAGCTGTACCACCTATAAACCAACTTACACCATCAGCAGATTGAATAACTTCAACAAGAATACTTCCTGTTCCTGCTGGAACTACAACTGGTGTATCGAAAGTATAGTTAACAATTGTTAAATCTGAACCTACAGGAATAGTTACCGCCTGAGTACCTAATAAAACACCAGTTCCTGGAAATCCTACAGGAAAACCTCCATCGATATCCCAAACATTAACGGTAGCATTCATATCGGCACCTATTGTTTGAACACCAATTTCACCACTTGATATTGTAAATTCATCAGTAACACCAAAGTCAGCTAATACAAAAACTCTTGCTTGAGAGTTATCTCCTCCATTACAAGCAACACTGTTAGCATCTGTAATAATATTGTCTGTATTATGTGTTAAAGTAAATTCAGCTAGTCTTTGATTAACTGTCTTTGATGAAAGGTCAACAGCCTTTCTTTCAACCTTTTTTGCATTTGGATCAGCAGAACTAAAGGTTGTTGTTGCCTCACTTTCGCTTAAGCTTTTTGTTTGGCTAAAACCAACAGCGCAAACGAGTAAAGCTATCAATAATGTAAATTTTTTCATAATATTATAATTATTTTATAGTTAATAAGCCTCTAATGTATCGAAAATATAAAATATTAACAAACTTTTTTCGATAAGAAGTCTTTTTAATCGATGTATAAGGAACCGAAAAATTAAAATAGAAAGAAATAGCCCACTCTCATAAAATGAAAGTGGGCTATTATTAATAATAATAAAATATTTATATGTTTAATTAACTCATAAAAGTATCCATGACTTCATTACTTACTCCCATATTAGAAAACCCGCCATCATTATATAAATTCTGAAGCGTTACTCTCTTAGTTAAGTCACTAAACATGGCTATCGTATAATTTGCACAATCTATAGCTGTAGCATTACCAAGTGGAGACATTTTTTCTGCATAAGCTATAAAGCCATCAAAGCCCTTAACTCCTTGTCCTGCAGTTGTTGGCGTAGGAGATTGTGAGATGGTATTTACTCGTACTTTTTTATCTTTCCCAAAGAAATACCCAAAACTACGTGCTATAGACTCTAGATATGCCTTATTATCTGCCATATCATTATAATCTGGAAAAACACGTTGTGAAGCCATATAGGTTAACGCAATTATACTCCCCCATTCACTCATAGCGTCTTTTTTATACAATACTTGCATTACTTTATGAAAAGATCCTGCAGATACATCCCAACCTTTATGCGTATAACTATAATTTTGGTCGGTATAATGGTTTCCTTTTCTAACATTTACAGACATACCTATAGAATGTAGTACAAAATCAATTTTACCTCCTAAGATTTCCATCGACTTTTCTACTAGATTTTCTAAATCCTCAATACTTGTTGCATCTGCTGGAATTATCTCTGAATTAGTCTTTTTAGCCAATTCATTTATTTGTCCCATACGCATCGCAATAGGTGCATTAGTAAGCACAAAACTTCCCCCTTCTTCTTTTACACGCTCAGCAGTTTTCCATGCTATGGAGTGTTCATCTAAAGCTCCAAATATAATTCCCCGTTTCCCTTTTAATAAATTATAAGACATATTCTATTTGTATTTTTATTTCTAAATTATTTATTCAACTTTGTAAATATACACTTTAAT
>MAAC01011003.1_pt1 | contig 10780 bp, 7 predicted proteins | sample 1115981 | NCBI WGS metagenome assembly MAAC01 (sample SAMN04961126, study PRJNA320927) | seawater metagenome | isolation source: sample BD02T64 sea water enriched with oil for 64 days | place: USA:Gulf of Mexico | collected 2013-07-27 | reverse complement strand
TGAAATCAGCCTGCCGCATACAAAATATGCGTTGCCTGCTTACTATATTATCGCGCCTGCTGAGGCTTCAAGCAACTTGGCACGTTATGACGGTGTTCGATATGGTTTGCGTGTTGAAGGCGAAAATCTCGATGACATGTATTCACGCACACGCGGTGAAGGGTTTGGTGAAGAAGTTCAACGCCGTATCATGATCGGGACCTACGCGCTTTCAGCGGGTTATTACGATGCCTATTATTTGAAAGCTCAAAAAGTGCGGGCTCGCATCGCTGAAGATTTCAAAGAAGCCTATAAATTGGTGGATACAATCCTCACACCAACGGCGCCAAGTGCGGCGTTTGCCTTTGGTGAAAAAGGGGATGATCCTTTGGAAATGTACCTCAACGACGTATTCACAGTTCCCGCCAGTCTGGCAGGATTGCCGGGTATCTCAATTCCGGCAGGTTTGTCTTCGGATGGTTTGCCGCTCGGTTTACAATTGCTTGGACGTCCATTTGATGAAGAAACAGTAATTCGAACAGCAGGTGTTTTGGAAGAAGCCGCTAACTTTACGGCGAAACCAACCACTTGGTGGAGGGCATAAAATGGGAATGATTATTCAAGGCGCAACGGGTGACTGGGAAGTTGTCATTGGACTAGAAGTTCATGCGCAAGTCAGCTCAAACGCCAAACTGTTTTCTGGGTCCGCTACTGAGTACGGTGCAGAGCAAAATACTCAAGTTTCCTTCGTTGATGCGGCGATGCCAGGAATGCTCCCCGTTATCAACCGGGCAGCGGTCGAGCAGGCCGTTAAAACAGGTCTTGGCCTGAAAGCGAAAATCAACAATTTTTCCGTTTTCGATCGGAAGAACTATTTTTATGCTGATTTGCCGCAAGGCTATCAGATCAGTCAATTCCTGCAGCCTATCGTTGGTGAGGGAATACTGACTATCGATCTGAAAGATGGCGTTACGCGCGAAATTGGCATTACTCGCCTGCATCTAGAACAAGATGCCGGTAAAAGTATTCATGATCAGCATCCAAGCATGACACTCGTTGATTTAAACCGCTCTGGTGTTGCTTTGATGGAAATCGTATCAGAACCTGATATGCGTTCACCTGAAGAAGCGGCGGCATACGTTAAAAAATTACGGAGTATTTTGCGTTACCTTGGAACTTGCGATGGTAACATGGACGAGGGCTCAATGCGGGCTGATGTAAATGTTTCTGTTCGACGTCCGGGCGATGAGCTTGGTACGCGCTGCGAGATGAAAAACATCAATTCCGTTCGCTTTATTCAGGCTGCGATTGTCTATGAAGCCAATCGCCAAGTGGATATCCTTGAAGAAGGTGGAACCATTGCTCAAGAAACACGTCTTTATGATAGTGTTAAAGGGGAAACTAGATCCATGCGATCCAAGGAAGAAGCGCATGATTATCGTTACTTCCCAGATCCAGATTTGTTGCCGCTTGAGTTCGATGATGCTTTTGTTAATGCCATCAAGGCTGATTTGCCTGAACTTCCTGATGCAAAAAAAGATCGATTTATCAGTGAAATGGGTATTAGCCCATATGATGCTGGTGTGTTGGTTGCTGAAAAAGAAGTCGCTGATTTCTTTGAACTTGTTGCAAAAGGCCGTGATGCCAAACTGTCTGCTAACTGGGTAACCGGCGAATTTTTCGGTAACTTGAAAAGAACAGGCAATACACTCGCGACATCACCGATTAGTGCAGATGCGCTGGGTGAGGTTGTTGATCTGGTTAAAGACGGCACAATTTCAAACCGAATTGCTAAAGAAGTGTTCGAAGAAATGTTCGACACAGGCAAATCAGCAAGTGCAATCGTTGATGAAAAAGGCTTGAAACAGGTTTCAGATACGGGTGCTATTGAAGTGGCCATTGACGAAGTCATTGCCGCTAATCCAGAAAAACTTGCCGAATATAGAGGTGGTAAAGACAAGTTGCTTGGCTTCTTTATGGGGCAAGTTATGAAAAATACTGGCGGCAAAGCAAACCCCGGTATTGTGAATAAACTTCTCAAACCAAAATTGGACGGATAGGTATTTTCGGATAATAGACGATAAAAGGGCGGAGATTTTTCTCCGCCCTTTTTTGTTTGAAATCTGATTTTTCAGAATCTACTGATATGAAATCACAGCCCAGATCAACATAACGACCGGAAACGTAAAGATAACGACGGTATCTTTTAGCGTTCCAAATTTGTAGGGCATTGAATTTAAATGGTTTCTCTGCATGTGAAAATATCGCTCTCGTGAAATCCCCTGAAAAGGGTTTGTAGGGCATTTGTGTTGAGTGAGTTATAGCGGATGGCTCACCCTCAAACCGTTGATCCCAATCAAGTGCGACGAATTGCCTCAAATATTTAGGAAATAAAATTTAACCTAAATTAAACCGTTCCAAGATACTTTCAATTTCATGCAACTATCCAGAGTACGGGGGGCGTGATGAAAAGTTCGGATTCAAATGAAGATAGACGAGCACTGATCATAGCCGGGGGAATGATATTAGCGAGTTTTCTGTTGTTGGCTTTTTTGGCATTAGCGCCAAGCCGGAATGGGGATGACGTTGCTGCTGTGTTTTCACCCAAAATGTCATTGACTGAAATAACAAATGCTATCTCAGCTCTCCCTTTTAGGTTTGTGCGAACTGGTTTCTTGAACTCAATTGTTGTGCTTCGGCCAACAGGGGATGTCCCGCTTGAGTTACTGAAAGACGCCGGAGCACTCATGATCGTAAACGCATACGCAAACGGGGGATGCACATTTTTCACCCGAAAAATTAAAGCTTAAGGTGTAGAAGATGAACGCTCTTTTTGAACTAAGACAATCTGTCGCCAACAAATTGTTACTTTTACTTTGGGGGCATGTTCCCTTAATCGCAGTTTCGGGACTATATATTGGTGGGGATTGGATTACAGCAACAATTGGGGCCGCTGTTTTTGCCGCTATTGCGACAGGTTTGTTTTTGAGAGACGGTGCGGCGCTCGCCTATAGATACGCTTTTGCGGTTTCTTATGTCGTGCAAGTCGGACTGCTGGTTTATGTCTTTTCAGGACACCCGTGGCAAATCGATATTCATATGTATTTCTTTGCATCGTTGGCGATTATCGCGGTTATGTGTTGTTGGAAAACAATTATTGTTGCGACGGCGACCATTGCAGTCCATCACCTTGCGCTAAATTTCCTATTGCCCGCGGCGGTATTCCCAGAAGGTGCAGACTTTTTTAGAGTAGTCCTCCACGCAGTTGTTGTTGTCTTTGAATCGGCATTGCTAGCATGGCTTACCTTCAAACTGGTTGACGCTTTTGAGGATTCTGCTGATGCAGTTTCTGAGGCCAAGGATGCCACAAAAATAGCAGATGTTGAAAAACAACGTGCTGTTGAGGCCACTGAAGAAGCCAAACGTTCAGAAGCCCATATATCTGAACTGAAAGCGGAAGCAGACAGATTAAATGAAGAGAAAATTCAATCAGCAGAAAAAGAAAATGATCGGCGTCAACAAGATCGTCAGATGATTGCAACTGAATTTGAAGAAAAAGTTGGAAATATCCTGCAGAAAGTGGCTCAAAATTCCCAAGCAATGTCGGGAATGGCCTCTAACTTGAAAAATATCTCAGGAAATGTTTCTGAAAAAGTGAGCAAAACTTCTGGTGTAGCTGAGAATATGACTACGAGCGTTCAAACTGTCAGTTCAGCAACAGATGAATTAAGCTCGTCAATTCAAGAAATATCGTCTCAGGTTAATCTGTCTAATCAAGTGGCTGGCGCGGCGTCAAACCGGGCGACAGAAACAGCGAAAACAATGGAGCAACTTAAAGATGCTGCGCATCAAATTAGCGAAGTTGTCAGCCTGATTAGTGATATTGCAGAGCAAACTAACTTGCTTGCACTGAACGCAACGATTGAGGCCGCGAGAGCCGGCGAGGCAGGTAAAGGATTTGCCGTGGTGGCATCTGAAGTGAAAAACCTTGCTACCCAAACAGCAAAAGCGACAGAAGATATTACGACGCAAATTTCAGGCATCCAGCAGGTAAGTGAACAGGCCGCGGGCGAGATCGAAGCAATTTTGGCGACTATCAACGAGATTAATTCAACAACCGCCTCTGTTGCAGCTGCAGTGGAAGAGCAATCGGTCGCGACTAACGAAATATCTGTAAGCACTAGAAGTGCGTATGATGGAACCGTGCATTTAAAAGGTGATGTCGCAAATATTGAACAATTTGCGCAGCAATCTTCAGAGGCATCTGAGCAGGTATTAATCGCCGTTACTGAGATGGTAAGTGATACAGATAAAGTACTGGTAGAAGTTACAGGGTTCTTGAAAAAATTTAGAGCTTAGATCCAACCCAGACTGGCGCAAAACATTTGGCTTAGCCGGGAATTGCGCCAGTCGGTTACTATATTAAAATCATTTCCAGCCTGTAGGGCGGTTTGTTTTTCACTAGCACCAATTCCAGATCATGTTGTGTTGGCGTCGATTTTCTATAACTGACCCCCCAAGATGTCACCTCTATTCTGCAAATAATCCCGTTATATTTAAGTCCGATTTCGTAACCGGATGAAGGCCCACTGCATTCGCAGCGATGGTACTCAAAGGGAAGAAGAATGTCTGGTGGAGGGGATTTCCAACTAATTCCATCTGTTTTTAATTCCTCATATTCCAAGTTTTCGCCTTCGATTGCACTGATCATTAATATATCAACGTTTAACGCCATACGGTTTCCCTTCGCTTCGGGGAAAAGACGCACCGGAAATAGGGGCTGTGATCAAATTTCAGAGATTGCGTTGCCATAACATGGATTTGTCTGCTAAGGCTTGATCTATGCATTGGATAGACGAAGGCTTGATTTTATCGGCTAAAAAATTTGGTGAAAATAGTGTCATCCTACATGCCTTAACCAAGGAGCATGGGCGACACGCAGGTCTTGTTCGCGGCGGCAGTGGGAAACGGCTTCGCGGAATTTTACAGCCGGGAAATCACGTTGGCCTCAGATGGCAAAGCCGATTAAGCGATCATCTTGGTAACTACTCTGTTGAGGCAAAAAGCTCCATGGGAGCGATGTTATTCGATCAGCCGCTAAACTTGGTCGCTGCGTCATCAGCATTATCCTTGCTTGAGAAAGTTCTCCCAGAACGAGAGATCCATGGAGGGTTATTCGATGCAACTTTGCTGTTAATGACCAATCTTACTAAGGATATTGAGCATTGGGGACCACTTTTGGTTCGCTGGGAACTTGGGTTGCTTACTGAGCTGGGCTATGGGCTTGATTTAAGTGAGTGTGCGGCAACAGGACTTAAAGAAGATCTCATTTACGTATCGCCAAAGTCGGGCTGTGCGGTAAGCCGAGGAGCCGGGGAGCCTTACCGGGCGAGATTACTTTCGTTACCTGAGTTTTTGTTGCCGGGAACTGGCGAGGGGAATGACAATCGTCAACTATCCCATATCGCAGCCGGTCTGCAGCTAACTGGATATTTTATCCACAAAAATCTATTGCCGCATTATGGTAAGGAAAGCCTGCCTGCGCGGGAACGTTTTGTTAGCGCGCTGGAACGTAGAGCTAAATCAGAAGCATAAATTTTAAACTAATTCAAATTTATGCACTCTGAGGGGGATTTTTTTATCCTCACTCTGCTTTCTGATGATATACAGAATGAATGAGTGAACAGTCTTTGATAAAATCCGGTGAAGTCCTACCAACCTCACTGAAGGACGCCATAAGCGAGCGATATCTTGCTTATGCGATGTCAACGATTATGTCCCGTTCCCTGCCTGACGTCAGGGACGGACTAAAGCCGGTTCATCGGCGCCTATTATACGCAATGCGCATGCTGAAGCTGGACCCAGCGTCCGGTTACAAGAAATGCGCACGTGTCGTTGGCGACGTGATCGGTAAGTATCATCCCCATGGTGACCAATCCGTCTATGATGCCCTCGTCCGGTTAGCCCAGGATTTTGCGCAGCGGTATACGCTGGTCGATGGCCAAGGGAACTTTGGTAACATTGACGGTGATAATGCGGCGGCCATGCGGTATACAGAATCGCGCATGACAATCTTTGCAGAACTACTCCTGCAAGATCTTGATAAGGACGCGGTCGATTTTCGCCCCACCTATGACGGTGAAGAGAGCGAACCCATGGTTTTGCCCGCGGCATTTCCAAACCTGCTTGCCAACGGATCTACCGGTATCGCGGTTGGTATGGCAACATCTATTCCGCCGCACAATGCAACCGAGCTTTGTAACGCGCTTCTCTATCTTGTGAAATATTACACAGAAGATGAAGAGAAACTCAAAGAGTTGGCCGAAAAGCCAAAATCACGAATTGATAAGTTGCTTGAATTCATTCCTGGACCCGATTTCCCAACAGGCGGAGAGCTTGTTGAAAAACCGGAAAATATTCGGGAAGCATACCTCACGGGCCGTGGTGGATTTCGTCAACGAGCTCGCTGGGAAGTAGAGCCAGGTCCACGCGGCACCTATCAGATCGTGGTCACTGAAATTCCCTATCAAGTTCAAAAAGGGAAACTGATTGAACGCATTGCGGAACTTATTCAGGCCAAAAAATTTCCACTTCTGGGCGATGTTCGCGACGAGTCTGCTGAAGATATTCGGCTGGTTATTGAGCCAAAAAGTAAGAATGTTGACCCTGAAATGCTCATGCAAGGTTTGTTCAGGTTTACAGACCTCGAGAACCGGTTCTCATTAAACATGAACGTACTGGATGCCACTCAAACACCCCGTGTTATGAGCATTCAAGACGTTCTAGAAGAATTTCTGAAACACAGATTTGTTGTGTTAAGACGCCGGTCTCGCTTCCGTCTTGGGAAGATTGAAAATCGACTGGAAGTGCTCGAAGGTTATCTGATTGTATTCCTTAATCTGGATGAAGTAATCCGGATTATTCGAGAAGAAGATCATCCAAAACAACAGATGATGGAAACCTTCACGCTGACAGAAGTTCAGGCCGAAGCAGTTTTAAACATGCGATTGCGCTCACTTCGTAAACTTGAAGAAATGGAACTTCGCACTGAACATACCAAACTGACCGAAGAAAAAGTTGGGCTTGAAGCTTTGCTTGAAAGTGAAATTCTTCAAAAAGAAGCGATTACAGGGGAACTCAAAGACCTGAAAAAAACGCTGAAGAGTGTTCCTGAGGTTTCTAACCGCCGGACAACGATCGGGGAGGCCAAAGAACTTGCAGATATCCCGTTAGAAGCGATGATTGAAAAAGAACCGATCACCGTGATTTGTTCTGAAAAAGGTTGGGTCCGGGCGATAAAAGGCCATGTGACCGAAACCGGGGAAGAAAAATATAAAGATGGTGATAAAGCGAGCTTCTGGATCACGGCAGAAACCACAGATAAATTGGTTCTGTTCGGCACAAACGGCCGTTTCTATACAATCGGTTGCGACGGCATACCACGTGGACGTGGGCATGGCGAACCAATTCGTCTAATGATAGATCTTGGGAATGACCAAGAGATCGTCTCCTTGTTTGTCCATAAACCGGGCCGAAAACTGCTCATTGCATCTACGGATGGACGCGGATTTATTGTGGATGAAAACAGCATTATTGCACAAACCCGAAATGGCAAGCAGACGCTAAATGTTACTGGAGATAATGAAGCTGCATTCTGTGAAGAACTAAACGGGGATTCCGTCGCTGTCATTGGCGATAATCGTAAATTGAACTGTTTTGCTCTTGATGAAATATCTGAAATGACTCGCGGTCGCGGCGTTACCCTGCAACGCTTTAAAGACGGCGGCCTTTCCGATATCAAGACTTTCAATAAAGAGACCGGTTTGACTTGGAAGTCTGGGGAACGGACACGAACGGAAACCGAATTGACCGGATGGTTTACGCGCCGGGGGAATGCTGGAAGATTGGCACCACGCGGGTTTAGCCGGAATAACAAATTTAAATAAAAATAAGAAGGGGCACCCATGAACACCTTGTATGAGGCGTTTTGTAAAACGGCTGAAACTTATCCTGAACATGCTTTTTTATGTGTGCCTCCTCTCAAAAAACGAAACTACTATCCAGATGGGATAGAATTTACGTACAGGCAGGTTGCGGATCAAGTTGACCGTATCATGCAAACCTATACCAATGCGGGATATGGATTTGGGCAACGCGTTGGTTTTCTGCTGGAAAACAGACCGGAATATGTTTTCCATTTAATTGCACTTAATGCACTTGGAATTTCTTGTGTTCCCATAAATCCGGATTATCGCCACGAAGAAATTCTGTATCAGATGAGCCATTCTGATGCCGATCTTGTTGTGACGCTTGATGACCGATTAGAAGATATTAAAGCTGTCGCTGAAGCTCGGGAGCGCCCGCTTCGGGTTGTCTCTGATAACGATTTTTTTGAAAACTTGCCATCACCTGACAACCTACCTGGCGCGGGGACAGCGGGTTTGATGACAGAGGCAAGCCTTCTTTATACTTCTGGAACAACGGGGCGTCCAAAGGGCTGCATTCTCAACAATGATTATCATTTGATCGCTGCGAACTGGTATGCAGATATGAGCGGATTAATCCAGATCCGTCCAGGCAAAGAACGCTTGTATAATCCGTTGCCATTGTTTCATATGAACGCAGCAATTGTCTCGCTTGGCTGTATGCTCGTCACGGGTGGATGTTTGATTATTCCTGACCGTTTTCACCCGTCAGGTTGGTGGCAGGATGTCAATGAGACCAAAGCAACAATCATTCATTATTTGGGCGTTGTTCCGCCGATGTTGTTAAATCAGCCCGATAACGAGTTAGAACGATCACATTCTGTACGGTTTGGTATCGGTGGCGGCGTTGACCCAGATTTACATGGTGTCTTTGAAGACCGTTACGGATTCCCATTATACGAAGTCTGGGGAATGACGGAAACTGGCCGTATCTTCAATGTAAACTCAGAACCGCGTCAAATTGATACGCGCGCATTTGGGCGACCATATGGCGATTTTGATGCCAAAATCGCAGACGAAAACGGCCACGAACTTCCACGAGGCGAGCAAGGAGAGCTCCTTGTGCGAGCCGTAGGCGAAAATCCACGTAAAGGCTTCTTCGCAGGATATCTGAATAATGAGGATGCGACAGAGGAAGCTTGGGCAGGTGGATGGTTTCATACTGGAGATACCGTAGTTCAAGATGAAACCGGGATGTTGTATTTCGTAGATCGTAAGAAAAATATCATTCGGCGCTCTGGCGAAAACATAGCAGCAGCCGAAGTCGAAGCTGCAATGCAAGCTCACGAAGCCATTGCACAAATAGCTGTCATTGCAGCCCCTGACGATATTCGCGAAGAAGAAGTCATGGCCTGTATTGTGTTGATGGAGGGCTTTGATAATACTCAAGAGCTCGCCCGGGAACTGTTTGAGTTTGCATTTGCCAAGCTGGCATATTTCAAACCACCTGGATGGGTGTTGTTTGTGGATAGCCTACCAACAACAAGCACCCAGAAAATTCAGAAAGCTCAGATTTTTGATGTCGATGTCAACCCAACAGAGGCTCCAGGAATTTATGACTTTAGAAAATTGAAGAAGAAACAACGAGCAATCGCAATCTAATTTCTACTTTTGAAAACACCTACAAAAAAAGCCGCTGGAATAACCAGCGGCTTTTTTGTTTTTATACATGCCGCGTCAGTTTGCGGGCAGTAATTCAGGTAGGAACGTCGTAATTGCTGGGAAATGCCAAAGTAGCAAAAGACCAACTACTTGAATGATCACAAAAGGAATAACACCTTTATAGATATCCATAGTAGTTACATCCGGAGGAGCAACGCCGCGAAGATAGAACAACGCAAAGCCAAACGGAGGTGTGATGAACGATGTCTGTAAATTTACAGCAATCAGGATTGTGATCCATGCTGGATGCATAAGGTTTGGATCAGCCGCATAAATCACGGGTCCGACAATTGGGATAACAATGAAAATGATCTCAATGAAATCCAATACAAAGCCCAAGAAGAACAGAACAATCATTACCACGATCAACAATGTGCGTGGGTCTTCAAATGATTGCAAGAACACTTGAATGTAGTGTTCGCCGCCAAACGATCGGATTGTCAGGCTCAAAAAGAGTGAGGCAATCAGAATGACGAATACCATGGACGTAACCTTGGTGGTTTCGTTCAAAATACCCGACATAATTTTTTCGCGGACCAAGATCCAGCTGGAATAAATCAAACCAAACAGAGCAATGTGGTAAGAAATAACAGCAGTGAGAATTGCCATCTTGTTGTCGAAGTTGATGTTATCCAACCCCATACGCAGATCAAAATTGCCGCGCATTAACAGGAGAACAATAATTGCTAACGCTGCCCAAATAATGACTTTAGCTGATTGATTATTGTCTTTCAATTTTCGGTTGGCGGCCAACATGATCGCACCAGCGGCACCTAAGCCGGCAGCGGCTGTTGGGTTAGTGATGCCACCGAGAATGGAACCAAGAACAGCAACAGTCAAAATTACTGGAGGAGAGACAACACGAATGGCTTCAATCTCCACCAAACGGATGGACGCATGTTTCAGACCATAAACCAGCATCGCAGCAGGTAAGATGTAATATACTGTTTTTAATCCACCACTTGCATCGCCGGGAACAAAGAACCAATCAGCGATGAAGATTGCGACAACACCAATAAGACCGATGATAAGTGGCTTAGCTGAATATCCCGGGCGCAAAGCCAAAGCCAATGTCAGCATGAAACCAGTAAGAACCAACATAGCGACAACACCGCCAGAGAGCGGACCGTAAGTCGTTACCTCATTTACTGTTG
>MAAC01008058.1_pt1 | contig 10789 bp, 12 predicted proteins | sample 1115981 | NCBI WGS metagenome assembly MAAC01 (sample SAMN04961126, study PRJNA320927) | seawater metagenome | isolation source: sample BD02T64 sea water enriched with oil for 64 days | place: USA:Gulf of Mexico | collected 2013-07-27 | reverse complement strand
GGATGGGGGATAAGCGTTTTATGAAGGCTCAAATTAAAGAAAAATTAGCAACTGGATTTTCGTGTATTAAAATGAAAATTGGTGCCATTGATTTTGAAACAGAAATGGAGTTGTTAATGGCTATTAGAAAAGAATTTTCTTCAAATGAAATAGAGTTGCGTGTAGATGCCAATGGAGGTTTTGATCCTAATAATGCATTAGAGAAATTAAAAAGATTGTCTGAGTTAGAAATTCACTCTATAGAACAGCCTATTAAACAAGGGCAATTCGAAGAAATGGCTAATTTATGTGAAAAGACCCCTTTGCCAATTGCATTGGATGAAGAATTAATAGGTGTCTTTTCTGTAGCGAGTAAGCAAAAACTATTACAAACAATACAACCACAATACATTATTTTAAAACCTAGTTTAATAGGAGGCTTTAAAGGAAGTGCTGAGTGGATAGAAAATGCAGAAAAGCAAAATGTTGACTGGTGGATTACCTCTGCCTTAGAAAGTAATGTAGGGTTGAATGCCATTGCACAATGGACATTTACATTGAATAACAGTATGCCACAGGGTTTAGGAACAGGTGGTTTGTACATAAACAATATTGAGGCTCCTTTAGAAATTGAAAAAGGAAGTTTAAAATATAACAATTCCAAAAAATGGAATTTTAATTTATAGCATATGGATTTTATACAGAGAGGATTTGCAGGGAAGAATAAAAGTTGGATGTACATTCTTACCATGGTGTTAATTTTTGTGGCCATACAAATTGCAAGTATCCCCTTAATGATTGCTGCTTTTTTTGAAGTTGATGGAGATATGGAGCGGTTTATGCAGGGGGCAGAATCGAGTTTCATGGATATAGGAATGAATTCAAGTCTGTTTCTGTTTTTGATGATATTTACTTTTATGATTGCCTTGTTAACGTTGTTTTTATCTGTTCGATTTATTCATAAAAAGAAATTTATTTCGATCATAACATCAAGAGAAAAAGTAGATTGGAGTCGTGTACTATATGCTTTTGTTTTGTGGGGAAGTATATCTATTGTAGCCATGGTTGTGGGCATGTATTTAGCTCCTGAAGATTATGTTTGGAATTTTAAACCTGTCCCATTTTTTACATTACTAGCCGTTTCTTTTTTGTTTTTGCCTTTTCAAACAAGTTCTGAAGAATTGATCTTTAGAGGCTATTTAATGCAGGGATTTGGTTTGGCTTCGGTTAAGAAATCTTTTGGGTTTAATATTCTTTATTTAGCAATTTCTGTTTTGTTGTATATTACTATTAATAATTATTTTGACTTATTAGGTTTAGTAAAAGTAATACTGATATTTGGTTTTGGTATTATTTGGTATTTCTTGCATTATTATAAAGTAATGCAATACCTAACTTCTACTAATTTTTCTAGAAAACAGCATAATTTATTGAATAGAAGTTTTACACCGTTAATCATTACTTCTGTAATTTTTGGTTTGTTACATGGAATGAATCCAGAAGTAGAAAAACTAGGCTATATTCTAATGGTATTTTATATTGGTACGGGTTTATTTTATGGGATTACTACTTTAATGGATGAGGGAACTGAATTAGCGCTAGGCTTGCATGCGTCTAACAATATTATTGCTGCCTTTTTAGTGACTACAGATTGGATGGTTTTTAGAACGGATGCTTTATATGTAGACACTTCTGAGCCTGCCGTTGGTGCCGAAATGTTTATAGGTGTTTTTATTTTTTATCCATTGCTGTTATTGATTTTTTCTAAAAAATATGGCTGGACAAATTGGAAGAGCAAATTGTTTGGTAAGGTAGAAATTCCGGTAATTGATGAGAAATAATCAACTCCATATTGATTTTAAACTTAATGGCATCTCTTTTTCGTCTGTTGAAGAATTGTTGGTATATTCCAAAACGCTTTCATATAGTACCCATAATTTTTTGATTGAATGGTTTTCTGCTGATGCTGTTGTCTATGTAAGTACTTCTGGCTCTACTGGGACTCCGAAATTAATTAAACTCAAAAAAGAGTTTATAAGAAATTCTGCCTTGGCAACAGGGGCATTTTTTGAATTGCCAGCAAAAACAACGGCCCTATTGTGCATGTCCACTGATTATATTGCTGGTAAAATGATGTTGGTAAGAGCTATTGTTTTAGGGTGGCATTTAGATGTTGTGGCAGTAGTTTCTAATCCGTTGAAAGGGTTAGGTAAACAATATAATTTCTCAGCAATGGTGCCCATGCAATTGCAAAATTCGCTTTCAGAAATAGATATGGTTGAAAAACTAATAGTTGGTGGCGGAATTGTATCTAAAGAGTTGGAGAGTCAAATTCAAGCTGTTTCTACCGAGGTTTTTGCAACATTTGGTATGACAGAAACCATTACACATATTGCTGTGAAAAAATTGAATCATTTGTCGTCTCGTGTTCTGGCTAATGGACTTAATAATTACCAAACGCTACCTAATATTTCAATTTCTCAGGATCAAAGAGGTTGCTTGGTCATAGATGCTCCAATGGTGTCAGAAGAGCTCCTTATTACAAACGACGTCGTTGCTTTAATTTCTGAAAAAGAATTTAAGTGGTTGGGGCGTTTTGATACTGTAATTAATTCAGGGGGCGTAAAATTACATCCAGAAGAAATAGAGAAAAAAATAGCAGCGGTACTTACGCAACGTTTTTTTGTTGCTGGAGCTGCAGATGATAAGCTAGGAGAAAAATTGATACTTGTCGTGGAAGCCAACGTTGTTTCAAGTCAAGACGAGAAGGATTTAAAGGAAAAACTAAAACACCTTTTATTACATGCTACCAACCTTACCAAATACGAGCAACCCAAAAGTATTTTTGTTGTAGCTGGGTTTGTGGAAACCGAAACAAAAAAAATCCAACGAAATAAAACGTTGGAACTTCTTTTTAAATCGTAATTAAAAAACTTCGAAGGTCTTGTTCTTCTGTTAAATGAAGCTTTTTCTTGATTCGATACCTTGCTGTTTGCACAGATCTGGGGTCAACATTTAAAATTCGTGCTATTTCTTTTGTTTGTATATGGAGCTTAATAAACATACAATGTCTTAATTCTGTTTCAGTCAATGTGGGTGATTTGGCAAGAAGCTTATCATAAAACCCACTAAATACAGTGTCAAAATGCAATTTTAACTGCTCCCATTCATCATTATTGTCAATAATAAAATCTATTTGCTTTATGGTGTTGTTTAAGGCTTTGTTGTTGTCGGTTTTTAAAAAGTTTAAATCGGCTTTTACTTCTTTTAAATGCTGTCTGTAGTGTAAGAGTTGTGTAGAAAAAGAAATCATTTGTTTTTCATTCTCTATAACTTCATAATTTAAATTTTGAATGGTATGTTTAAAATGATCTTCATTATTTCTGTTTTTAAAGTAAATAATAAAACTACCAACAATGGTGATAATTAACAAAAAGCAAACTAGAAATAATAAGAACTTAAGGCTTTGATGGGATGTTTTATATAGTTCTAATTGAGTCGTAGTGTTTTTTAAAATGAAATTGTAATTTAGATTGTCAATTTTTGTTTCTAAGCTGTTTTTTACTTGAATATGTTCTTTAATTACTTCAGTAAGTATGTTTGGATCTGTATGGCCTATCAATTCTAAACTGAAAATACAATCGCTAGAAAAGGGGTTGCATTGATGCACTTGAATGCTAATGGTGTTTTCTCCGTTTTTAAAAATAGATGAAGTGAAAATTTTTACATAAAATTTACCTTCTTCATCGCCATCAATCACATCAATTGATTTTGTTTTATGAGAAATATGTCCATCAGGCATATTATCTCTGTATAGCTCTTTTCCGTTTACATAAATAATGGCACCATCATCTCGTTGCAGCCTAAATTCAAATCCTTTAAATTTTGAGACATCGGTAATCGTTATTTTTTTTGAAAAATATTTTATAATGTCTTTGTCATTTTTATCGTCACCATAATGAATAGAAGTGGTAATTAAGCGATCACCATATCCTAAAGGTGAGTACCCCGATTTCCAATGTTCATGATTTAAATTTTTATACCATTGACTCTTTAAATATCCTTTGTCGTAGTAGCTCCATTGATCTCCGTTTTCAATGATAGGTTCTTGACTAAAAGATGAAATGCTGAACAACACGAAAAATACGATGGAGATGCTATTGTAAATAATTTTTCTCATAAAATCAATTTAATGAGTAAATGTAGTAGTTTTTAGCTAATAAATCACAGCCTGTAGTATATTAGTTGTAGGTGTATTTTTCGGAAATGCATGTTTTACTTGTACGTTTGCAACGTGTTAGCAGTCGATGGGAAATTGTCATGAAAAATCGGGGGATACTATATTGAATTTTTTTTTAAGACTGCTGCTCAAAAAAAATCCGGATCTAGATCCGGATTTTTACGTTAATAAATGCTATGTTAGTCTAGTTACATTTCCATAGAATGATATACGTTTTGTACATCATCATCTTCTTCTAAACGCTCTAATAATTTCTCCACGTCTACTTGTTGTTCTTCAGAAAGTTTTTTTGTAGTAGTCGGAATTCTTTCAAATCCAGATGAAATAATTTCTACCTTATTTTCTTCAAAGAAAGATTGAATAGCTCCAAATTGTTCAAAAGGAGCATATATGATAATTCCTTCTTCATCAATAAAAATTTCTTCAACTTCAAAATCAATCAATTCTAATTCTAGTTCTTCCATATCAATAGATATGTCTTCCTTTTTAACAGTAAAGTTACAAGTATGATCAAACATAAAGATCACTGAACCAGAGGTTCCAAAGTTTCCTTCACATTTATTAAAAGAAGATCTTACATTGGCAACAGTTCTATTGTTGTTGTCAGTAGCCGTTTCTACAACCAATGCAATCCCGTGTGGTGCATATCCTTCAAATAACACTTCTTTATAGTTCGCCGTATCTTTGTCAGTAGCTTTTTTAATGGCACGCTCTACATTTTCCTTAGGCATGTTTGCTGCCTTGGCGTTTTGCATTACTGCTCTTAAACGAGAGTTAGAATCTGGATTTGGACCACCTTCTTTAACAGCCATCACAATGTCTTTACCAATTCTGGTAAATGTTTTTGCCATTGCCGACCAACGTTTCATCTTTCTTGCCTTCCTAAATTCGAATGCTCTTCCCATTTCTTGATACTGTTTTTAGTGTTGTTTTTTATAAATACAAATTAAAACTAAACTTGTATAACTCCCAAATTAAATTTCTTTTCAATTGGAGCGTGATTTGCCGCTTCGATCCCTAAAGAGATCCATGTTCTGGTGTCTAATGGATTGATAACACCATCTGTCCAAATTCTAGCAGCTGCATAATATGGCGATATTTGCCTGTCGTATTTCGATTTGATCTTGTCGAATAAGGCTGCCTCTTTTTCTGGAGTAATTTCTTCGCCTTTCTTTTTCAGGGAAGCGGTTTCTATCTGTAGTAAAACTTTTGCTGCTGAGTTACCACTCATTACAGCAAGTTCTGCACTTGGCCAAGCCGCAATTAACCTTGGATCATAGGCTTTACCACACATAGCATAGTTTCCTGCTCCGTATGAATTTCCAATCACAATGGTGAATTTTGGAACTACAGAATTACTTAAGGCATTTACCATTTTAGCACCATCTTTTATAATACCACCATGTTCAGACTTGCTGCCTACCATAAATCCGGTTACATCTTGTAAAAAGACCAAGGGAATTTTCTTTTGGTTGCAATTGGCAATAAAACGAGTCGCTTTATCTGCGGAGTCATTATAGATAACACCTCCAAATTGCATTTCTCCTTTTTTAGTTTTTACCAGCTTACGTTGGTTGGCAACAATTCCAACAGCCCAGCCATCAATTCTTGCATAGCCTGTTAAGATAGTTTTACCATAACCTTCTTTATATTGTTCAAATTCAGAATTATCCACCAAGCGTTCAATGATCTCTACCATGTCGTAGGGTACATTTCTTGCTTTTGGTAGAATTCCAAAAATTTCATTTTCATCTTTTGTCGGAGCCTCAGGTGCAGTACGATTATATCCAGCTTTGTCATAGTCCCCAATCTTATCGATGATATTTTTAATGGTATCTAATGCCGCTTTGTCGTCCTTCGCTTTGTAGTCTGTTACGCCAGAAATTTCACAATGAGTAGATGCGCCTCCCAGTGTTTCATTGTCAATAGACTCACCAATAGCCGCCTTTACCAAATAACTTCCTGCTAAAAAAATACTTCCGGTTTTATCAACAATTATGGCTTCATCACTCATAATAGGTAAATAGGCGCCACCAGCAACGCAGCTTCCCATAATTGCAGAAATTTGTGTAATTCCCATGCTACTCATTACCGCATTATTCCTAAAAATACGCCCAAAATGTTCTTTGTCTGGGAAAATTTCATCTTGCAAGGGTAGGTAAACCCCTGCCGAATCAACCAGATAGATAATGGGTAATTTATTTTCTATGGCAATTTCTTGCGCACGTAAATTCTTTTTTCCGGTGATGGGAAACCAGGCTCCAGCTTTTACAGTGGCGTCATTGGCAACGACAATACATTGTTTACCTTTAACATACCCGATCTTAACAACGACACCTCCAGAGGGGCAGCCTCCATGTTCTTGATACATTTCTTCACCTGCAAAAGCCGCGATTTCTATGCTTTTAGTATCTGAGTCAAGTAGGTAATCTATTCGTTCTCTCGCTGTTAACTTCCCTTTAGATTGATGTTTTTCAATTCTAGTTTTTCCGCCACCAAGTTTTACTTTAACTAATTTCTTTTTTAATGCTGATAGTAAAAGCCTGTTGTGGTCTTCGTTTTTATTGAAGTTGATGTCCATGTATAAGTCTAAAATTTAGGTGAGCTAAGGTACAAAAATGTCGGTATAAAAATAATTAATGATACATGGAAATATATCCCTAGGAGAATAAAAATAATTTTTGTAACTTTGTCATGAATTTAAAACGAAATAAAATGAAAATTAAGAAAATTATCTATTATGTATCTACTGGATTATTGACAGTATTATTGCTGTTTTCTGCAGGAATGTATTTTTTTAATCATGACGAAATAGCTGGGATGTTTACCAATTTCGGGTATCCATCATATATTATATATCCGTATGCCGTTGCAAAACTTTTAGGTGTGACAGCGATTTGGCTAGTGGGAAACAAAATAGTAAAAGAATGGGCTTATGCGGGATTTTTCTTTGCTTTTATTTTGGCGTTTTTTGCACATGTAATGATTGGTGATGGTGAGCAGATGGGAGTTGTAATGGCAATGACCTTATTAATAGTTTCATATATCTTTAAGAAAAACAGATAAAATGGCAAACAATCCTATTTCCAAAGTCACGCTAAGTAGTCGAAATTATAGAGCAGAAGCAAAAATGAGGAATCACTTTGCTGTTATTGATGAGCCAATAGAAAAAGGGGGAGACGACAATGCGCCTACACCAGTAGAATACTTATTAACCGCAGTTGGTGGCTGTGTGGCAATTACGTTGCGAATGTATGCCAAACGTAAAGGTTGGGATTTGGGAGAAATCAAGGTGAACGTATCTCAGAAACAGGAGTTAACTTCTCAAGGAATAAAAAAAACATTGGTGGAAGAAATTTCATTTGAAAAAGATGTGACGCAAGAACAGAAAGAGAAATTAGCGGAAATAGCAGGGAAATGTCCAGTAGCAATGATGATAAAAGGGCAAACTGAAGTAGTTTCAACAATTAAATAAAAAGTACAAATGAAGAATATATTAGTATTTGCAGGAAGTAATAGCAAAAAATCAATCAACAAAGAATTAGCTACATATGCCTCGAGTTTAGCAAAAAATGTAGCAGTCGAAATATTAGACTTAAACGATTTTCCACTACCACTTTATAGTATTGATGCAGAAACGGAAAATGGAATCCCAGAGAATGCGCAATCATTCTTTGATAAAGTGCAAACTGCAGATGGAATTATTTTATCCTTAGCAGAACACAACGGTAATTATTCAGTGACATTTAAAAACATATTCGATTGGATGTCTCGTATTGAGCAAAAATTATGGAACAATATTCCGATGTTATTGATGGCAACTTCTCCAGGTGGAAGAGGTGGAAGTACTGCTTTGTCTATTGCTAAAAATAGCTTTCCACATATGGGAGGGAATGTAGTTGCCGATTTTTCTTTACCAAGTTTTTATGATAACTTTAAAGACGGGACTATTGTAAATAAGGATCTTAAAAATCAATTAATCAAGTCGGTTGATGATTTTCAAAAAGCATTATAACTTAAAAACCAACTAGTATGTCAGACAAAAAAGAGATTATTAAAGAATATTCAAACGGTGAATTGACTATTTTATGGAAACCTAAAAAGTGCATTCATGCTGCTGTCTGTGTGAAAAAGTTGCCAAAAGTGTATAAGCCCAATGATAAACCTTGGATTCAGATTGAAAATGCGACGACTAAGGCATTAAAAAATCAAATAGAAGCCTGTCCTTCTGGAGCCTTATCATATGTTGTTGCTGGAGATAGCGCTGAAGAGGCACATTTAGAAACAAAAGTAGAAGTGTTGGAAAACGGACCACTGTTAATATATGGAACCTTACACCTAACGAATTCGGATGGCACAAAAGAAAAGAAAAATAAAACCACCGCGTTTTGTAGATGTGGCGCTTCGCAGAACAAACCCTATTGTGATGGAGCACATGTGCAAATTGCCTTTAAAGGATAATTGAACAGGATAGTGCGCAACACGGAGATAAGGGGTAAAGGCGCGTTGGATATTTAGGTTGATGGGCATCGAGATCGTTTAAGAATATACTTGGACTACATCTAGTAAAATTTGTGTTGTTCAAACAGGAGTTGATGCTGTAGTGCGAGGAAAAAGAATTGAAAATAATGTCATTAATACCCTTTTGTAAAATTGATTTTTGATGAATATAGCGACTATAGAGATATATGAATCTACAAGTTGTGTTGTTTCTGTAATGATAGTAACCTAATAGTTACATGTAAAGTAGTTTCCTTGGGATGTAATTGAAATTTTTGTAAATTTGTAGCTAGAAAGGAGTTAGAAAATGAAAAATACTTTATACGGACAAAAAGGACATGCACATACGGTAGCCTTTAAAAACTATTTAAAAATGGCCGAGATTCCATTTACTTACAAAGACGTAGTGGTAGATGCTGAGGCTAGAAAACATACAAAAGAATTGTACGCGGGCATGCTAAAATTCCCAACATTATTTGTTGATGATGAAGTGTATTTAATACCCACAACAGACGAGTTCAATAAAATAATGAAAGAATTAATTTAAAAAATATGGCTGCTTATACGGTAGCTAAAATATAGCACAACTAGAAGAATGGGGGATTTAGCAAAAGACATCAATTCAAAATTTTTGAATAATAAAATAAAGGCGTTGATTAATATAAAATATACAGCCAATTGGATTAATAGTCAAGAAAATGACTTTTTTAAACAATATGGGATATCGCCACAACAGTTTAATATTCTTCGTATTTTAAGAGGTGCCAATGCCCCGATAAAAGTGCAGGTTATTAAAGATAGAATGATTGAACGCGCACCAAATGCAACTCGATTAATGGATAAATTGTGTGAGAAGCAATTTATAGAACGCATTCGATGCGATCATGACAGAAGAGTAGTTTATATTAGTATTTCTAAACCAGGTTTGGAGTTATTACAAGAAATTGATGCCAATATCAAGCTCGATTTTATTGAGAAATTATCAGAAGAAGAAGCAAAACAACTAAGCTATTTACTGGATAAAATTAGGTAAGGTAGGTTAGAAAAAACAATTGAACAGAGAAAAAAAAATTTACAAAAATATTTTCCACGGAAAATAAATTAATTATTATGAGCATGAATACATTAAAAACAATAGCACATAAAGTAGGTAGTCCATTAGTAAATATGGGGCCAATTCGGTTACGACAACCGTTGCCAACAAATGGAATAGAAAGTGTAGATCCTTTTTTGTTACTCCATCATTACGGCCCATATGCAATAAGTGAGTTTAACAATCCATTTGATTTAGGACCACATCCACACCGTGGATTTGAACCAATTACCTTATTGTTTAAAGGAGAACAATTGCACAGAGACTCTTTAGGGAACAAAATGTTGGTAAGCGCAGGGGATGTGCAATGGACAACAGCTGGTAGAGGGGTAATTCACGCCGAAGGACCATCAAAAGAATTTGTGAAAAAAGGAGGTGATTTGGAAGGGATTCAATTGTGGCTTAACCTCCCTGCTGAAAAGAAAATGATGCCAGCAAATTATCAACACGTCAAAAATGAAGAAATTCCTATTGTTGAAAATAAGGATAAAACGATACAGTTAAAAGTGATTGCCGGTGTGCAAAAAAGTGCCATAGGGTTGATAAAAACACAAACAGATGTAAATGTTTTTACCGTTAAAACGAAAGAAACAGGCGAAATTATTATTGACATTCCAAATGATCATAAATCATTAGTGTATTTATTGGACGGAGAAGTTTTGGTTAATAACCAGGCATTGTTAAAAAAAGGAGCAACGCAAATGCTAACATTTAATCACGATGGAGATACTATTCAGTTAGAAGCGAATAAAGAAAGTACAGTATTAGTGCTTTCTGGAATGCCAATAAATGAAAAAGTTGCACAATATGGGCCGTATGTTATGAATACCCAAACAGAAATAATGGAGGCAATGCGTGATTACCAACAAGGAAAAATGGGATATCTTTATTAAAAATAAAGGTAAAAAGAAGTACAAAGCTCAAGAAACTATTTCTTGGGCTTTTTTGTTTTCGTAAATTTATAGTACCTTGCAAAG
>MAAC01018877.1_pt1 | contig 10798 bp, 8 predicted proteins | sample 1115981 | NCBI WGS metagenome assembly MAAC01 (sample SAMN04961126, study PRJNA320927) | seawater metagenome | isolation source: sample BD02T64 sea water enriched with oil for 64 days | place: USA:Gulf of Mexico | collected 2013-07-27 | reverse complement strand
TGCTGGGCCTGAATCTGGCGCATGGCGGCGATCTGGTCGCGATAGGTGGCGGCGTCTTCAAAGGCCAGTTCGGTACTGGCCTTGTCCATGGCCTGCTCCAGCTCTTTCATGAGTGAGGGGTTCTCGCCAGAGAGAAACATTTGCGTATGGCGCACATCGTTCCGGTATTCATCCTTGTCAATCAAGCCGACGCAGGGCGCATTGCAGCGTTTGATTTGGTACTGCAGACAGGGCCGGGAGCGATTTTTAAAAAAACTGTCCTGGCACTGGCGCACGCGAAAGGTCTTCTGCAAAAAGCTCATGCTCTCGCGCACCGCCTGCACACCGGGAAAGGGACCAAAATAGGTGCCCTTGCGGCGCTTGGCACCCCGGTGGAAGGAGAGCCGGGGGAAGTCATCGTTACTCGAAAGAAAGATATAGGGGTAGGATTTATCGTCACGCAGTAAAATATTGTAGGGCGGTTTGTATTCCTTGATCAGGTTTTGCTCGAGCAATAAGGCCTCAAGCTCGGTCTCGGTGACCGTGACCTCGACATTGGCGATGCGCTTAACCAGGGCCTGGGTTTTTGGCGCCAGGCCACTTTGACGAAAATAACTGGCGACGCGTTTGCGCAGGTTTTTCGCTTTGCCGACATAGAGGACAGCGCCGTCTGCACCCAGCATTTGATAGACACCGGGACGGGAGGTCAGGCTTTTAAGAAATACAGCAGCATCAAAAGACATAAACAGCAGCAAACATTGGGCGCGGGCAATCGCGCTTAAATAATTTCATCCGGGTCGACCAGGCCGTATTTGACCGCCGTCAGCGTTAGCTCAACATCGTTGTGGACATTGAGCTTTTCAAACACCCGGTATTTATGGGTGTTGATGGTTTTCGGGCTAACGTTGAGCACCGCGGCCACCTTGTTGGGGCGGTGGCCACTGCAGATCATTTGCGTAATCTGCAACTCGCGTTTTGTCAGGCGGGCAAAGGGCGAGGCCTCCTGCCCTGAGGCCAAACCGTTAATAACCAGTTGCTGGGCAATGGCCGCACTGACATACACTTCGCCATCGAGCACCTTGTACACGGCCTGGCGTATCTCATCGTGCTCGGCGTTCTTGGTGATATAACCCACGGCTCCGGCCTTTAAGAGCTGAGTGGGGTAAGTTTCATCATTAAAGGCGCTAATCACTATGACCTTAAGATCCGGGTTGGCGGTCAGCAAACGATCCGTCGCCTCGAGGCCGCCCATACCGGGCATGCGAATATCCATAAAGACAATATCGGGCCTCAGCTCGCGCACCATGCCCAGTGCCTGCTCGCCACTGGCACACTCACCGACGACAACGACACCGTCAATATCATCAATTAAGCCGCAAATGCCCATGCGCACGAGGTCGTGATCATCGACTACAACCACCTTGTGTAAAATTTCGTTCACTCGCTCCAACCCCTTTGCAACGCAACTAAGCTATTAATACCGATAGAATTTATTAACAGCCTATTAGCTGTGGCTCAATCACTAAAAGAATACCAAAGCGTCGTTGAATATCCACAATAATATCCTCGGCCAATTGCAGTAACTGCCCGCCACTGCATGCCCCGGTATTCACCAGTACCAGGGCGTGCTCGCGATGCACGGCACAACCCTGTCCGCTGGCACCCTTCCAGCCGGCACTATCGATTAACCAGGCCGCAGGTACTTTGACTGTGCCATCGGGCTGGGGGTAACCGGGTAATTGTGGGTACTGGGCCAATAATTCTTGCCAGCACTGTCGAGCCAGCACTGGATTTTTAAAAAAGCTGCCCGCATTAGCTTGCACTGCGGGGTCGGGCAGCTTGCTCTGGCGAATACGGCACACGGCATCGCTCACCTCCTGGGGGCTAAACTCTCTCTCTGCTTCAGCAGGTTGCGGCTTGTCGGGCGTTGATGTCACAGACAGGGCTGCCGCCAGTGCCGGATAGCTCGTATCGACATTGGGCACCGTGCTTAGAGCCAAGGTTACCGAGGTAATGACAAACTGCCGCGCCGCGTGCTGTTTAAAGACGCTGTCACGATAGCCAAAGCGACAGTCATTTTTAGTAAAACTCACTGTTTTGCCGCTAGCGATTTCAAGGGCTTGCAAACTGACAAAGCGCTCGCTGAGTTCCAGACCATAGGCGCCGATATTTTGTATTGGCGCGGCACCGACCAGGCCGGGAATTAACGACAGGTTTTCAAGGCCGTAGCTTTTTTCCGCCAGGGTGTATTGCACAAACCGGTGCCAGTTTTCGCCGGCTGCCGCCGTCCAGTGTAGGCACTGGTCATCGAGCCCGGGCGCACGCTCGACACCACGGGTCGCCATGTGTATCACTAGCCCGCTAACATCGCCGCTCAACACCACATTACTGCCACCGCCCAATACCGTAACCGGTAACTTTTTGGTGCGGGCATGGGCCAGCGCCTCAGCTAAGGCCTCATTGCTCTCGACGCGACAGTAAAACTCCGCTCGCCCCGGTAGGGCCAGTGTATTCAGGGGCTGCAGACTGAGATTAGCGCGAATTTTCAAGGCCTCAACTCGAGGCTGGCAGATTTGATAAGCGCGTCCGCAAATGGCTCAGTAGGCCCTCACCAGCCTCCTCCACCATATCGATCACTTGCTCAAAACCCTCTGTTCCCCCGGCATAGGGGTCGGGCACCTCCTCCTGTGCACCCGGAGCAAAGGCCAGGAACAAACCCAAATGACCCGTAAAAGAAGGTGGGCGCAGGGCCTGTAAATTTTCCAGGTTACGGGTATCCATTGCCAAAATATAATCAAAACGGCTGAAATCATCCGCACCGACCTGACGCGCCCGCAGCTGACTCAGGTCATAACCGCGCCGCTGACCGGCAACGATCGTGCGCGGGTCCGGCTCCTCGCCCAGGTGCCAGTCGCCGGTGCCTGCGGAGTCAACACGGATACAGCTATCCAGCCCCTGTTCGGCCAGCAACTTTTCAAACACGCCGTGGGCAGTGGGCGAACGACAAATATTACCCAGGCACACGAAGAGAACTGCTATTTCACCTGTTGCCATTTACGCCCCACTGCACCACATATCGTTAAAGAAAAGTCGCTGAAATTGCTGTCTGTAAATTCCTACCTTGATTAGGTACGAACGTCGATATTAACACGCCACCGGCCCGTAAAATTCGCTTCCACGACTGAAAAATATCATTGCAAGTCTGTCCGCACCTTGGTATCACTCTCTGTATAATGCTGATCAAATTTTACAATTTACCCAGCATGGGTGTGGCCATACTCGCTTACCTCTCGAGTTGGTAGGCAATCCGCAAACGGGATGACAACGGATTTTACAAGTATGCGATCATTAAAAAACTGGCTAGCACTTGCGACATTTCTCGCTTTAGTCGGCTGCGCAAGCTCACCAAGTGTCGCGCCACCGCCTGCGGCAAGCCCCGAGTCCGCTCTTTTCACACCAGAAACGGGCCTCACCAACCCACAGCGCTTGAGCAAGGCAATAGCCCTACTCAGCAGTGGCGACAATACCGGCCAGGCCAAGGTAGAGCTGCAAGCCTATCTCGACCTTGTGCCCAACAGCAAAATTGCCAACAGCCTGTTGGCACAAATTAACACGCCAATCGGCGACTATTTTCCCGCTGAATTTGTCGCTATCACTCTGAGCAATGGCGAATCACTATCGACCATTGCCAAACAATATCTTGGCGATACGTTGCAGTTTTACGCCCTCGCGCAATACAACAACATTGCAAACCCCGGCAAAACCACCATCGGCCAAGTCATCCATGTACCCCTCACCAGCAAAGCCAAGGCCTTTATTGATTTTAAAATTGGCAAGGGCATGGATACCTCAAGCACGAAGCAGGATCACCAGGCCGGCAGTGAATTTCAAGGCCAGAGCGGCGGCGAGTTAGGGGCCGCCACCGGCATAGAACAGATGAGGTTATTACTCACCGAGAAACACTACTGGGGTGCCATACAGGCCTATGAACAACTCGACCCCGCTAATAAACTCAATGATAGCGATACCCGAGCATTGATTGCGGCCTACCGAAAAAGCGCCATCGATAGCGCCGCTAGCAATCCGCTGCTGGCCTCTACCTACTATCAGCAGACTGGCAACTTAATTGCCAATAGTGGCGACAATTTACTGGCATTGGAAATGTTTGATCTCAGCTTGCAGTTAAACAGTAAAAATGAGATTTCCGAACGCCTCTACGCCGGTCTAAAATCGCAGCTAACAGACACCTATCACCGCGATGCCTCCCTCGCCTTTCGACGCCAGGAGCTTGAAAAAGCCATCGAGCTCTGGCAAAAACTATTGCTTATTGACCCCGAGCATGTCCACGCCATTAACTATCTGAGCCAGGCACAAAGGCTTAAGAATAAGCTCCAGCGCCTCGAGTAGGCACGAGAATAAGCGCTAGAAAAACAACAGTAATACCAGCACCAGGCGCGTAAAACCCGACACCTCTGACATTGCTGGCAATAACCTTACGAAGTGGTGACGGTGCTAAGAGGGAGCACTGGCAAAGCAATACTAAGACCTCAGGTAAACGCCACTAATTATTGATCTCACCGGCCCTATGGCCCTGTATTTTCGTCAAATTATCACGAATTAAACGGCTTCTTTGCAGTAAGCCCTGAGCGGACTCATCGGACTCATAGCGCAGCGATATCTGCAAATATTCAATCGCTTTATTCAAGTCACTGCGCACCAGACTTCGGGCATGGCGATAATAACTGTCCGCCAACTTTTCGCTGAGGCTGGCCAATTGCTCCTTGGCAACAAGGTCTTTACTCCTTATCTGCGCCGCGTGCTGATACTGGGCATCAGCCTGAAAGAGCTGATTGGCCACGAGGTAGGCCCTTATTCTGCGCACGTGGGAGCGCAGGCGCTGATCAACGTCAAGGGCGGCCCGATCGGGGCCCACGGCACCGCCGTTGGCAAGAGCCGAGCGCTTAGTCTTACTGACTTTGTCGTGCTGAGACTTATTCATCTGCAAGCTTTTTATTTTTTTCAGCTGCATTAAGGCCTTAGAGTGACTCGGGCGTGCTGCCAGGGTCTCTTCGAAGCGTTTTCTGGCACGTTTCTGACGACCCGCTGCTAGAGCAGCCAAACCCTTGCTATAGGCTACTTGTGCCTTTTTATCTAGCTCGCCTTGCAGCGTGGCGACCTGCTCGCGAGCCTGTAAATCATCGGGCCGAGCAAGCAGGATTACTCGCCAGTGATCAAGTGCCGAGGCGAGCTCACCCTTGTTTTGATCGACCAGTGCCATCGACCGCTGCTGCGCAACAAAAGACGGCGTTCTATCAACGGATAGCGATCCACAGCCTTGTAATAAGATCATCGTGAGCAGAGTACAGAGTAAAAACAAGCGGCTGTTCATTGCTGTAATAAACCTATAGAGCCCGAGACGTAGACAAAAATTTCTTGAAATTGCTCAGGGTGTGATTGTTATAGATCATCGTTCGCTGTAGCAACATTGGATCGGCATAGGCCGTATTGGCACCGCGCTTTACCGTCACACCCAGCTGGTAATTCGCCTTTGCCATATAGTCGACAACGTGGCGACTGCTGTCACCGTAGGGGTAGGCCAGAAGAGTCGGCACCTGGCCCAGGTGTTTTTTAATGGTCCGCGCCGATGCGTCTATTTCCACGGCAACACGCTGTCGATGCTCGACAAGGCTTTCCCCCTGAATATCAAAGGACAGACTCGAATGGGTTTTAGTATGGGACTCGACATCGATCACGCCACTGTCCCTCATGGTTTTAATTTGCTGCCAGGAGAGCGCGGCCGAGCCACCAATGAAGTCGGTATAGACAAATAACGTGGCCGTGAAACCGTATTTTTTCAAAATAGGGTAGGCGTAGGTATAAACCGAGCGATAGCCGTCATCAATGGTTAACACCACCGCCTTGGGAGGGATGGCAGAATCACCCTGTAATATTGCCTGCATTTTTTTTAAGGGAATGACCTGATAGCCTCCCTCCGATAAAAAACGCATTTGCCGTTCAAAGTTATCGGCCGACACCTCCAGCCTGCGCTTGGCCTCGGAGCCCTGAGTAAACTGGTGGTAGCACAAAATGGGGATTAGTCGCGCACTATTGCTATAGATTGCCGCCGGGTTGAGAGGGCTTCTCGGTATTGACACGATGTCGCCCGCTCGAAATGACGAGCGACCATTGAGCTCACTAATCTGCCAGGCGTCATAACGGTCAGACAGGTATTCCACGGCGAGTTGCTCAGCACTGTTGTCAGTATCGAGGCGCAGTAGTTTAAAGCGAGAGTCCTCGGCCAAGACACCGGCACCCAGAGCTAAATTGGCGCAGAGTAAATAAGTGCAGAGCAGGATAAACACCTTACACCACGCTGAGTGACCCGGGGTAGCCAACACCTCCTTAGGACTCGGGTCGAATTTGAATTACCGTGGCGTCATTGACCTGATCCAGCTCTTGCTCTGCAGATGCTGCGCCACCGTCGTCGGGCCCCGGTTCGGGCAACACGGCCTCGGCTGCCATGGGTGTGCCCGCGTCTTCAAGCTGAAAGTCGGCGCTGCCATCATGTTGCTCTCTGTGCATTTCAACCTGCAGCTTTTCCGCCATGGCGTTAAAGGCATTGGCAAGGGCACCAAATTCATTTTTCCAGCGCCGTGAAATACGCGCACTGTAATTGCCCTCGGCATAGTCCCTGGTCGTGCGCGTCACCAGTAAAAGGTTGCGCGCCACCAGGCGATTGAGGAAGTAGGCCGCCAAAAGCACCACCAGAGTCACCGACACACCCAGCACAAACAACACTCGCCGCGTCACGGACATAACACCCGCCAACGGGGCCTGTGATACCGACAATTTGATACTGCCGATACGTGTTTCATTAAAATGAATCGGCGAATCAAAGGTATAAACACTGCTATCGCCCTGTCCCGCTTCATAAATACCCACGTCCTCGCGAGTGATGAGCAAGGCACTGCTATCCAGGGCCACCCAGGGCTGTCCCACCAGAGATTTATCGGTACTACTACGCACCACGGAGCCGAGGTCAACAATGGTTAAAGCCGCGAAAGACTTTCTTTTATAGGCCTCGTCCGTCAAGGTCTCGAGCCCTATCCAGTCCTCCCCGAGTAAATGAATGGCGCTTTCAGACGCGATGAAGGTAGACAGGGAGACACCGGCGCTGATCGCCTGGTCGGTGAGCAACTTCCTCTGCACATTAAACACCAGGACTACACTGATGATCATCACCAAGCCCACCACGGCCCCCATGATGCCCGTCCAGCGCACCTGCATGGGCAAATAACTCTGCTCGTCCTGATGATCCTGCAGCGTGCGATGCTCCTTCGACAGAGCGTCATAGAGCAGATGGCCATTTTGAAAACGCTTGCCCACTTTTTTATTGAGCAAGCCATTAATAATACTTTGCAAGCCCTTAGGCACACCCGGCGCACACTCGCGCAGCGGCGGTGGATCCTCCTGCAGGATCTGCAGAGTCAAGGTCGCCATCGATTGCCCATCGAAGGCTTTGCGCCCGGTGAGCAATTCATAGAGGATGACACCCAGGGAAAACAAGTCGGAACGGCCATCGACCTCCTCGCCCTTGGCCTGTTCCGGTGACATATAGCGTGGTGTCCCCATAATCGTACCCACCTGGGTACGCTCGGCAATATCCGCGTCTTCCTGTTTGGCAATGCCAAAATCGGCAATTTTTATATTGTTTTTTTCGGCATCATAGAGAATATTTTCTGGCTTGATATCACGATGCACGATGCCGGCACTATGGGCGCAGTCGAGGGCGCTGGCGATTTGCATAGCGATTTCAATGATCACGCTATGGGATAATTGGTCTCTTTTGTCCAGTACATCGGCCAGGGTTTCTCCCCCCACCAGTTCCATCAGGATATAGGGTAATTCGTTAATTTTACCGACATCATAAACGGTGACAATATTTGGGTGGTTCAAGGTTCCGGCCGCGCTCGCCTCCTTGAGAAAGCGATTCAGGTATTCGGTCTCATCGATCAGACTGTCCTTGAGAATTTTGATGGCGCCGATGCGACCAATCTGGGGGTCATAGGCCTTGTACACCTCGGCCATGGCCCCGGTGCCCAGCAACTCCCGAATCTCATACCTACCCACATTACTTCCAGCCACAACCATGAGAGAGTCTCCATCTTTTCAACTCTAGGGCGACAGTTGCACCAAATTTGAAGAGAGTATTTGTTAAGTGAGCCCCTTGGGCACCATCAAAAAAAACAGTATTGGGCTCCAGCCCATATTATAAAAGCCGTGCCTTTTGTACGACCAGGCCAGACAATAATTATGCACACAAACGAGTATTTCAACCGCGGCCACAGAGTAACCCAAGGCCAGCCCCTAGTCACCACCAAGCCACGACCAAGAGCCTTCGCCCCCGCCACAACAGCCACAACACAATCGGGAGGGAGGCATCACCAAACAAGAAACGAAACTTCGAGATTAGAGCTAGCGAAAGAGGCTGAGCAAGCGACCCCACAGAGAGGCCCGTCTTGAGCTTGTCGGCAAGGCTGCCTGGCGATCGGCGCCGCGACTCGCGCCGCCATCAATCACAGCCACCGTTATATTATCGCGGCCTCCACCCTCTAACGCCGCCGCAATCAATTCGGCGACACGTCGATCGGCCCCAGCGGCCGAGGCCATAATTGCAGAGATTGCCTGCGAACTGACAGAATCATTGAGCCCATCACTGCATAAAATCAAGCTCTCGTCATCGGCTAAAGTCCCCGCCAAACTCGACACCTCTACCGGCGCCTTCGACACCATGCCGATGCAACGGGTAATAATATGGCGACTGGGGTGACTCGCGCCCTCTTCGCGGCTTATTTCACCACGGCTGACCATCTCCTCGACGACGGAGTGATCGCGAGTCAACAAACGTAGGGCGCCATTCCATAAATAGGCGCGGCTATCGCCGACCCAGGCAATCTGAAAGTCGCAGCCCTGTAAAGCGAGAGCCACAACGGTAGAGGCCATATTGACACCACCCTTATTATTGGCAATGGCCTCGCAAACCGCCAGGTGGGCCTCTTCAACTGCGGCCACTAAATCACTTCCACCACGATAGCTCGCCGCGATGGTACGGCGTGTCAACTCACTGGCAACCTCGCCACAATCGTGTCCACCGACACCGTCGGCCACCAGCCATAAGCCGATCTCCGGTGCCGCTTCAAAACTATCCTCGTTGAGCTTTCGTACCTTGCCACAATGACTGTCTACCGCAAATTTGGGCATACCCTACTCCATGGAAATTTGCAAAGAACTTGCATACCAGCGCGCTATGCAAGGACAAGCCAATACTCAAACAGCCCTGCGGAACATAAACTACCACAACACACCAACCTCAGACGAATCCAAACTTTGTTTTACCCCTACTCCCGGCGCGCCCCGTGACCCTCTTCCGCTGCTCCTCCCGCCAGCAAACAAAAACCAACCTCAGCAAGTCGGCGACGGGAAGCGCACAGACCTAGCTGCCCTAACTGGCTAATCAATGCTTGGGTCCCATGGCGCGCAACGAAGAAATTAACAGCGTGCATATTGGCACCACCAAAGAGGGTGCTTTCAGCTACCACCTGCAGTAGATCAACTAGCTAAACGCAATAGGGACAATATCTGAATAGATAGGCAGAGCCCCACCTACCTTACCCGGTAGTGTTATTACGCATTGGCGACAACACTATCGTCTCGGATAAGCGGTATAGCGTTCAGCGAGCGCTGACATAGGCCCACTTACTGCAATAAAAAAACCGACCAAGCTGCTTAAAAAATATCCCACTAAGTCCCGCAAAAGGTCGCCACCACCTCTTCATCGGCTGTTGGCGCCATGGCAAAGGCCTGGTTTTCTTCACTGTAGGTAAAGGGCTTGGCCAGCACATCGACCAGGCGGTGAAAGCGAGTGAAGTCCTGCTTGCTAGTCGCCTCTTCGATAGCCGCCTCAATTTGATGATTGCGGGGAATAAAGGCCGGGTTTTTGCCAACCATTGTGGCGTGAGCCGTAGCGGTATCGATATTCTCTTGAGCCAATAGTTGTTGCCAACTTTTCAGCCAGGCCTCGAAGGCTGGCGGCAGGGTAAAAATAGTGGCCGCCAGCGTGGCTTCCTGATCCGACGCCAGTCGATCGCCGAGGGCGCGAAAGGTCAGGGTATAGTCGCAAGCCTGCTCGGCCATTAATTCTAAGAGCTCAGAAAACAACTGATTCACCTCGACACTCGCGGTGGCAAAACCGAGCTTTGCAGCCATTAAACCTTGGTAGGTTTCGCCAAACACCTTGGCGTAAGCCCCTAGAGCGGCCTGGGCTTTATTGATCGCCTCGGCTTCGACATCATCCATCAAGGGCAATAGAGCCTGGGCCAGCCAACTGAGATTCCAGTGGCCGATATCCGGCTGACTGGCATAGGCGTAGCGGCCGTGGCTGTCGATCGAGCTAAACACTTTTTGCGGATTGTATTTGTCCATAAAGGCACAGGGGCCGTAGTCCACCGTCTCACCGCACACCAACATATTGTCGGTGTTCATCACCCCGTGAATAAAACCGACGGCCATCCACTGGGCAATCAAGCGGGCCTGGGCCTCGACCACACAGGTCAATAGCGCGCTGTAGGGCTCACTACTCTCACCAGCCTCGGGGTAGTGGCGCTCAATAACATAGTCGGCCAGGGCTTGTACCGAAGCGATATCTTGTTGTGCGGAGAAAAACTGGAAGGTACCAATGCGAATATGGCTACTGGCAACACGGGTTAAAATCGCCCCCGGTAAGAAGCTCTCCCTGACCACCCGCTCACCGGTGGTCACC
>MAAC01017722.1_pt1 | contig 10799 bp, 8 predicted proteins | sample 1115981 | NCBI WGS metagenome assembly MAAC01 (sample SAMN04961126, study PRJNA320927) | seawater metagenome | isolation source: sample BD02T64 sea water enriched with oil for 64 days | place: USA:Gulf of Mexico | collected 2013-07-27 | reverse complement strand
TTTAATTCTAATATTGTAAAAGCTTGTAACGCACTAATTGAAGAATCTTATAAAGGGAAACAAGTAGACTTTATTACTTTAGGTAAAAAAGCAAACGATGTTATTATCAAGGACCATACGGTTATTGAAAATAATATTGAAATATTTGATGAGCTAACTTTTGATAATACTGCTGTAATCGCTCAAAATTTGATGGACTTATTTACCGAAGGCACTTACGATAAAATCGTCTTAGTATATAATAAATTTAAAAATGCTGCGACTCAAATATTGATGACAGAGCCATTTTTACCTTTAGAATCTATTAGTGATTCTGAAACAACAACGACTACTTCAGATTATATTTTTGAGCCTTCCAAAGCTAAAATAGTGGAAGAGTTAATCCCTAAGAGTTTGAAAATGCAATTGTATAAAGCACTTAGAGATTCTTCTGCAAGTGAGCACGGTGCACGTATGACGGCGATGCATAAAGCAACAGATAATGCAACGGAACTTAGAGATGAGCTTAACTTACAATATAACAAAGCAAGACAAGCTTCTATTACTAATGAGATCTTAGAGATTGTTGGTGGTGCTGAAGCATTAGCTGGATAATTAGGCAAAGCCAAATTCATCTAAGAGCGAAGCTCTAGCAGGATAGATTTGCTAAATTAAATTTTATAAAAAAAGCCTTCTAATATTTTTAGAAGGCTTTTTTCTTTTTGTATATTTTAATCTTTAATTCAAAAGCCCCTTGCTTTGGGAGCTTTTGAATAGAACTGGAATAACTATTACTTTTTAATAAGCGATATGGTTTTTTTGCCATGAGGAGTTTTTATTTCAACAAGATAAACACCAGCAGGATTATTGATTTCTATATTTATAATATCCGTGTTTTGATAACTTGATGAATATATTAATCTTCCTAATACATCTACAACAGAGACTTCCACATTGGTTAAAACGGATTCAAAGGCTATAGCAAATTGACCATCGCTAGGGTTTGGGTAAAGTATATAAGAGGTATCTATACCATAGTCGTTTAAGCTTAGTGTACTGTTTTCTAATTTTTGAATAAAGATGTCTCCTTCTCCGTCTGAGGTTAAATTATATACCTCTTCTTCTGGGTCAAAATCAACAATTCCTATAAAACTCCCTGTAGTATAGATATTGCCATTAGCATCCGTTGCGATGGAGCGTCCATAGTCGCCACCAGTTCCTCCCATAGATTTTGCCCAAAGAAAATCACCATCTGTATCTAACTTAACAATAAAGATATCTCCTTCTCCTATCGATGTTAAGTTATTTACATCTATATCTGGATTAAAATCTACTGTTTCTTCAAAAAAACCAGAGGTATAGACGTTGCCATTGTTATCTGTTGTGATGGTGTATCCAAAATCAACACCAGTTCCTCCCATAGATTTAGCCCAAAGAAAGTTACCATCGGTATCTAATTTTTGAATATAAATATCTTTTTCTCCTACTGAAGTTAGGTTATATACAGATGTACCTGGATCAAAATCTACTGTTTCCCGAAATTCACCTGTGGTATAGACATTACCATTGTCATCGATAGTGATAGAGTTTGCCAGGTCCCAATCAGTTCCTCCCATAGAATTTGCCCAAAGGAAGTTGCCATCTGTATCTAGTTTTTGAATAAAGAAGTCAGAGAGTCCTATTGAAGTTAAGTTATGTATACCTATCCCTGGGTCAAAATCTACTGTTTCTCCAAAATACCCAGTGGAATATATATTACCATTTATGTCTATGGTGATGGAGTTTACAATTTCCCAACCTGTTCCTCCTATTTGTCTTACCCAAAGGAAGTTTCCTTCGGAATCTAGTTTTTGAATAAAGATGTCCCTAGTTCCAACCGAAGTTAAGTTATGTATTTCTACACCTGGATCAAAATCTACTGTTCCTTCGAAAAAGCCTGTAGTATAGACATTGCCAACTTCATCGATGGTGATGGAATGACCTTTATCAACTGTAGTTCCCCCAATTTGTTTTGCCCATAAAAAATTACCATCGGTATCTAGTTTTTGAATAAAGATATCTCGTTCTCCTACTGAAGTTAGGTTATATACACTTGTACCGGGGTCAAAATCTACGGTTTCAAAAAAGAACCCTGTGGTAAAGACATTGCCACTGTCATCGATGGCTATGGAGTATCCCATGTCCCATTCATTTCCTCCCATAGATTTCGCCCATAGAAATTCGCCATTGGAATCCAATTTTTGAATAAAGATGTCTTTTTCTCCTTCCGATGTTAAATTAAATACGCCTGCACCTGAATCAAAATCTACTATTCCACCAAAATAACCTGTAGTATATACATTTCCATTGTCATCGATAGTGATAGAGCGTGCTGCTTCTGAATCAGCTCCTCCTATAGATTTTGCCCACTTTAAGGACACTTCCTGCGAGAATGCTATTGTTGTTAACAGTAGAATAATTAAGTTTAATACGTTTTTTTTCATAAGTATAGTTTTAAAATTTCACCAACTTTAATTTACAGATGGTGTTTTGGTTAGTTCCTAACAGTTATGTTTTAACTATTACAAAGCAACTTTATATTTAATAAAACTCCTAATTGACTTTGTCTCCATTTATAAAAACAAGGTCGATATTTATAAATTTAGACTATAGTTTTCCCATAGAATCAATTAGTTACTCTGAAGTAAAAACATCTCTAGAGGATAAAAATTTTGAGCTTTCAATTAAAAAAAGAGGCTTTTATTTTAAGAAGCCTCTTTTTTATTTCCATATATGTGTATTATTCTATCTTATTTTTTTATCAAAATAATCTCTTGCAATATCTTCTCTAAAATTGGGATGCGCAATTTCGGTTAAGGCTTTTACTCTTTGTTGAATTGTTTTTCCGTAAAGATTAGCTACACCATATTCGGTTACCACATAATGGACATGTGCTCTGGTAGTTACCACTCCGGCTCCAGGTTTTAAAAAGGGCACAATTCTATTTACTCCTTTATTGGTAATCGACGGTAAAGCAATGATGGCCTTTCCTCCTTCACTTAATGATGCTCCTCTAATAAAATCCATCTGTCCGCCAACACCACTATACATATGCATCCCAATAGAGTCTGCACAAACCTGCCCAGTAACATCAATTTCTATGGCAGAGTTTATAGCAACCATTCTTGGATTTTGTTTAATGATGCTTACATTATTTACAAAATCTGCTTCTCGCATTTCGATAAAAGGATTGTCATCTACATAGTCGAACAATCGTTTGGAACCAATTAAAAAAGTAGCCATAGCTCTTCCAGGATTTATACCCTTGTGATTACCATTTATCACATTTTTTAATATTAAATCGATCACACCATCCGAAAACATTTCAGTATGCAAGCCTAGGTCTTTATGATTTCCTAATCGAGATAATACCGCATTTGGGATAGATCCTATTCCCATCTGTAGGGTACTTTTATCTTCAATAAGTTCTGCGACAAAATCACCAATTTTTTCTTCACTTTCACTAGGAGCAACAGTGTCATGATAATGTAGAGGCTCATTTACCTCTACAAGGGTGTCAAATTCTGTATAATGAACTATTCCATCGCCATGGGTTCTTGGCATATTTGGATTTACCTGTGCAATTACATGTTTTGCATTAGCGATTGCCGCTAAAGTAGCTGCAACCGTAACTCCTAAAGAACAATAACCGTGTTTGTCTGGTGGCGATACTTGTATTAATGCAACATCTAGTGCTATGATATTTCTTTTAAACAATAAAGGCAATTCACTTAAAAATACTGGAGTATAGGAACCATTTCCTGCTTTTAAAGTATGTCTCACATTAGGCCCGATAAAAAATGAATTTACATGAAAACTATCCTTATATTTTGGATCTGAATAGGGAGCATCTCCTTCAATATGAAGGTGACAAACCTCTACATTTCGCAATTCTTCATGTCGCGCAGACATCGCATTGATAAGCGATTGAGGTGCTGCTGCTGCTGCCTGAATATAGACGCGGTCATTAGATTTAATTACCTTTACTGCTTCTTCAGGAGTTTTAGAATGATACATAATATTCTCTTTAATTTACCGCAAAGGTACTATAGCAAAAACTTCTAAAAACTAGCAATTGTCATATAATGGATATTATTACTTCAGGGTTTTGTACTTTTATAGGGTATTTAAACCTATTCAATGAAAAGATTAAAATTAGTTACCGGTGTTTTGGGATTGTTTTTTATAACTGTGTTATTATCAAATTGTAACAGCTCAAAAAACAGCAATTCCACCCATTCCATTTCACAAAACCCTCCATTTATTGTAGGAGAAGTCTATAGTCAAAAATGGATTGCTGGTGTAAAAGGGGGTGGTTCTGGAACAACTATTTATTTTAAGATTGAAAATATAGAAACAGGAACATCGATTAACGAAATATACTTCAGAACTAAAATAACAAAGGCAAATCCTACTACTGACAATCAATATATTGGCTATTATAAAACCAATGAAAATAGAGATGTCATTATGGATAGTGATCCAAAGAAGGAAGCAAAAAATATTCCACCAAAACCCTTTCCGTTTAATTTAGCAGAAAACGAAGCCGTAATAAGCTATGTATTTAAGGGAAAAGAATATTATTTTAAAGTAACTAATATCCTTGAAAAGGAAATTCTAGCTTATCCTCAAGCAAACCCTAATAATGGCAATTAATATTGTGGCAGAAACAGAAATACCATACTTTTAAAAATTAAAATTTAAGGGATTGGGTATCTTTAAAAAACTCTTTAAACAAACATTTATTTACGGCTTAGCAACGGTTTTACCTCGTGCTTTAGCCATATTTTTAGTTCCACTTTATGTATTGGTTTTAGGAAAAGAGCAATTTGGAATTTACGCATCCTTAATGGCTTTTTTAATTCTAGGAAACGTGATGCTTTCTTATGGAATGGAAACCGCCTTTTTTAGATTTATTAATCGAGAGGAGTTTCAAAAGGAAAAAGTACAATCTACAGCCCTTACTTCAATTACCATTACCACACTTCTTTTTTTATGCCTCGCCTTATTCGCAAGAGAAGAACTGGCGTCTTTTTTAGAGTTTAAAATAGAATACGTTTCCTATGGAATTTTAATTCTAGCCTTAGATGCCTTGGCGGTAATTCCATTTGTTTGGTTTCGAGCTCATGAGAAACCCATGTCTTATGCTTTTATTAAAATATTTAATGTCTTTATCAACTTAGGATTCAATTTATTTTTCTTTTTGGTTTTACCAATTTGGGCAGAAAAGGATTCGTCTTCTATTTGGGATTCGATATACCTAAAAGAAGGGAAAGTAGCCTATGTGTTTATCGCAAACTTAATAGCAAGTGGGATTACTTTTTTAATTGTAGTACCGGTTTATTTTAAGATAAGGTTTTCTTTTGATTCCCTTATTTGGAAAAAAATGTTGCGGTATGCTTTTCCTGTTTTAATAGCAGGTATTGCATTTTCGATTAATGAAGCCTTCGATAAAATTTTATTAAAATACCTTTTACCTTCAGATATAGCAGATGCTGAAGTTGGGGTTTATGCAGCATGTTATAAGCTAGGAGTCTTTATGACGCTGTTTGCAACGGCTTTTAGATTGGGGATTGAACCTTTTTTCTTTAACCATTCCAAACATGAAAACGCAAAACAAACCTATGCAACCATCACCAAATATTTTACAGCGATAGGAAGTCTAATCCTTTTATTTGTGGTGGTTTATTTAGATATTTTTAAACGAATTTTAATTCCAGACCCTTCCTTTTGGGAGGCCATAGTTATTGTCCCAATTATTTTGTTAGCCAATTTATGTTTGGGAATTTATCACAATCTGTCGGTTTGGTATAAAGTAACCGATCGCACAAAATATGGAGCTTATATTTCGGTAATAGGAGCTTTAATAACTTTAATTCTTAATTTTGCATTAATTCCCATCATAAGTTATAAAGGTTCAGCAATTGCAACTTTAGCAGCTTATGGAAGTATGATGGTGCTATCTTACTTTATTGGTAAAAAATATTATGCGGTACCTTACGACCTAAAAAAAATAGGATTTTACTTATTGTTATCCGTAGTATTTTCGGTATTTTCATTCTATATTTTTGAAGGTAATTTGTGGTTAGGAACGGCACTATTATTGGTGTTTATTGCAATGATATATTTTTCTGAAAAGAAAGAAATAAAACAGATTTTAAGAAGATAGAAATAGTTCTCGACTGCGCTCGAACGGACATAAATTTAAAAGCTTTCCACTTTCGTGGAAAATAAATATGAATATAAAAATAATAAACAAAACCAGCCATAGCTTACCTAATTATGAAACTCTAGCATCTGCAGGAATGGATTTAAGAGCAAATCTAGAAGATTCAGTGACTTTAAAACCTTTAGAAAGAGCTATCATTAAAACAGGACTTTTTATAGAATTACCAATAGGTATTGAGGCACAAGTACGCCCTCGAAGTGGTTTAGCAGCAAAAAAAGGGGTCACCGTTTTAAATTCTCCGGGTACCATTGATGCTGATTATCGAGGGGAAATAGGGGTGATTTTAGTCAATCTATCTAACGAAGACTTTATCATTGAAAATGGAGAACGGATTGCACAGTTGATTATCGCCAAACATGAAAGAGCAGTCTGGGAAGAAGTGGAAGTTTTGGGCGAAACAAAACGTGGTGAAGGAGGATTTGGTAGTACAGGAGTTAAATAAATCAAATGTAAATGAACAAATATATAGTTAGAAGTTTAGTTGTTTTTTCCATCCTATTTATTAATACAATGAAGGGACAAGGAGATGATAAAATTCAAGTGATGTCGGATATCACTTGTGAATGTATTAATAATATTTCTCAAGAAGTTTGGGATCACAATCCAGAAAAGGAAGTTGAAGCATGTTTTGAAGCTGCTGTATTAGGGGGATTGTTGTCAATGATTGATCTGGATAATTTAACTAAAACAGATTCCGTCTCAGTAGTCCTTGGAAGTAACAAAGTTACAACTGGTAATGAAGAAATAAGAGAAATAAACGGAAGTGATTTAGAGTTAACAAAAAAACAATTAGAAAAGAATTGTGATCGCTATAAAAGCTTTTCGAATAATGATTTTAGCACATTAATAAAGGAAGCTTCTGAAACTTCATGCGAATGTGTTTCTACAATAAATGTAGCATTGCCCTTAGATGAAAAAAATGAAAAGATTCAAAACTGTATCACAGAAAGTGTATCATCTGTATGGATTAATGGAGAGAAAGGGTCCATGACTGTTGAAGGAATAAGATCCATCAATAAGGAAATACAAAAAGAATTAGTTGAAAATTGCGAAGCTGTAAAGCGAGTAGTATTTTCAGATAATGAGGATAAGCTTAATGCATATTCAAATAACGAAGAAGCTATTAAGTATTATAATCTGGGAATGAAAGCGTCAAGTGAGGAAGATTTGAAAACTGCAATAAAACATTATAAAAAAGCAGTATCTATTGATAAAAACTTTGTTTTTGCTTGGGATAATTTGGGAGTTGCTTATAGAAGGTTAAATAAATTTGACAAAGCTATTGAAGCTTATGAGTCATCACTTAAAGTGGATGCCTATAACAGAACTGCACTTATGAATATTGCAGTTGCATATAGTCATAAAAAAGATTTTACCAACGCAATTAAGTATTATGAAATTTTAAAAGCCTATTATCCAGAAGATCCTGAAAGTCCTTATGGATTATCATTAATTTATGCACAAAAAGGAGAGCTAGAAAAATCTTTATTAAATGCAATTCAGGCTCATAACTTATATGGAGAAGCAAATTCTCCATATCAAGCAGATGCAGAAAGGTTTATAGTTTTTTTGTTTTCTGAATTTAAAAAGAACGAAAAAGAAGATGTCTTTAAAAAGATATGCAAAGAAAATAATATAGAATTAAATTTCGAATAAAAGTTACTTTATCATACTGAGTTTGTTGAAGTTTTTTCGAGGTAAAATGAATATTGAAAAAATAAAACTAGAAGTTAATTTAAATAAAATTCCTGCATACGCAGAAAAAAGATATGAAAATAATAGTTCCAATGGCTGGTCGAGGTTCACGATTACGCCCACACTCATTAACAGTTCCAAAACCATTAATACCGGTAGCAGGAAAACCTATTGTTCATCGATTGGTGGCAGATATTGCCAATTTATTGGATGAACCTATTGAAGAGATTGCGTTTATTTTAGGAGATCCAGCTTTTTTTGGTGATGATGTCGTGAAGAGTTTAAAAGCTTTAGCTTCTCAACTTGGAGCCAAAGCAAGTATATACAGACAATTGGATCCTTTAGGAACAGGACATGCTATTATGTGTGCTGAGGAGTCACTTTCTGGTCCAGCGGTTATAGCTTATGCAGATACTTTAATAAAGGCTAGTTTCGACCTAGACAAAGAAGCAGATAGTGTAATTTGGACTAAAAAAGTTGCAAATCCGGAAGCTTATGGAGTGGTAAAGTTAAATGAGAAAGATGAAATTGTAGAGTTAGTTGAGAAACCAGAAAACTTTGTAAGTGATCATGCCGTAATAGGGATTTACTATTTTAAAGAGGTAGAGGTTCTAAAAAATGAACTACAATATGTAATTGAGAATAATATTATTAATGGTGGAGAATATCAAATTAATGATGGGATTAAACGAATGATGCAAAGCGGAAAAGTTTTTAAAACAGGAACCGTAGCAGAATGGATGGATTGTGGTAATAAAGAAATAACGATTGAAACCAACCGTAGAATGTTAGGCTTTTTAGCGGAAAGTAACGAAGCTTTAATTTCAGATAAAATCGAATTAACGAATTCAAAAATTATAGAACCTTGTTTTATTGGCAAAGGAGTAAAACTTATAAATAGTACAGTGGGTCCTTATGCTTCTATTGGGGATAATACAATAATTGAGGATAGTAACGTTAAAAATAGTATAATCCAAACTCACACAGTGATTAAAAATGCTACTTTAGACAACGCAATGATTGGAAACCATGCTACGTTTGATGGAAATTTCACCAATGTGAGTATCGGAGATTATTCGGCTTTAAAATAAATTAAAAGACTTCCATAATTTGATCACTGAGCGGAGTCGAAGTGCAATATGAAAGAATAAAAGGTGTTTTAAACACCTCAAAAAACATGAAGTTTAAATCAGTTATTTTAACATTTTTTCTTTTCGGAATACTCCTATTCCCAAAAACATTCTACGCACAAGAAATTGAAAACCCACCCACAGATGATTTGGGAAATGTTAGTGATGTTTTTCAGGAAAACTTTTTTGAAGCTTTAAAACAAAAAGGAATCGAGAATTATGAGTTGGCATTAAAAGCTTTAGAAAAAGCCAAAACAGCAGCTAATGGAGATAAAGAAGCAGAGGCGGTAGTACATTTTGAAATGGGGAAAAATCTTGCAAAACTAAAACGTAATGTTGAAGCCGAAACCAATTTCAATAAAGTTTTAGAATGGGATCCCAACAAAATTGAAGTGATAGAGGCACTTTACGATTTATATTTTGATGAAAAAGATTATCAAGCTGCAATTGTTGTGGTAAAGAAGTTAATTGAATTTGACACAGATTATAAGGAAGATTTAGCCAACCTTTATAACCGAACCAAACAATACGATAAAGCCTTAAAGCTTTTAGATGAATTAGACAAAGAATGGGGAGAAAGTAGTTATAGAAACTCCTTACGTTCACAAATTTATAGAGTTACAGGTAATACCTCTAAAGAGATTAATAATCTCGAATCTAGAATTGAAAATAATCCAAAAAGTGAAAAGGAATATTTAAAATTGATTTATCTATATAGTGAGGAAGGAGATATACAAAAAGCCTTTATCACCGCTAAAGAACTTTTAAAGCAAAAACCAAACTCACAGTTAGTTCATTTGGCTTTGTATAAATTTTATTTAGGGGAAGGAAGTCACCAAGAAGCAATAAAATCTATAAAGATTGTGTTTAGTTCTCAAGAAATAGAAAACAAAAGTAAGAACAGTGTATTAGAAGATTTTTTAAACTTTACAGATAAAAACCCTCAATTAGAATTTGATTTAAAAGAGATAGTATCTTCTTTTAAAGAGCAAAATAATAGTCAAGCATATATGCTATTAGGAGATTATTTTCTTTCTAGGGGTGTAAAAGAAGAAGCATTGACATATTATTTATTAGGAATAGAAAAAAATTCTCAGAATTTTGGTTTGTTGAAAAACACCTTATTGCTTCAAATCGAAAATAAAAATTATAAGGAAGCTTCAGAATTGAGTTTAAAGGGATTGGATATTTTTCCAGCACAACCTTTATTATATTTAATAAACGGTGTAGCAAATAATAGTTTAAAACAACCAGGTCAAGCTATAGAAAGTTTAGAAACGGGATTGGATTATTTATTGGATGACCTTAAAATGGAATACGATTTTTATCAACAATTAACCCTATCCTATACTTTAAAGGGGGATTCGAAAAATGCAAATATGTATACTAAAAGAGCTGCAGATTTAAACCTAAGCAATTAATTAAACCTATAAAATGAATTTTAAAATAGCCTACTTTATAATAATTTCATTTTTATTAATTTCTTGTGGAGGAAGCAAAGTGGTTAATGAATCTAACCAAGCCAATAGTAGCCTAAGTCCAAAAAACATAATAAAAACACATCAAGCAGCTTCTCCAAACTTTTCTACGTTGGCAGCACGAATGCATGTGACTTATGAAGAAGGAGATAACCTGCAAAGTATTGCGGTTAGTTTACGAATGGAAAAAGATAATAAGATTTGGATAAAGGCCTCTTTATTAGGAATTACTTTGGCTAAAGCATTAAT
>MAAC01017721.1_pt1 | contig 10800 bp, 10 predicted proteins | sample 1115981 | NCBI WGS metagenome assembly MAAC01 (sample SAMN04961126, study PRJNA320927) | seawater metagenome | isolation source: sample BD02T64 sea water enriched with oil for 64 days | place: USA:Gulf of Mexico | collected 2013-07-27 | reverse complement strand
TAAGTCAAGTCCTTTATATTCAGTAAATTTCGTACTCATTTTTTCTTGCTGTATAATCGATGTGCGAAATTACGGATTTTCTCTGATTTAGCGAGTTTATTGCATAAAAAAACACCTTATTTGAAGGTGTTTTACAGTGTTTTCAAAAAACAAACGAACTATTTATGACATACCGCGTTCATTTTTAATCTTTTCGTACGCATTTTGGATTTGTAAGAATTTCTCTTCTCCTCCTTTAACATGCTCTGCTCCCAAGTCTTGTAATTTATCAGGGTGGTATTTTTTAGCCATTTTTCTATAGGCTTTTTTAATCGCTGCATCCGTAGCAGATTTTGTAATTTCTAATATTTTATAGGCACTATTTGTTTCATCATAAAACATGGCTTTAATTGATTCAAAGTCATGTTGATTGATATTTAAATAGCCCGCAATTTTTTTAATTTCAATTACCTCTGCGTTTACTACTTGCTGATCTGCTTTTGCGATTCCGAATAAAAAATGAAGTAATTGCAACCTTGAAGCATGTGGCATATGTTGACGGATTTGCAAACATACTTGATGTGCCGATACGTCTTTCTTAATAATTCCTTTAAACAATTTAAAGGCGTGGTTTGCGCGTTCTTTTCCATACATCCCAATAAACTGCGACCTTACAAAATCTAGTTCTCGTTGATCTACTTTCCCATCAGCTTTAATCACAATAGAAGCCAAGATTAATAAACTAATTTCGAAATCTCCAGATTGTGTATTACTTGCACCTCTTCCAGATTGTGCTTGTTGGTATTCTCTTAGTACATCTTCTTTAGAAACACCATCTACAAAGCTTCCAACAGCAAAGCCAATAATACTTCCTATTGGCCCTCCTAAGGTAAAACCTAATCCTGCTCCTAACCATTTGGTAAAACTTCCCATTCAATTCTAATTTTAAAGGCTCAAATATACACATATTTAACTTGCACAAAAGTTAACACTTTGTTAGATTCTTCTTCTTTCTAATCCTAATTTTTATCTGTACCTTTGTGGTTCAAAAATTTATAAAATATGTACCCAGAAGAATTAGTAAAACCAATGCGTGACGAATTGATAAACGCTGGTTTTGATGCATTATATACGGCTGAAGATGTTGATACTGCTTTGGCAAAAGAAGGAACTACTTTAGTGATGGTAAACTCTGTTTGTGGATGTGCTGCCGGAACAGCGAGACCAGGAGCAATTGCTTCTTTAGGCGCTGACAAGTTCCCAACACATTTAACAACAGTTTTTGCGGGTGTAGAAAAAGAATCTACCCAAAAAGCAAGAGAATACATGATTCCTTTTCCTCCTTCTTCACCTGCTATAGCATTGTTTAAAGATGGAAACTTAGTACACATGCTAGAGCGTCATCACATTGAGGGAAGATCTGCTCAAATGATTGCACAAAATTTAGCACAAGCTTACGAAGAGTTTTGTTAATCAATCTTTAGATTGATCAACTTTTTGATAAAAAGATTATTAGATAAAATCCGCTCAATAGAGCGGATTTTTTATTTTTACGGTATGAATAAACATCTCATTATCGCGAATACAGTTTCTTTTGTAAAAGAAACCTTAAAAGGCGCTGAAGGCGGCCACGATTGGTTTCACATCCAACGGGTGCTAAGCAATGCAAAACTCATTGCAAAAGGAGAAAATGTTGACCTATTTATCGTTTCTTTAGGCGCACTACTACACGACATTGCTGACGCCAAATTTTATGACGGAGATGAAACTGTTGGCCCTAAAATGGCCAGAAAATTTTTAGAGAATCAGCAAGTAGATGAAAGCACAATTGCACATATAGAAAACATCATTAACTGCATTTCTTACAAGGCTAGCTTGTCTGACGAAGAACTATTTTCTTCTCTCGAATTGGAGGTTATCCAAGATGCAGATAGGTTAGATGCCATTGGTGCTATAGGCATTGCGCGTTGTTTTAATTATGGTGGATTTAAAAACAGGGCAATGTACGATCCTGAAATTGCTCCTAATTTAACAATGAGCAAAGAAGAATACAAGAAATCTTCTGCGCCAACCATCAATCATTTTTATGAGAAATTACTCTTACTTAAAGATAAAATGAACACCGAAACAGGAAGGCGTATCGCCTCAGATAGGCACAATTATATGGAGGGTTTTTTAGCGCAATTTTATAGTGAATGGAATGGTGAAATGTAATAGCTAAACATCATCTTGCACTTAATTAAAACGTTCTGCTCTTTGAGCAAGATGATATTTCTTAAAAAACTTAGCAAACCTAGTTTTTCATGTTATTTCCCAGGGAAATCTGCTTTTCTTTTTTCTAAAAACGCTGTCGTCCCTTCTTTAAAATCTGCTGTTCCAAAACAGTTTCCAAATTCAGCAATTTCTGTTTCATACCCGTTAACACCATCGGTATAGTTATCATTAATCGCTTTGATTGCTGCGCTAATTGCTACCGACGAATTTCTTGCTATTTTACTCGCTAATTTTTGGGCCATAGGGACTAATTCTTCTTGAGAAGTAACGTGATTTACCAAACCGTAATTCTTCGCGTCTTCTGCAGAAATCATTCCTGCCGTCATGACCAATTCCATGGCTCTTCCTTTACCTACTAATTGCGCCAACCGTTGTGTACCACCGTAGCCAGGAATTACCCCTAAAGAAACTTCTGGCAAGCCCATTTTTGCATTGTCAGAAGCAATTCTAAAATGACTTGCCATGGCTAACTCTAGTCCACCGCCCAAGGCAAACCCATTAACTGCTGCGATTACTGGAGTCGATAAGTTTTGAACAAAATCAAACAATACTTTTTGACCGTTTCTTGCTAAGTTTTCTCCTTCTTCAACAGAAAAATGGGCAAATTCAGAAATATCTGCTCCAGCAACGAAGGCTTTCTCTCCGCTTCCAGTAATTAGTATAGCTTTTACAGTGGCATCTTCCTCTAAGTTTTTAAATGCATTATGCAATTCATTGATGGTATCAATGTTTAATGCGTTTAATTTTTTTGGTCTGTTAATGGTTATGGTTGCACAGCCATTTTCGTTGGTAATTAGTAAATTCTCAAATGTCATATCTTTAGTTTTTTGGTAGCGTAACGGTAAAAGTTGTTCCTTTCGTTTTACACGAAGTAAATGCTATTGAACCGTCATACGCTTCTATAATTTTTTTTATCATTGGCAGTCCCAATCCCATTCCGCTTGATTTTGTGGTGAATTTTGGTTCAAAAATCAAATGCGCAACAGCATCATCTATTCCTTTTCCATTATCAGATACGGCTATCTTAATGGTATCGTTTTTTGAAGACACTTTTACCTCAATTTTTGGATCTTCAACGCCCTCAGTTGCTTGGGTAGCATTGGTTACTAAATTGGTTACAATTCTTATTAATTGAGTTTTATCAAGGTCTCCTATTAATTTATCATCTGTAAAAGAGTAAGAAATATAACTTTCATTAAATATATCCAAGGCCAATTTAACAACCTCCACGACATCAATCTCTTCTCTTTTTTGAGTGGGCATTTTTGCAAAATCTGAAAAGGCAGAAGCAATCGAGCTCATAACATCAATTTGCTGGATAAGGGTCTGACTGTATTCTTTAAGCTTATCTTTAATTTTAGGGTCTTCTGGATCAAACCGTCTTTCAAAACTTTGCACCGTTAAACGCATTGGTGTCAAGGGGTTTTTAATTTCATGCGCCACTTGCTTTGCCATTTCTCTCCATGCTTGTTCCCGTTCGCTTTGTGCCAATTTCACCGCACTTTCTTGCAGCTCATCAATCATACGGTTGTAGGCATTTACCAAGGTAATGATCTCAGAACTACCCGATTCAAATTCAATTTTTTCGTTTCGTTTATTTAAGCGTGTTTTATGAATTTTATCAGATATTGTTTTTATGGAGCGTGTAATATAACTCGACAAGAAATAGGCTAGTGCAACTGCCATTAAGAGCATTAGTAAATACACATAGGCTAGTCTATACATAAATTCTTGTAGTTCTTGCTCTTGCTCTGTGTTGTCTTGAGAAAACTCTAATTTTATAACACCTATATTATTTAGTTGTAAGTCGTTAATATAAGTATATGAGGTTTCGAAACTAATATTTTCTACTTCATTGGTTTTAAAAATCCGGTGATTTGAAATTGCTTCTAACTCCGTTAAAACTCTAGCAGGTATATTATCTGTACTCGCATCATCAAACGGTTTTATGGCAGCTGTTGACGTAATTAATAGATTCCCTTTTAAATCATACATAGAAATTTCTATGTTATGTACTGATGACATTTCGAAAATTCTTTTTTCGAAAATCTCAGCAATTTTATCTGTCGTTAGATTGTTTACTGCATTTCTCTTTAATTCAAAATCTACATCCTTTTTGGTATTTAATTCTTTACGTCCAAAACGATCTATATTATATTCTTTTGTTTCTTCATCGTACTGGTATATAGTAACCCCAACAATTAATACTGATGCTAACAGCACCAAAATAATCATGGCAAAGAAAATACGTATGCGTAACGATATGCTTTTAAACTGCAACATTATTTAACTATAATTCGTTTTGTTTTCATTAATAATACATCATCAAGTTCTCCATCTGCATCCCAGTCATAGATACATTTCCCTATAAAGCCTTCCGTTGTTTTCTCTATCAAATACCCAACTTTGACATCTCTTCCGCCATAGAAAAACTCGACAAATAGTGAATCATTTTTCACCTTCCATTTTCCTGTAGACCCACCTTGCTTTTCTCCTTTTTGATTGATAAACCAAGCAGAAAATGTTCCGTCTTTATGGTATTTAGATTGTGCTCTTCTTGGTGGATTATTTAAAAATTCATCTTCAAAAACAACCGTAGAATCAGATTTTTGATAGGTTGGCATATCTATTTTTAAATAGGTTGTTTCCCAAGAATCAATGAGATATTCTTCAGTCGTTTTTTCTTGAGAACAACTAACAAAAAGTATTCCGAAAAGCACTGCAAACAAAAAAGACTTGATTTTCATTTTTAAGGTGTTTTAGAGTGACAAGGTAACCAAATAAAGGATGATAAAAAAGCCGCTATTGAGTTTTCAATAACGGCTAGTATATCTATTAAATCTATTTGTGTTTTAGTTTCATGAGTATCAGAAAAAAGGTTGATACCACCGTTATTCCGTTTGCTAAAATCATTGGTAAGCTATCGATGTGAATTCCGTAAATAAGCCATAAAACGATGCCTGTAAAAAAACAAACATACATGGTTAAAGACAAGCCTTGTGTATCTTTTGTCTTCCAGGTTTTATATACCTGTGGTAAAAATGATGCGGTTGTTAACACAGCTGCAATCATTCCAATGATTTCATACAAATCCATTTTTACTTTTAATTTATATATGTTCTCTATGTAATTTTCTCAAAAACTCAAAAACTAACACTTATTCTACAAGAACTGTGTCTTTTCCTTAAGATTTCTCAATCGCTAAAGAGCTCATTTCGAAATGACAACTTATATACCGACGAACAAACTCTCACCAAGAGCACACTGCGTGTGCTAACCTACGATGTTGATGATTTTGCCCGGCACAATAATTACTTTCTTTGGCTCTCGACCAGCGAGTTGTGCAATTGTTTTTTCGTGCGCCATCACAGCTTTTTCAATAGCATCTTTAGACATGTCTAATGGTAACTCCATGGTGAAACGCATTTTACCATTGAATGAAACTGGATAATTTTTAGAACTTTCTACCAAATGACTTGCTTCAAAAACAGGGAAATCTACTGTTGAAATAGATTCTTTGTTTCCTAATAAGCTCCATAACTCTTCTGCAATATGTGGTGCATATGGCGAAACCAATACTGCTAAAGGCTCTAAAATTGTACGTTTGTTACATTTCAATGCAGTCAATTCGTTTACAGCGATCATAAAGGTAGAAACAGAGGTGTTGAACGAAAAATTTTCTATGTCTTCTTCTACTTTTTTAATGGTTTTATGTAATGTTTTTAACTCATCTTTTGTTGGATCTGTATCAGAAACCTCAAAGATTTCTCCATTAAAATACAATTTCCATAATTTCTTCAAGAATGATGACACTCCAGAAATACCAGAGGTTTTCCATGGTTTTGCTTGCTCTAACGGGCCTAAAAACATTTCGAACAGTCGTAAACTGTCTGCTCCATATTCTTCACAAATAGCATCAGGACTTACCACATTGTATTTAGATTTTGACATTTTTTCTACTTCGCGTCCAACTTTATACACACCATCCTCTAAAATAAATTCGGCATCTTTAAAATCTGCATTTAAAGGATGGTTTTTAAACCCTTCAACATCCAGCTCATCAGAGGCATTTACCAACGAAACATCGGCATGTATTGGTTGTACTTTTCTCCCTTCAATTAATCCTTTTGAGATAAATGTATTTGTCCCTTCTTCTCTATACACAAAAGCAGAAGTTCCCAAAATCATTCCTTGGTTGATTAGTTTTTTAGCAAACTCATCAACAGGAACAATGCCTTTATCGAATAAGAATTTTTGCCAAAAACGCGCATATAACAAGTGACCTGTTGCATGCTCAGAACCTCCAATATATAAATCTACTTCTTTCCAATAATCCAATGACTCTTTGCTCGCAAATTCCCCTTCGTTGTTAGAATCCATATAGCGGTTAAAGTACCAAGAACTCCCAGCCCAACCTGGCATGGTGTTTAATTCTAATGGATATACCGTTTTATTTTTCAACTTTTCGTTCCCTACTACTTTCTTAGCTCTTGAATCCCAAGCCCATTCTATTGCGTTTCCTAAAGGTGGTTTTCCATCTTCGGTTGGCAAATACTTTTCTACTTCTGGCAATACAATTGGCAAGTGCTTCTCGTCAATCATTTGTGGCATTCCGTCTTTATAATACACAGGAAATGGCTCTCCCCAATAGCGTTGTCTGCTAAATACTGCATCGCGCAAACGATAGTTTATTTTCCCGTTTCCAAAACCTTGTTTTTCCAATTCATAAATGGCTAATTTCATCGCTTTCTTGTACGACAATCCATTTAAGAAATCTGAATTTGCAATCTTAGTTCCGTTTTTATCAGCATGTGCTGCTTCAGAAATATCAATATTTTCAAAAATATTCGGAATCTCAAGATTAAAGTGTTTTGCAAAATCATAATCACGTTGATCTCCACATGGAACGGCCATAACAGCACCAGTTCCGTAGTTTGCAAGCACGTAATCTCCAATCCAAATCGGAATTTGTTTCCCCGTAAACGGGTGCACTGCATAGGCACCAGTAAATACACCAGAAATGGTTTTTACATCTGCCATCCTTTCACGTTCAGAACGCTTTGCTGTTGCTTTGATGTATGCGTTTACTTCTTTCTTTTGCTTGTCAGTTACAATATGAGATACCAATTCGTGTTCTGGAGCAAGTGTCATAAATGACACCCCAAAAACGGTATCAGGTCTGGTTGTAAATACGTCAATTTTATGAGATATCTCTTCTGTGCTCGAAGTGACATCTGTTTTTTCTGCACTCTCTATTACCTTAGGAAATTGCAATGCAAAATTAATTTCAGAAACAACTTTAACAACATTTTGCACAACCTCTTCATTGGTAAAACGAATCACATTAAATCCTTCTTTGTGAAAGAATTCTGTTCTAGCTGCTTCGTCTTCTTTTCCAGAAAACTCTACTATGGTATTTTTTGCCAAGCATACATAATCTACCATAAATGCACCAATGGTGTATTTTTTTCTAAATTTTGCTGCTCCTTTTTTATTTTTAATTTCATTCCAAAGGAGTCCTTCTGCTTTTGATAAATTCAAACGCAATTCTTTTAAAGCCTCTAATTCTTTGAATGATAATTTTATTCCCGTACTTTCTTTGGATGCATTTCCTGCAACATCAAATGAAACCATTGCCCCAACAGATTTTCCAATCCAATTGGTTTGAGAATCTTTTAATGGTTGTGGCCAATCAATTTTTTCTAATCCATCTAATAAGCGTTGTGCGTATGCAGAAATTCGCATAGACCATTGCGTCATTTTCTTACGAACTACAGGATGGCCTCCACGCTCTGAAACGCCATTTACAATTTCGTCATTTGCCAATACGGTTCCTAATGCCGGACACCAGTTTACTTCTGTGTCTGACAAATAGGTTAAACGGTATTCTAATAAGATTTCTTCTTGCTCTGATTTGGTGAATGCTTTCCATTCTTCTGCAGAGAATTGTTTTATATCATCCTCTGAAACAGCATTCACTGCTGCATTTCCAGATTTTTTAAATGTAGCAACTAAGGTTTTTATATCTTCTGCTTTATCGGTGTCTTTGTTATACCAAGAATTGAACAACTGAATAAAAATCCACTGTGTCCATTTATAATATGCTGGATTTGAAGTACGTACTTCTCGAGACCAGTCAAAAGAAAAACCAACACGATCTAATTGTCTTCTGTAGGTTGTAATATTTTCTTCTGTAGTTTTTGCAGGGTGTTGCCCTGTCTGAATTGCATATTGTTCTGCTGGCAAACCAAAAGAATCATATCCTTGTGGATGCAATACATTAAATCCTTTATGACGTTTGTAACGTGCATATATATCTGAAGCGATGTATCCTAACGGATGTCCAACATGCAATCCTGCTCCAGATGGATACGGAAACATATCTAACACATAATATTTAGGTTTCTCTGATGTATTACTGGCCTTGAAAGTTCCTCTCTTCTCCCATTCTTTCTGCCATTTCTTTTCTATCTCTATATGATCGTACTGCATGCTATTTCTGCTTTTTTAGAAGCGCCAAAGTTACGGCAATTCTACCAAAGAATAACGCAAAAATATACTTGCTTAGATTGATGGTATTAAGCTGTGTAAAATCAACAAAAACATAAAAAGCGTTTATCTTTATTCTACGTGTTATTCGTTCGCAAAAAAGACGGTTCTTTGTAAACATAAATTCATCATTTTGAAAAATAATATTTTAAGAGCGCATCTCGCATTATTAGGAGCTAATGTTATTTACGGAGCAAATTATTTGATTGCTAAAGGGGTGATGCCTAACAAAATTGGGCCGTCTGCTTTTGTTTTTTTACGTATTGTTGGGGCTGGATTGTTGTTTTGGTTTATCAAGTCTTTTATTAAAGAGAAAGTTGACAAGAAAGATTTTCCGAAATTAATTTTATGTGGAGTATTAGGTGTCGCCACCAATCAATTACTTTTTTTTCATGGACTAAACTTAACTTCGCCTATTGATGCATCTATCATCATCACGGCAGTTCCCATTGTTGCTGTTGTCTTTGGGGCAATCTTGTTAAAAGAAAAAATTACCAGAAATAAATTACTCGGAATTACCATTGGCGGATGTGGTGCGGTCTTATTAATTGCCTACGGAAATCAATCTGATGGAACGAGTTCTTTACTTGGAAACTTGTTTGTTTTTATCAATGCCTTTTCTTACGGTTTATATTTAGTAGTGGTAAAACCTTTGATGAAAAAATACAATGCGATTACTATTATTAGCTGGGTTTTCTTATTTGGGTTTATCTGTATGTTTCCATTTGGAATCACAGATATTATGTCTACAGATTTTTCTGCATTTACCTCTCAAACCTATTTTGCCATTGCCTTTGTAATTATTGGAACTACATTTTTAGCTTACTTATTTAATATTTATGCCTTAAAGTATGTTTCTCCTGCTGTAAGTGGTAGTTATATTTATTTACAACCTGCTGTAAGCTTTATAATGGTGAGTATTTACGCTTATGTGCTGGGCTTTACAGCATATGCTCAAGACATCAATCCGGTAAAAATTACAAGTTGTTTTTTAGTGATCATAGGTGTCTATTTAATCAGTAAAACTCCTAAAACAAAAAAACCTCTTCACTAAGTAAAGAGGCCTTTTATATATTTCTATTTTCTTAGAATTGATATCCCAGGGTCATTTGAAAAACGCCGTTTTTAACATTAAAATTTTCACTAATATTCGTATCAATTAATCCTAAATTATATCTTGTTTGAAAGAAAAGACTATTTTTAAATTGGTACCCCAATCCTAAACTTGCCATTAGATCAAAACTTTCTGCTGTTACGTCTGTTACTTGTGCTCCGTCCAAAATCTCATCTTTAACTAAAAAAGAGAATTGTGGTCCTGCTTCTATAGAAAATCCATCTACAACGTAATACTTTACCATTATAGGCATCGTAAAATAATTTAAATCTAATGTAAAATCATCTTTTGATCGTGCTCCGTGTTGAGAAAATAATAACTCTGGCTGTAATGAAATTTTTTCTGTCAATGAAAATTCTGAAGTAACCCCAAAAACAAATCCATTTTTTGAATCTAAACTATTTGGTCCTTTTTCATTAACCGAAGAAACATTCATTCCTAATTTTACTCCGAACTTCACATCTTGTGCGTTCATTGTTCCTGCAAAAGCAACAGCCATACAGGCAATCCATAATTTTTTAATCATTTTATGTTATTTTAAGTTTGTCATCCTTAAGACAATTCTCATGCCAATTTGTTACAATGATTGAAGCTCTAACACTTCAAAATAGATAACAGCCTAAAAATCTTACTTATACACATAAAAAAACCGCAAACAATTTTGTTTGCGGTTCTACTATTAAAAATAAATTTTTATTTAACAGGAATGGTAACAATAGTTGTTCCCCATCCTAAATGAATATCTCCAGATTTAGAATATGCTATAGAAAAAGCTTCTAACGCCTCTTCTCCTTTAGTTGCCTTCGCTTTTACTCGAACAACATCTTGTCCTTTTTTGTACTGGTAATTACCCCAAACATTTAAATCTTTGTTTAAGATGATTG
>MAAC01016682.1_pt1 | contig 10801 bp, 10 predicted proteins | sample 1115981 | NCBI WGS metagenome assembly MAAC01 (sample SAMN04961126, study PRJNA320927) | seawater metagenome | isolation source: sample BD02T64 sea water enriched with oil for 64 days | place: USA:Gulf of Mexico | collected 2013-07-27 | reverse complement strand
TGCAGATATCTATAATCTAGGTGATATTATAGGTGATACAAAACGTACCGATCGCATGGGATTATTGCTACTTATATCACCACCAGGTTATGGTAAAACAACCTTGATGGAATATGTAGCAAACCGATTGGGCTTGATATTTATGAAAATAAATGGTCCAGCGATAGGTCATGAGATTACATCAGTAGATCCTTAAGCAGCAACTAATGCAGCAACGAGAGAAGAACTTAAAAAGCTAAATCTCGCTTTTGAAATGGGTGATAATGTAATGCTATATCTAGATGATATACAACACTGTAATCCTGAGTTTTTACAAAAATTCATCAGCCTGTCTGATGGAACACGTAAAATAGAAGGAGTTTATAATGGAAAGCCGAAGACCTATGATTTACGTAGTAAGAAATTCTGCGTGATTATGGCAGGTAACCCATATACCGAAAGTGGAGATAAATTCCAGATTCCAGACATGCTTGCCAACCGTGCAGATATCTATAATCTAGGTGATATTATAGGTGATACGGCTCATTTATTTGAGCTGAGTCTCATAGAAAATGCACTGACTAGTAATCCCGTATTGCAACAGTTAAGTAACAAGCATTTTGACGATGTTTATGCATTGATTGATCGTGTACAAAACGGAGCAAATGATAATGAGTTAAAAGGAAATCACAGCAATCAAGAAATAGCCGATTATGTTGCTGTACTTGAGAAGGTATTAAAAATACGTGATACCGTTCTTAAAGTGAACCAGACCTACATCGCAAGCGCTGGAATGGAAGACACTTACCGTACTGAGCCTAGTTTTAAACTACAAGGTTCTTACCGTGATATGAATAAACTGGTCGCTAAGGTAGTTCCTATAATGGACGATAAAGAGTTGCAAACGCTCTTATTATCACATTATGAAAGTGAATCACAAACCTTAACTAGTGCTGCTGAAGCCAACCTGTTGAAGTATAAAGAACTCGTCAACACCATCACTACAGAAGAGCAACAACGATGGGAAGACATCAAAGGGATTTTTGCTAAGAACAACAAACTCAACGGTCTAGGTGGACAAAATCAGATGTCTCAAGTCCTGAGTCAAATGATGGATTTCACCGAGAATCTAGAAGGCATTAAAGAAGTGTTGAGGAAAGGGCTTGCTAAGTGATGACAGACTAGTTGACGACTGACGATTTCATTTCAAAAATAAACTCTCGAAATAGCCAATCATGCTAAAAGAATAAAAACCTTAAGGAAAATAGAAGTATTAAACTGTACAACGAAATTGAAGCGCTCTTAATTTCAATAGATAAGATGAAAATTGAATTGTCTAAAGGAAAGGAAGTTCCTGAAGGCATTATGAATACAAAATTGTACTACTGTTTTCAAGAAAAAATAGATCATATCAAATCCTCATGTAAAGAAATAGGTAAATTCGGTAATGTTTCTATCCAAAAGATCGCTACGCTGTCAAATAAACTCCCGTATTATCCTATTCCTGATTTTAAATTAATCGACGACCTTAATTGGGAAAATTATATTAATGATTTAAAATAATACATTTTTAAACTGTTCGAAATTAAAAATCAGTGGATTTGACATGCCAACTATTGGTGTTGGCATCGTCTAAATCTAATCGAGATGTTAACCTTGAGAATAAAATCTGGCTTTACGATAGCAACCAAACATGCCAAGAAGAATACTTGGCATGTTGGTTTTAAAGATATTCTTGAGTTAAACTTACAATTAACTGTACTTTCGCAAAAAGAACATTCCTTTGAAGAAAATAGTATTCTGTTGTTTTGTTGTATTTACAACTCTTATTCCGATCGTTTATGGGCAAGAACCTAATAAAACACCAGCTCAAAAAATTGATACTGTTTTTATAAAATCGGCACATGTAACTAGTACGATTCAAAAATTACCTGCAGCAGTAACTGTTTATCAGGCAAAAGTGAGTGATGCCACGAGACAGCAACTTTCTTTACAAGAATACACGCAACAAATTCCAGGACTGTTTGCTCAGAATACTACTAATTTTGCTCAAGATTTACGTATTTCCATACGTGGTTTTGGCTCTAGAGCCGCATTCGGTATAAGAGGTATCAAATTAATTGTAGATGGAATTCCAGAAACGACGCCAGATGGACAAGGACAGTTAGATAATCTCAATCTAGGCATTATAGATCGTATAGAAGTTTTAAAAGGACCTAGTTCTAGTTTATATGGAAATGCCTCAGGTGGCGTGATTTCTATCCAGACCATAAATCAAATAGAACAACCATTTTCTAACTGGAAAGCTGCAATAGGATCTTATGGTTTTCAAAATTATCAGGCTACCGCTGGAATTAAATCTGGAACATCCAGTTTTATTTTTCATGGTAACTACGTGACATCAGATGGATATAGAGATCAAAGTGGTTTCCAGCAGTATAATTTTAATGTGAATGCCAGCTTTAAAATCAGCGACAAATTTAATCTCAAAGCACTAGTAAACTATAGTGACTCTCCACAAGCAGATGATCCAGGTGGATTGAATCTAGACGCGGTGGAAGAAAATAGAAGACAAGCTAGAGATAGAAATATACTTTTCAAAACAGGAGAGACGATACAGCAATTTAAATCTGGATTAAGTGCTGTATGGAACCTTAACTCAAATACCACTGGAGAAGGTTATTTATTTTATAATAATCGTCAGTTTGAAGGCAGGTTGCCCTTTGAATTTGGCGGTCTGGTTGACCTAGGCAGAGATTATGTAGGCCAAGGTGTCAATATCACGTACTCCAAAGGAAAAAACACCCTAAAAGCAGGTTATGATTTTGCATATCAAAATGATGACAGGCAACGTTTCAGAAACCTAGAAGGAGAAAAAGGGCAACAAACGCTCGATCAAAAAGAGCGGTTTACTAACCTAGGTGTATTTGTTACAAATCATTTAGAAGTTGATAAATGGTATTTTACTGGAGGAATACGTTTTGATTATAATAAACTCGCGGCAGTAGATGAGTTTCTAATAGATGGAGATGATTCTGGAGAGATTAATTTAAACTCTTTTAATCCAAGTGCTGGTGTTAGTTACGCTTTCGCGAAAGCGAACAACCTATACATCAATGTTGCTACCAGTTTTGAAACTCCAGCACTGTCTGAGTTATCTGCAAACCCTAATGGAGATCGCGGATTTAATGAAGATTTAGAGGCACAAAAAGCAACCAATTATGAATTAGGAATTAAAGGACAGTTAACAAAAGATCTAAGGTATCAAATGGCCTTTTTCTATATCAATACACAGGATGATTTAGTGCCTTTTGAGTTAGCTGCTTTTCCAGACCGTACGTTTTTTAGAAACGCAGGAAGAACAGAAAGAAAAGGTATTGAAATAGAAGGAGCTTACAACTTATCAAAAGAATGGACATTTACGGCTGCTTATACTTATTCTGATTTCAGTTATAATGACTTTACCACAGCTAGTGGAACTTTTAATGGTAACTATTTACCTGGAATAGCTCAACATTTCACTAATCTGGGCATACAATTCAAATCAGAAAAAGGATTTTATGTTAATGCGCAAGCGTCTCTAGTAGGTAAGCAGTTTGCAAATGATAGTAATGAAACTGAGGTGGATGGCTATGAGAATATTAACTTAAGAACTGGTTTTAATTTTGTCTATAAAAAGATAAGAATCCTTCCTTATTTAGGAATCAATAATATTCTGGATCAAGAGTATACTGATAATGTGAGAATCAATGCCTTTGGATCACGTTTCTTTGAACCAGCACCAGGAATTAACGGTTATGGTGGCTTCCAGATCAAGTTTTGATACTCGTACTAGAAATTTAAATAAGCGTTTACTTTTCTTATAATTCTTTATAGGACAAAACCTATGAGACTGCTTTCAGCATCTCGATTAGGTCATTTTCGGTATCTTTTCCTTTGTCTTTGTTGTACCAAGTTTGTAATTCTTGTTTAAATTCTGGACCTAGAACTCCTTTTGCAGCTTTTTCTGCTGCTACTAGAGCAGTGGCTTTTGTAGGTCGTGGTCCCCATGTGGTGACTGGAAGTCCAGTTTGATTATCAACTAAAATTAGCTTTGCTATAGAGCGACCACCATTTGTTAAGAACTGATCCATCAACTTTGGGTTTTCGTCTCTTAAAACCACTTTAAAATCGATTCCAGCAGCTTGTGCCACTTTGTTCATCATAGGCATGGTTTGGGCAGCGTCTCCACACCAGCTTTCGGTGATAATTAAAAAGTAAACATCTTTATCAAAAGAATTTAGAAACTCTTGATTTTCTGGTAACAACTTCATGGTTTTATCCAGTCGCTTCATGCGCTGATTATTCAATTTTGTGTATTCTGCTAGTGCAGCTGTAACCTCATCACCACTGTTAGTACCGTTTGCGGTATGTGCTTCTACAAAAGCTCTGTATTGATCGTATGAGATAGCTACTTCAGTCGCCTTTTTAATGATTTGCTGTAATTCCATAGTGCAAAAATACAGTAGTTTGAAAGGTTCAAAAGATGATAAATATCATTAGATATATGATATTATTCCCTTTTTAAAAGCTAACACATTTATTTCTTAATTTAAAAATATCGCTTTTGTGGTTATAAAGTCAATCCTGAATCACTAACTCTAGAGTTGTTTGATACATAGTTTTATTCTCCATTTTAGCTTTTAAATAAGCATAAAAACTCATGACAAATATATCCTCCTGATTCGCGGTTTTCCATTCAAATGACTGTTCTACTTTAGTTAAGAATTCGTCGTTTGTTATCTCGTAAGGTTTATCAAAATAGAATTGCAGTAACTTCATAAAGCTAATCACTCGGTGTTCATTTATTTGTTCCAGTCGTTTTTTAAATCGTTTCATAAAACTCTTCATTCTAGATTCTACTAGATCTGGTTGTTGTAATTCTATGTAAATTAAAATTTCAAGAATGTTTTTTTGAATCACCCATAAGAAGCCTTCTTTCTTCTCATAAAAAACATCACTATGATATAGTTCTTTCATCGTTTTACGCGCGAGATTCAATTTTTCTTGCTGAAAAAGAACCATAACATGAGCTAAGCGTGTGGAAAGTGATGGTTTTTTAATTTCGTTTAGTTCTTTCAATACCTTTTGAGCTTCTCCTGTATAATTGAGGTTCAATGCTTTTAATAACTGGTAACGTTCATGAAATTGACTTTTGAACTTCCCTTTTTGCTTTTGCATTTCTAAGTACAATTGGTCGAGCAGTTCTTGTGATCGAGTAAAATCTCTGTTCCTAAAACAAGTTCCTGCCATCAAGTAGATGATCTCTAGATGATAGTACAAATGCTTATCGGCTAGGTGCTGTTTATTTTCTACGATGTTATATACGTGATTCATAAAAATAGATACACTTGCATAATCTGATTTTAAAGTTGCTGCCTCTGTAGCAATGTTCATTAATTGATACAATGATTTAAATGATAAATTTTGATCAATCAAAATGTCAAAACGACCCATTTGTTTTTTAATCTCTTCAAAAATATTAGGCGGATGCGCTTTTAAGGCTTTTTGAACCGTTGCATAAGCCATAACCATTCTTGATTCTTTTAAATAAAGCTGCTCGTTATATTGATAAGCGACTATAATCTCTTCTATATCGTTTTTTGCATCTAAATGCACATATTGTATATGAGTTTGATAGATCTCTTGTAAAACGGCATATAAATCCAGTGATTGAGCTTTTGATTTTGCTTTATGAAGTGTTTTAAATCCTAATGAAAGTTGCCCTTGTTCTAAAAATATGCGCGCGGCAAGTAGTAATTTAAAAAGCTGCATTTCTTCTTGAGACTCTGTTGAAAAACCTTGTATGGCTGTGAATTCTATCAAGCTTTCTTTTAATCGATTGGAGAGTGCGTGCAAGGCATTTTTATTTGGTTTTCCATAGATTTTTATATCGAGATCTACTCTTGCACCTTTTTGTAACAGCTGGAATAATTGTATGTTTTTTACATCAGTTCGTTGGTTTCTCGCTTTCGCGAAAGCGAGAAAAGCAGCCACCTCATCGTCATTTAATAAATTTATTAAAGCAATTAAATCGTTCATATAGTTTTAATAACACACTCTTTATCAATATATAATATTCTTTACACTCTTTTTCAATCGTAAGAATTTATCAAAAATAGGTTTTTCTAAATTATTGTGCCGTCACATATTTGCAGCATCAAAACAAACAACAATGGAAAATCAAGTGAATTACAACACCGAGAAAAAGGAAGTTAAAAAACCAGAAGTATTTACTGGAAAACCTACCGCAGCATTCATATCTGCATCCTGGACCGCATTGCTGGTAGGAATGGTTTCCTACTGCATAGGATTGTGGAATGCCGACATGGCGCTCAACGAAAAAGGCTATTATTTTGTCATCTTGCTATTTGGGCTATTCTCTGTCATATCGGTCCAAAAAGCAGTAAGAGACAAGCAAGAAGGCGTCGCGGTAACCGATATTTATTACGGAATCAGCTGGTTTGTCACATTAGCATCGATCGTTTTATTAATCATAGGCTTATGGAATGCTGACTTACTTTTAAGCGAAAAAGGATTCTATGGAATGTCGTTTCTATTAAGTCTATTTGCTGCCATCGCCGTGCAAAAAAACACAAGAGATGTGAAGTTTATCGATGAGAACTGGAAATAATTAAGAAATGAAAACAGCCAAAACCTTATTGATAGCTAGTATTTGCAACGCACTATTCTTTGTATGGATTTATATAACGCATGTGTATAAAATCACTTGGACTATGTCAGGAGTCTTTCATGAACTATTGATGATTCCTATGCTATTGCTGGCGCCTGTCTTATTTATTATAGCCTTTATACTGTTGTTTAAAAAACAGCATTGGAAATGGCATCTCGTATCAGTTGTTATAAGTGGAATTTCAACGGCTTGTATTATTTGGCAATTTCATAATAGTTTTTCATAACAAAGCAGGCTCGTAAGAACCGAGCCTGTTTTGATGGTAGGAACGATCTTTTCTTTTACGAGAAGGTCGTTTTTTATTTGAAATATATTAAAAAACTGAATTTTACAGATATGATTAGTTACCACAGTAGAGTTGCTTTACTTTCTCGTAATCAACATCTTTATTTACCTTAAAAAAATAATCCAATTGCCATTTTTGAGTTCGCATTGCTGTTGTATTTGTAGGTTGATCCCAAGATGGATAAACTCTTATTGCTCTTTTACCTTCTTTTTTACTGGTAGAAACAATTCCATTTTTAACCAATATAGATTTGGGAAATACAAACTGACCCATATTAATTTCAGTTCTGACATTTACCACAAAAAAATCAAAAGCATCTGATTCTTCAAAAGGCTCGATAGGTCCGTTTCCATTTCTTTTCCAAAAAGTTACAAATTGGCCTATTTTTTTAGGAGTGATTTTAGAACTTCTAAAAATGATTTTTAACTCGTTAAGTTGGAAAGTGCAGGCATCGTATTCTTTACTTTCTAGCTCTTTTTGATAACCTGTTAGATAGAGATTACAGCGTTCGTAGACTTCTTCTTTAATTATTTTTAGGTGGTCGTTCACTAGATTTGAAATTTTGTATTCTCGGTTTACTAGATGTAAAATAAACTCTATGAGATTTATGCCAGCTGAAATCTCTTTCCAGGAAGCGGTTTAATTACGCCCTTTAACTCCATGCTCATGAGAAGTGATGCAACTTTATGGACCGGTTGTTTGATATTTAATGCGATAATATCTAGTAATTCTTCTTTGTGCTCTTTCAGGTATCTGTAAATTAATTTTTCGTCTTCTGTGAGTTCTACGAAGAGTTGCTTTTGTACTGCAACGTCTCGCACTTGCCAACCTAGGATATAAGGGATATCGGCTGTTTTTGTTAGCATGTGGGCTTTAGATTGTTTGATAAGCTCGTTGCAACCTATTGCATATTTATCATTCACACGTCCTGGAACCGCAAAAACCTCTCTGTTATACCCAACGGCAAGATCTGCTGTGACCAGTGAGCCGCCTTTTGAGGCACTTTCTATAACTACGGTTGCCTCACTCATTCCTGCGATGATACGGTTGCGTCCTAAAAAGTTCTTACGATCAAAATTATCGGTATGCCAGAAGTCGGTTATAAAACCACCGTTTTTCATCATATCTTCATTGTGAGCAGCGTGATTTCTAGGATAGGTTTGATTCAATCCATGAGCCATAACAGCAATGGTTTGTAAACCGTTCTCAATGGCTATTTTATGAGCTAGAATATCTACTCCATAAGCATAACCGCTTATAATAATAGGATTTAAAGGTGCTATTTCATTGATGAACTTCTCAAGAAAAGCAGCTCCTACAGTTGTAATTTGTCTCGTGCCAACTATGCTGAGCGTATATGGATTATCAAGGTTAATATTTCCTTTTTCAAAATAAATGATAGGTCCATCGATACAGTATTTTAATCGCTCAGGATAATCTTCATTATAGTAAACACGGTATTTGATCCTGTTTTCTTCAATGAATTCAAGCTCCTTTTGAGCTTTAGAAAACAAACCGTCTTTATTTCTTATGAATTGCGCTTTCTTCTCTCCTATTCCTTCTATGGCAGCTATGTCTTTGTATTGCTGTTCAAAAACTCCTGCCGCACTTCCGAAGGTACGGATCAATTTTTTTGCCATGATATCGCCTATAAGCGGTGCTTTTTTAAGCGCTAATAAGGAAAGTAGTTCTCGTTGGTCCATTTTTAAAAATAAAAGGAAATCTAAATGTAAACATAAGATTATAAATAAGCGTTGACTATCCCAAAGAACAAACACTCATTTACTTAGAGAAAAAACAAAATTTGAAAAGCTAAAACAATAATAACATGTAAATGCTCTGAGCTCCTATGTTTGTTCTACTATTGAAGTCATACTTAGTTTCAGGCTTTTTCCAACCTTTCCGAACAAATCTCATTTCACTCAATTTGCCCACCTTTCCTTTACTAAGTAAAGGAGTTTTCAAGAGTTACTGCCTACTAATTGTGAAAGCTCGGCAATCCATTTATTTAGAATCTCTTTACGGGAAAAATGTTTTACCACATAGTTACGTGCATCGATTCCTATCTTTTTTCTTAGGTCTTTGTCTGCTCGCCAGGCTTCCAGTTGTTGGATAGCTAATTGAACATCTGGTTCAGAAAAATAACGGCCAGCATTTGCATTATTCATGACGGTTTTGACCTCACTAGCTTCATTTCCTAAAACCAACGAAGGCTTCTCACTTGCCATCATGCCTAACAATTTAGACGGCATTACGGTATCGAGTACTTCTGTTTTTTGGAATAGAAAATGAGCATCGGCACTACAAAGTAAGTCTGAGAGTTCTTCAAACGGTACTGGATCGTAAAAATGAATGTTTTCTTGCTGGATACTTTCTTTTAATTGCTGGTACTTTGCTCCTGCTCCTACGATGATGATCTCGTAAGACTGTTGTGGTAACGCTTTCGCGAAAGCGGAAAAATAATCCCAATCTTGCTTATCACCTACATTGCCGCTATACAAAAGCTTGAATTTATTGCTCTTAAGATAGTCGTGTTGTTTTGAAACCGTAGGATTCACTTGATTCTCATCAATCCAATTGGGTAAATAATAGGTAGGTTGATTAGTTTTAGATTGCAGCTTTACAATCATGTTATGGCTTATCGTACTAATCCTATTTGCTTTGCCTAAAATGCGCTTTTCCAGACTAAAAAGAAATTTGAAGATGAACTTCTTTCCACCACTGGAAAGTCCAGATTGCAATGCGGCGTCAAATTCAAAGTCCTGAATGTGAATCCAGGTTTTGGCTTTATGATTTCTTGCATGATAATTACCTAACCATGCACTTGATGTAAAAGGAATGATGGAAATAACAAGATCGGTATGCTTGATCTTTCTTAGATTGAAAAAGCTACCTTTTGTAAAGCTAAGAATGTGGATAATCCGTTTTAAAAAAGTAGGTTGCTCTGGAACATACTGTTTGTAACGGTACAGTTTTACGTTTTTATGATTTTCCTGAAGGTAGTTGGGCTTATCCTGATATTCCTGCGCGATTTTCCATTGAGGATAATAAGGAAAGGCTGTAACGACACTTACCGTTGCGCCCGCACTAATTAATGCTTCTACCATTTGTGTAGAATATAGGCCTATCGCAGTGTCTTCTGGGGCATAATTGAGGCCTATGAATGTGATGTGTTTTCCTTTCAAGATTTAACGATCTTTAATTACTTGAGCTGGACTACCTAAACAAATTTTTCCTTCTGGTAGATCTTTAAAAACGCTGCTTCTTGCACCAACTAAAGTTCCTCGACCTATTGTAATTCCTGGCGCTACATAAACGTCGGTAGCGATCCAACACTGGTCTTCAATCGTAATTTTATGACCGTAAATGTCAAAATTTACCGCTTGTGGATCATGCGTTCCTGTGCAGATATATGATTTTTGAGAAATCACTACATGTTCACCTATTTCTATTTCTCCTAAACTGTAAAGAACCACATCATCGCCTATCCAGCTATAATCGCCTATACTTACTTTCCATGGGAACTGTGTTCTTACCGTTGGTCTAACAATAACATTTTTACCGATTCTCGCACCAAAAGATCTTAGTAAAAACCTGCGCCAGCCGTACATAAATTGAGGTGACCATGCAAAAAGTGTGCTTTGTACCAACCACCATAATTGCACTATAATCGCGCCACGTCCACGGAAGTTGGGTGGCAATTCAAACTGGTCAAGCTGTTGATAGGTTTTCAAAATGAGTAGACTTGTTAAGTAGCAAAGGTAAATACTTTTACAGCGACGGTTATTAATTAAGATTGATTG
>MAAC01013488.1_pt1 | contig 10801 bp, 7 predicted proteins | sample 1115981 | NCBI WGS metagenome assembly MAAC01 (sample SAMN04961126, study PRJNA320927) | seawater metagenome | isolation source: sample BD02T64 sea water enriched with oil for 64 days | place: USA:Gulf of Mexico | collected 2013-07-27 | reverse complement strand
CAGAGAGGAATTTACGTGACGCATTAGCGTTGGCGGATACGTTATCCCCCTGTGTATTGTGGTTGGATGAAATTGAAAAAGGGTTAGGGGGAGATAGTAGTGATAATGGAACGTCAAAGAGGATACTGGGAACCTTGTTAACCTGGATGGCAGAAAGAACAACGTCAGTTTTTGTTGTGGCGACGTCAAACGACATTAGTCAGTTGCCCCCAGAGTTGATTCGGAAGGGGCGTTTAGATGAGATTTTCTTTGTTGATTTGCCTGACAGTCAGGTTAGAAAAATCATCATCAGCATTCATCTGAAAAAGCGCCAACAAGATCCTGACAAATTTAACATGGAACAGTTAGTGGAAGCTTCTGAGGGGTTTTCTGGGGCCGAAATTGAGCAGGCGATCGTCGCAGGTTTATATGCTTGCGTTGCACAAGCTGTACCGTTAGACACGTTACATATATTGCATGAAATATCCAGTACGAGCCCCTTGTCCGTGGTTATGAGTGAAAAAATAGCTGAATTACGTCATTGGGCTAAGGAGAGGACTGTTGCGGCCAACTGATTCTAACAACTCTGTGTCCGTAGAGGGACAGGTATCTGCGTTTGTATTGGCACCGATAGACGTTTCTGCAGCCAGCTTGTCAGCGGCATATTTGAGTTCCATACTGCCAGCGATTTCGTCAGCGTATGATTTGGATGTGTGGCCGTTATTGTCTCAAAGCGGGATTAGCAAAGAACAACTTGCCCAGTCAGATTATTTGATTCCATTGTCTCAAGTGGGTGCTTTTTTCTTATCAGTATTACAAGAATGCCAAGATGAAGGGCTTGGTCTTGTTGTTGGCAGCGCCGTGCAGGCTAAATCATACCAAGTGCTGGGTTACGCGATTATGAGCAGCCAAAATTTGGGTGAAGCCATTGATCGGTTAATTCGCTATGAGAAACTGGTTGGTCAGTTGGGTAGTACTGAGTTTGTGCCTGCGGAAGAGGGTGGTATTCCTGCGGATATTTGCAAGTTAGTATGGCAGTGTCCTTTTGATGCTATGTGGGTGAGGTTTCTAAAAGAAGCGGCAATCGCTGGTTGGATAACCTATTCGCTATCCCAGGTTCAAGTGGAGAGCGCTATATTTACTGTGTATTTTGATCATGCTGCTTCCTCTATACCGTTTGAACGTTATCAAAAAGTATTTGGTGATCATATTGTTTTCGATAGTGATTGGTGTGGCGTGGCTTTTGATAAAACGTTGCTGACGTTGCCTTTTACTCAAGCTGACCCTGGTTTAAACGCCATGATGGATCGCCAGGCGGCGGTATTGCTTGAAATGTTTGATAGCAAACTCAATCTAGTGAATAGTGCTCGCGAGCAAGTTGCTAGCCGCTTGCCAAGTGGGGATCCGATATTGGATGACGTAGCTGAGGCGTTATCGTTGACAGCAAGAGTGTTGCAAAATCGATTAAAAGAAAGCGGCACAACGTTTAAGGAGGTGGTTGATGACGTGCGTAAACAGTTATCATTATCTTACTTAGGTGAAAAGGATGTGCCTTTAATCGATGTCGCCTTTTTATTGGGTTTTTCAGAGCAAAGTTCGTTTAGTCGAGCCTTTAAGCGCTGGATGGGGAAAAGCCCTATGGAATATCGAAAAAGGTTATAGGTTCACAATAATAAAATAAGGCAGTATTTATGAAGTTGTCACATTTTCATCCGCAAGCTTTTTTGACGGTGTTAGATAATATTGATCAAGAATCCATGTCTAAAACATGGGGGGGGCGTCAGCGCAACACGTTGCTTATTGCGTTGCTGGTCGCCGCTACGTGTTTGTTGTTTGTAAACTATGTGAAAAATGGCAGTTTCTTTTTTGCTATGATAAAGCAGCTTTCCCTGTGGAGTGGTGTTTCACCGAGAGTCATTTTTCAGGAGATGAAAGGGCAGCAGTATTACTCTATTTATCCGCAGGCATGGTGGGGTTTAGTGAATATTGTTGGCTATCTACTGATACCAATGGTATGTGTGAAGTGGGTGATGAAAGAGCGGCTTGATGATTATGGTTTGCAGTGGGGGAGTGTGAGTGAGCATAAGTGGTGGTATGTTTTATTGGCATCACCCATTATGGTTTTTGCTATTCTAGTGAGTTTTCGTCAAGACTTTTCGACCCATTACCCGTTCTATCCATTGGCTTATCGTAGCTGGGTTGATTTGTTGTTATGGGAATGCATTTATATTAGTCAGTTTGTTGCGATTGAATTTTTCTTTCGTGGTTTTTTGATTAATATACTTAAGCCGCGGTTGGGTTCATTAAGTATCTTGGTTATGTGTTTGCCTTATGTGATGATTCACTTTCCAAAACCCTGGCTTGAATCAACAGGAGCCATTTTGTTTGGATTGTTTTTAGGGGTGTTGGCGTTGCGCTCACGCTCAATTTGGGGAGGGGTTTTAGTACATGTGACGATAGCATTAACAATGGATATCGCTGCGTTGTTGCAAGGTCGTGGAATGCCTGATGTTTTTTTGCCTTGATCTAGCTACATCTACTAGTGAAAACATTACGCCCGCTGATTTGAGCTAAGGCTGCGTATTGGCTGGTGTGAATCCTTGGTCCATTCAACAAGGGTGTCGCGCAACTCTGAAAGCTCTATGGGCTTGGATAGGTGTGCGTTCATGCCACAAGCAAGGCTTTTCTCTTTATGTTCATCCATGATGTGAGCAGTTAGTGCAATGATGGGTATGGCAACTTTGTTGTTGTCCAGCTCCCATTGTCGAATATTCCTTGTGGCATCAAAGCCGTTCATCTCGGGCATATCACAATCCATTAGGATTAAGTCGTAGCGTCCATTCTTAGTTGCATCTACTACTTCAACTCCGTTATTCACTGTAGTGGCTTCTAACCCTAGTCGAGCAAGCATGCCCTTGATCACTTTTTGGCTTAGGTGATGGTCTTCGGCCACTAGGATTTTAATGGAACGTTTTATCTCGACTTCGTCGCTTTTAGGATGACTATGAGCACCTTGAATTTGTTTTAGATGACCGAGTTCTTCAGCTAAGGTGACCTTCAATAAGCGTCCGGTCACGGGTTTGGTGATGACCCTTCTAATGCCTGCATTACGAGCTGCAGTAGATGTCGGGGCGATGCCGAGTCCGGTGAGCATAACCACTAATAGTTCATTGTTGATAAGTCGGTCTTCTTTTATTCTTGCGGCAAGCTCTAACCCATTCATGCCGGGCATTTCATGATCGAGAATAACAATGTCGATGGGTTCTTGTAGATTGGCCTGTGTCCGCAGCATGGCTAATGCTTGTTTGCCATTAACGGCTGTTGAAACTTGCATGCCCCAACTAATGGCTTGCTGTTGTATCACAAGACGGCAGGATGCATTGTCGTCAACAACGAGTAGACGTAAACCCTGTAGGTTTTCACCGTGAATGGGGGTGGTTTCTTCCTGTGAAAGAGGCTCTAATGGGACGCTAAACCAAAAGGTACTACCTTTACCCAGCTGGCTGTCAACACCAATTTCCCCATTCATCATGCTGACAAGTTGTTGAGCAATAGCTAACCCGAGGCCTTTACTTTGAAATACTTCGTGTTGCTCTTGGGGGGTGAATAAGGTTTTGCGCATTTCTTTGGTAATGCCAACCCCGGTGTCCTTTACCTCAAAGCGAATGTGTTGATGGCCGAACTCTTCATTTAATGTAATGGTGATAAGGATATCGCCATGGTCGGTAAATTTTACTGCATTGGAGATAAGATTGGATAAGATTTGACGAATACGGGCAGGATCGCCTTTTACTTGAGGGGGGACGTCGTGCTGAATATGGCTAATGAGTTCGAGCTGTTTTTCTTCTGTTTTAACGCGAAATAATTCTAAGCAATCTGTTAGCATGGATGATATATCAAAACCCGTGATGTCTAGGGTAAGGCTGTTGGTTTCTAGTTTCGAGTAATCGAGAATATCATCAAGGATTTTTAGTAGGCTGTTACCGGATGCGGTAATGGTTCGAATGTAATCCTTTTGAGTGTGACTAAGGGAGGTCTCGTCGAGCAATTCAGACATTCCCAATATGCCATTCATGGGGGTACGAATTTCATGGCTGAGCTGTGCTAAGAAGTCACTTTTTGCTTGAGTTACTGCGTCATCAATCATGTTGTGGCGAGCTTTTGATTGCCGAGCGTCTTGGCGAGTGTCCTTTTTGCTCGATAAGGCAAGGGCAAGCAAAAGTGTTTCAAAAATCAACGAGGATAAGATAACCCAGGTAATAGCGAAATCTATTGGAAGGTCGCCCCACACAAGAGGTACGGAAAGGAAAACGATAAAGAGAGTAGTGAGTTTTGCGACAACAAGATAGCGAGCAGCGTAAAAGCCATTAAAGGTTTGGTGTATGGCTACAAACAGAAGAATTGGGGTTGTGCTAATTATGATAAATAATGATGCTTGCATTGCATATTGGGCGGGCAGTATAGATAACGTCAGAATTGCAATGCCGCTGATGATTTCTATAGATTGCAATATACGATCAAGTCGTGGGGCCGTGTTTTTAAGGTCAAGGAATTGTTGGACAAACAATGTGTTGGTTAGCGCAATAAGAATTAAAAACAATCCTTCCAACTTTAGGTACAAGAGGGGTATTGGAAACCAGAAAATACCAAGATAGCCTGTGTCTGTGAGGAAGAATAATAACGTGGCTGCAACAAATAAGGAGTGTAATAAATAAGATTTATCCCAGTTCCTGAAGTATTGCACAAGACTATAAATAAATAAAACGAGTAATACTCCTATACCAAGCCCAATGAAGGTTTGTGTGTTATTGCTATTTTCGGCAAAGGCAGAGGGGGAGGCAAGAATGATTGCGGCATTTAGATATTGTTGTGAGCGTAATTTGAGGAAATAGTTCGCAGTGCTATTTGCTGGGATTTGGATTTTGAATACAGAGGTTCGATGATGAAAATCACCGTGTATTTTTGCAGTGCCGTGTCCCCCTTGGGATATTAAGGTAACCTGTTTTTGATCGTGTTTGTAGAGAGTAATATCACCAATGTTGGGAAGTATGAAATAGATATAGGCAGTATTGTTTTCAGGAAGAGTATTTTTAACGGAGAAGCGGGTCCAAATTGTCGAGTCTGTAAAGCCAAACTGTAGAAGCTGGCTGCGAGAGTGCGCAAATTGCTGGCTGATTTGGGGATTTAGTAAGTCCGTTGGGGAAAGCTCGCTATGAGGGTCTTCAATATATTCTAGGGATTGACTTAGAGGTAAATAAAAATTGTCTGAATCAATAGTAAGAAGGCTGGCATAAGTACTTTGAGAGCATAGGGTTAACGATGAAAAAACGAGAAAGAAAATGCTCAGTAGTTGTTGAAGCATTGGCTGGGCGTTGAATGATAAAGTACTGGATATGCTCACCAACTCAGTTGTTTGAGCGTGGGGCGCATGAGACCTTTTATCGAATGCGTTTAAATTGGTAAATATGCCCGTTCCATGTGTCTTGCGCAAAGCGATAACCTTGAATGATCTATGCCCTTTTGTTGATTGTTAAGTATACCTTACTTCTTTGATTACTCATAAAATGCGATTAATCTAACAGAATTTACTCAATTAATGAGAGGGATTCGTGGTTTTATTGAGGATTTTCGTCGTAAGACCTGCTTCTGTGAGCAAATAAGCTCCAAGCTCTCGCCGACGACCGCCATCGCATAACACAATGTAGGTGGAATTTGAGTCTAGAGTGGCAAGGCGCTCCCGAAGGCGGTTAAGGGGAATGTTAATGCTACCGTCTAATTTGTCGAATTTGTATTCGCCGGGTAGTCTGACGTCAACAAGAACAAAAGGAGAAGAGGTGCTGTTAAGTTTGTCCAGTTCATCCATCGAGATGAAGTCTTGCACGGGTTCTTGTAGTAGACGTTTAAAGTCGTCTTTAGTTAGGTACATTAGGCTACCATTGCTAGCCATGACAATACTTGCATTACGAGTGGTGTTACCTACTAATGCCTCCTCTCCAAAAAAATCACCGGCATTCAATGATGCGATTGTTTCTTGCCCGTTGTCGGTTTGCTTGATGACGTTGGCTTGGCCACTTTCTAGAACGTAAAAGTGGTCACCTTGTAGGCCTTCGGTAACTATGGTATCGCCTTTGGCTGCATTTTTTTGGTGAAATGTACAAAAAAGTTGTTGGATATTGGCGGGAGGGATTTGTGCAAATAGGTTGGACTCTAGTAAGCAGGTCATCCAGTCCCTTTCGATAGAGTCCTCATTAGCAAGGTCGGTTACGAGGTAGTTGCCAGCTTGGTCCCAGGTTAATACGACGTCCATGTGGTTTTTATCTACGATAAGAATCAAAGACTTCCCAGTTGTGACAGCGGAATATTGGTGCGGTTGTTGATTATCTAAGGGGTGTAATGCTGCATCGTTGTCAGATGATAAGGTGCTTGAAGATATAGCGGTTATTTCGAAGCTCTCATTTAGGAGGTCAACAGATCCGTTGAGAAGGTAGTAGCAGTCTTCAGATATGTCACCACGTTTGAATAACATTTTTCCGCTAGCAAATGATTTTAACGTCGCGCGTTTAAGGATATCCTTTACATGAGTATCCGATAAGTCATTAAAAGGGCTTAGGTTTTTAACGAGATCAGTGTTGATTGGGTGGTTGTTTTCGCTCATAAAATACTCAGAAAGTGCGCGGGATGGTGATTGTGGTCATGCCCCGATGCATTTTATCGAGGTATATCTCCGTGGTATTTGCGGAGAAGAAAGCCCAGGTATTATTATAGTTGTCTGTGGCCGGCTTGCCTGACAATATCGCTTCGATTGATGGTTGTGCTTCACAAAAATAAGATTCCTTCTAAATTGGGCGTATGCAGGTAATGGCTGAATTGGACACAATAAAAAAGGGCTATGCACTACTGCATAACCCTTTTTTTATTGTGTCCAATTTGGAGGGCGTTTAAGACTCTTCTCGTTCAACCGCGCGATAACCAATGTCGTTGCGATAATAGACTTTTTCCCAAGAAATTTGTTCTACTAGTGAGTATGCTTTTTCTTGAGCTTCTTTGACGCTGTTGCCAAGGGCTGTTGCGCATAAAACACGGCCGCCATTGGTGGTGACGTTGCCATCAATATCTTTGGTTCCCGCGTGAAATACTTTAAGTCCCTCTGATTCGGCAGGTATCCCAGAAATGACGTCACCTTTATTATAACTGTCAGGGTAACCGCCAGCGGCAAGGACAACGCCTAGTGATGCACGCTCATCCCACTCAGCTGTCGTACTGTCGAGTTTTTTATCTAATGCCGCTAGGCAAAGCTCGGCCAAGTCAGATTTGAGACGTAACATAATTGGCTGTGTTTCAGGGTCACCAAAGCGGCAATTATATTCCAGAACCTTGGGTGTGCCATCTGCAGCAACCATAACACCTGCGTATAAAAAGCCGACGTAGGTATTGCCTTCATTCTCCATACCTTTAACGGTCGGGTAGATTACCTCGTTCATGATGCGGTCATGAATTTCTGGTGTTACCACTGGTGCGGGGGAGTATGCTCCCATGCCGCCAGTGTTAGGTCCTTTGTCACCATTGTCTCGAGCTTTGTGATCCTGTGATGTGGCAAGAGGTAAAACGTTCTTGCCATCAACCATACAGATAAAGCTGGCTTCTTCACCGACTAAAAACTCTTCGACAACAACACGGCTTCCGGCATCCCCAAATTTATTGCCAGCAAGCATATCTTCAATAGCTTCAATAGCTTCGGCTTCGGTTTGCGCTAATATCACGCCTTTACCTGCGGCTAGACCGTCTGCCTTGATAACAATAGGTGCTCCCTGCTGTTTTACATATGCAATGGCTTCTTCAATGACAGTAAAGTTGCCGTATGCTGCGGTAGGGATTTTATGACGATCAAGGAAGTCTTTGGTAAATGCTTTTGAGCCTTCTAGTTGGGCTGCACCTTTGCTCGGCCCGAAACATTTAAGTTCGGCGGCCTCGAAGGCGTCAACAACACCCATTACTAAAGGTACTTCTGGGCCCACAATGGTGAGCTCAACGTTATTTTTTTTAGCAAAAGCAACCAACTCTTCGATGGCTTCTACATCAATTGCGACATTTTTTAGTTTTGGTTCTAATGCGGTGCCAGCGTTACCTGGTGCAACATAAACAGTGTCAATTTTTGCTGATTGAGCAACCTTCCAGCCTAGAGCGTGTTCGCGACCGCCACCGCCGATAATTAGAATATTCATTATATGTCTTTAACCTAATGTTTAAACTGAGGTTTACGTTCTGGTTTGAATTCCGGTTTAAGTCCAGGGGGTATTAATGTTTAAAGTGGCGCATTGATGTGAAGACCATGGCAATATTGGCCTCGTCCGCAGCGGCAATGACTTCTTCGTCTCGAATAGACCCGCCTGGTTGGATCACTGCGTTAATGCCTGCTTCAGCGGCGGCGTCAATACCGTCACGGAAAGGGAAGAATGCATCAGATGCCATTACTGAGCCTTTAACCTGTAGATTTTCATCTGCTGCTTTAATGCCTGCAATCTTGGCACTGTATACTCGACTCATTTGGCCTGCACCTACACCAATGGTTTGCATACCCTTGGCATAAACGATTGCATTGGATTTAACATACTTCGCTACCTTCCAACAGAACAACAGATCTTGGATTTCTTCTTGAGTGGGCGCGCGCTTGGTAACGATCTTTAGGTCTGATTCGGCAATGACGCCGTTATCGCGATCCTGCACTAACAAACCACCGTTAACACGTTTGAAGTCCAAACCTTGAGGGCGGCTATCACCCCACTGCCCACATGAAAGAAGGCGAACATTTTTCTTGGCTGCAACAATATTGACGGCCGCATCTTCAATAGAAGGTGCGATAATGACTTCAACGAATTGCTTGTCGACAATAACTTGTGCGGTGGCAGCATCAAGTTCGCGGTTAAACGCAATGATGCCGCCAAAAGCGGATGTTGGGTCTGTTTGGAAGGCTTTTTGGTAAGCTTCTAAAACGTTACGTCCAATAGCAACACCGCACGGATTGGCATGTTTAACAATGACGCAAGCTGGTTCAGCAAAGGCTTTAACGCACTCTAGCGCGGCATCTGTATCAGCAACATTGTTGAACGAAAGTGCTTTGCCCTGTACTTGTGTCGCGGTCGCAACACTCGCCTCTGCTGGGTTAGCTTCTTTATAAAATGCTGCCTTTTGGTGGGGGTTTTCACCGTAACGCATTTCTTGAACCTTTAAGAATTGTTGATTAAAGGTGTTGGGAAAATCAGATTTGCTACCGTCTTCTTGAATGGTTCCAAGGTAGTTGGCTATGGCGCCATCGTAGCTGGCAGTGTGTTCAAAAGCGGCGAGGGCAAGCTTGAAACGGGTTGGATCTGTTACTGCGCCGTTATTGCTCTTCATCTCATTGATAACGTTACCATAATCACTTGCATTGACAACAATCGATACCCACTTGTGGTTTTTTGCTGCAGATCGAACCATTGTTGGGCCGCCGATATCAATGTTCTCAATGGCGTCTGCTAGGTCGCAGTCTGGGTTGGCAACGGTCTTTGCAAAGGGGTAAAGGTTTACAGCAACGAGGTCGATAGGGGTGATGTCATGAGTATTCATGGCTTCGTCATCAATTCCTCGGCGACCTAGGATACCACCGTGTACTTTGGGATGTAGAGTCTTGACGCGTCCATCCATCATTTCTGGGAAACCGGTGTAATCAGACACTTCAGTGGCGGTAACGCCGTTTTCTTTTAATAATTTAAACGTGCCTCCGGTTGATAGGATTTCAACTCCTAATGTTTCTAATGATTGGGCGAATTCCACGATTCCGGTTTTGTCGGAAACACTAATTAGGGCGCGTTTAACAGGCGTAGTCATAATGATTGCTTTCTACAGTGGTGTGTTTTGGCGGATGAAGCCAAACAGGGAGTAATTGAAGGGCGCAATTGTAATCGTTCTGAGCGCAGTAATTAAGAGGCAACCACAAAAAATCGCCTGAAAGAGAGAATCTATGTCAGAAGAGAGGGGTAAAAAAGGGCAAAAGCAGTTTAGAGGAGACGAATCCCCCCTAAACTATTTAAAAACCTACGGGCCTTTTAGATAAGACCGTAAATTTTTAGCTTTTTACGCAGTGTGCCTCGGTTTAAGCCAAGGAGGATTGATGCTTTGGTTTGGTTGCCGCGTGTATATTCCATTACGGTTTCCAACAAAGGGGCTTCAACCTCGGATAACACCATTTCATAAACATCGGTGACGGGTTGTCCATCAAGGTGTGCGAAATAGTTTCGCAATGCCTTGTGTACATTGTCACGCAAGGTTTGAGCTTCTTGATCTGCTGATGTTACTAAGTGTTGCTTTAGTTCAGCTTTGCTCGCGAGCGGTGTGTTTGGGTCTATTGTTATATTATCGTCGTTATAGTTTGTTTCGTTCATGCCGCCAATTCCTCTCCTTCGATTAGACGTACAAAAAATGCCTGAGCTATTGTGAGTTGATCAGACGCGCTGTCTAGTTGATTAAAGAGTTTCCTGTGAGTGTCTCCATACGGAAGATTTTGAACGTACCAGCCAAAGTGCTTTCTGGCGATGCGTACTCCTGCATACTCTCCGTAGAAATGATGTAAGTCAGATAGGTGCTTCATCATGACTTGTTTCACCTCTTTGAAAGAGGTTGCTGGGAGTGTCTCCCCAGTCTTTAGAAAATGGGCAATCTCACGGAAGATCCAAGGGTTTCCCTGAGCGCCTCTGCCAATCATAATACCATCCGCAGCGGTGTGGTCTAGCACTTCTTGCGCTTTTTGTGGGGTAGTAATATCGCCATTTGCCATTACCGGAATTGT
>MAAC01012492.1_pt1 | contig 10807 bp, 9 predicted proteins | sample 1115981 | NCBI WGS metagenome assembly MAAC01 (sample SAMN04961126, study PRJNA320927) | seawater metagenome | isolation source: sample BD02T64 sea water enriched with oil for 64 days | place: USA:Gulf of Mexico | collected 2013-07-27 | reverse complement strand
CATTTTGAAAATTGCTTGGCTGCTTTTTCAAATGTAATTTCTTTTTTATTAATCTCTCTTTTAATTTTATTACATAGTTTTTCTGTTTTTACTAAAATGTGTCTTGCCGTTGCTTTTGCCATAGTTAACCTTTATTTTTTTGAATTTTAGCATATTCGTTCTTATTTTGTAAGTTTGTTTAACTATTGCCTTTAATGTCTACATATACTAAAATTAGATATAACAAATAAAAACCATCTAAAAGGAAAAATCATGACTTATAAACTCATGTTCATATTCATATTTTCTTTCATCGTTTTAAATGCCAAGGACAGTACTATGAATATATATGATTTTAATGTTAAAGATATCAATGGGCAAGAAGTTTCAATGTCAAAATATAAAGGAAAAACTTTATTAATTGTAAATGTCGCCAGTAAATGTGGATTTACTCCACAATATGAAGGTCTAGAAAAACTATTTGAAGAATACAAAGACAAAAACTTTATGGTTTTAGGTTTTCCTGCTAATCAATTTCTTTCACAAGAGCCAGGTTCTAATTCAGATATCAGTGAGTTTTGTCGTTTAACATATGGGGTCAAATTTGATATGTTCTCAAAAATAGATGTGAATGGAAGAAATACAGATCCTTTATATGAACATTTAAAACGACAAGCCACTGGAGTTTTAGGAACAACTATGATCAAATGGAATTTTACAAAATTTTTGGTAGACCCAAATGGTAAAGTTCATAATAGATACTCACCCTCCACAAAACCAGTAGAAATGAAAGAAGATATTGAAAAGTTACTAAAATAAGACTCAACATAAATTATTTTCATAATTTTTACATTTTATTCTATTACAATTTCCTTAATACTAATAAGTCACCTTAAGTTCCCACTCCTTTTATTTAAAGTTGGCTTCTTAGTAAATCTAAGAGAGGATCCCCTCTTCCTCTTAGATAATTTTTTTATACCACAATTTTGCCACAAAAATATCCTAAAATAATATTACAAGAATAAAAAGAATCTTACAGATTATTTCAGATTTTTGTAAATTTGAAAGTTTACATTTAATTTGATTATTCTTACATTTTTTTTATTTACAATTGATACTGCAATACAACAAAAGGACAGAACATGAGAAATACGATTACTAACGTTTGTAAAAACCTTGCATTAGCAGGTGTTTTAATCACAGGTGCTTCAACAGCAAGTTTTGCTGCAGATGTAGAAAAAATTCACTTTTTAATTCCAGGTGGAGCTGGTGGTGGTTGGGATGGAACTGCTAGAGGTGTTGGTGAAGCATTGAAGAAATCTGGTTTAGTTAACCAAACTTCATTTGAAAACATGTCAGGTGGTGGTGGTGGTAAAGCTATCGCTTATATCATTGAAACAGCTAAAAAACAAAAAAATACTTTAATGGTTAACTCAACTCCGATTGTAATTAGATCACTTCAAGGTGTTTTTCCACAATCATTCAGAGACTTAACATTAGTATCTTCAGTTATTGCTGATTACGGTGTTTTAGCAGTTAAAAAAGATTCTAAATACCAATCTTGGGCAGATATCCAAGCGGCATTTAAAAAAGATCCTAAAAGCGTAAAAGTTGCTGGTGGTAGTTCAAGAGGTTCTATGGATCATCTAGTTGCTGCACAAATTTTTAAAGCAGCTGGTGGTAACCCAACAAGCGTAAGATATGTACCATATGATGCGGGTGGAAAAGCACTTGCTGGTTTATTAACTGGAGAAGTTGATGTTTTATCAACAGGTCTTGGTGAAGTTCTTGAAAAGCATAAAAAAGGTGAATTAAAAATCATTGGTGTTACTTCATGGAAATCAGTTGAAGGAATTCCAAGTTTTAAAAGTATGGGTACAAATGCATTCTTTGCTAACTGGAGAGGTTTCTTTGCAGCACCAGGTATGGACCAAGCTAAAGCAGACAAATTTGCAGCAGTATTAGACAAAATGTATTCAACTCCTGAATGGGAAGTTGTTAGAAAGAGAAATGGTTGGACTAACTTATATAAACCAACAAAAGATTTTGAAAAATTCTTAGTAAATCAAGAAAAAATCATTGGTTCACTTATGAAACAAATGGGATTCCTATAGGATCTTAGAAGTCAAAAATCTACTATGTAAAGAATAACAGCTAGTAAGATTTGAAACTTATTCAATCAGTGGCTTTAAACAAGCCACTGTTTAGCAAAAGTTTTCATATCATAACTTGTTATTTTCCTTCGGTTAATATAATTAAATCCATTTAGCTATTTTTTTAAACTGTTAACATTTATTATGTAAATCATTTAAAAAAATAGCTAACTTGTGATAACTTATGTTATTTACTTGTTAGTTTATAGTTAGTTCGTTAAATGTAGAGTATAACTCTACTAGTTATTCAGGAGAAATTTATGGCAAAAAACACAATTGGTTCACTCTTCTTCTTAGCATTTTCAATTTTTTACTTTATCAATGTATTTAGTATTAAGAAGATGCCAGGAGGACACTTTGAAGTTATGACAGCTTCCACATTCCCTTATTATATAGGTTTAGGAGGAATTATAATTTCGACTATGATTCTAATTTTTTCTTTTATTGAAAAAGATGAAGAAATTCTATCTCTTTCATATTTAAAAACATTAGATTTTAAAACAACAATCTATTTTGTAGGTGCAATGATGTTTTATGGTTTTACAATCAGAAGCTTGGGATTTATAATTGCAACAATTATATTCCTACTAATAGGATTTGTATTATTAAAAGAAAGAAATATAAAAAGAATATTGTTGATATCTGTGGGTGTCTCTGTAGGATTTTATTTAATATTAAACAATGTCCTTGGAGTTTATATAGAACCAGGAATGATAGCTGATTATTTTGTAGGAGATGAGTCATGATGGATGGAATTTTTTTAGGAATATCAACGGCACTAACATCATATAATATTATGATGGTTGTCATTGGTTGTTTCGCTGGTACCTTTATTGGTATGTTACCTGGACTTGGGCCAATTTCTGCAATTGCATTAATGATTCCTATTACTTATGGAATGGAGCCATCGTCTGGGTTAATTTTAATTGCTGGTGTTTATTATGGGGCAATTTTTGGAGGGTCTACTTCTTCGATTTTAATCAACGCACCAGGAGTTGCTGGAACGGTTGCCAGTTCTTTTGATGGTTATCCTTTGGCTAAAAATGGTCAAGCTGGAAAAGCCTTAGCAATTGCAGCGTATTCGTCTTTTTCAGGTGGTACAATTGCAGCAATCTTTTTATTATTTGCAGCACCAGCTTTGGCAAAGGTATCTTTGAGTTTTCAATCTTCTGATTATTTTGCTTTGATGGTTCTAGGACTTACTGCAGTTGCAGCATTTGCTGGAAAAGGTAAGTTTTTAAAAGCAGCTATTATGACTATTTTTGGTTTAATGCTTGCAACTGTAGGTACAGATTCTGATTCAGGAATTGCACGATTTACATTTGGACGACTAGACTTAATTGATGGTATTTCATTTTTACTTTTAGCAATGGCAGCTTTTGCTTTATCTGAAGCAATGATGAACATTTTAGAAAATAGAGAGCAAACACAAAAAGAAAAAGATGATTTAAATGAATCAATTGGTTCTTTAAAAATCACACGAGAAGAAGTGATGGAAATGGCTCCAACAGTTGGTCGTTCATCAGTTCTAGGATTTTTTGTTGGTGTTTTACCAGGTGCAGGGGCGACTATTGCTTCATTCTTAGCTTATGGAATGGAAAGAAGTTTTGCAAGTACAAAAGAAAAACTAAAATTTGGAAAAGGAAGTCTTAAAGGACTTGCAGCTCCTGAGAGTGCAAATAATGCAGCTTGTTCAGGTTCGTTTGTTCCCTTATTAACACTGGGAATTCCAGGATCTGGAACAACAGCTATTATTTTGGGAGCTTTAATTTCTTATGGAATTCAACCTGGTCCTACAATGTATGTTGATAATCCAGCATTATTTTGGTCAGTAATTGTTTCTATGTATATTGGTAATGTGGTACTGTTAATATTAAACTTACCATTGATTCCATATATTGCAAGATTGTTGACATTACCTAAACAGTTGTTGTTACCGCTTATTATTTTCTTCTCATTAATTGGAGTATACTTAGTAACATTTAATACTTTTGATATCTATATGATGACAATGTTCGCAGTAGTTGCTATATTCATTAGAATTATTGACTATCCAATGGCACCTATGATTTTAGGATTTATTCTAGGTGGAATGATGGAAGACAACTTAAGACGTGCATTAACAATTAGTGATGGTTCTTTAGCATTTTTATGGGAAAGACCAATTACATTTACAATCTTAATTATCACAGTGGTATTATTACTTATGCCTCTAATTGGTGAACTAAGATCAAAAATGAAAAACAGTAAAGAGAGTTAATCTCTCTTTACGACAATAGGGTGAGCTATGGACGCATTTAAAAAATATACGATTCTTTATATTGAAGATGACGAAGGTGTACGAACGATTAACTCGCGTTTTTTAACCAGAATGTTTGATGAGTTATACGAAGCAAAAGATGGTCAAGAAGGTTATGAGTTATACTTAAAATATCATCCTGATATTATTCTTACAGATATTAAAATGCCTCGAATGGATGGCATAACACTTTCAAAAAAAATTAGACAAACTGACAATACAACAAAAATTATTATTTCAACTGCATTTAGTGACAAAAATTATTTGATGGAAGCCATTGAATTAAACTTGGAAAAATATATCGTCAAGCCCATCACAAGTAGAAACCTTATTCCTGTGTTGACAAAAACAGTTGAAAACCTTGACGCGGAGAGAGATTTCAAAATAGATCTTGATGATAACTTTTACTTTGATAACAGTACCTCAATGTTTTATCTCAATGAAGAAATCATTGATTTTACGAAAAAAGAGACCTCCTTTTTAAAATTGCTCGTTTTAAATAAAAATAGAGTAGTATCTTATGAAGAAATTGAACAGAAAGTTTGGGATAGTGAGTATATGAGCCTGAACTCTTTACGTACAACTATTGGGTTTTTGAGAAAAAAAATACCATTTAACTGTATTAAAAACATTTCAAACATGGGATATAAATTGAATCTTGAAAAAAAATCTTAAACTAAACGAAGAACAAAGTGTACAAAAGTTCACTTTGTTAAGTTCCACTATTATTATTTTTATAGTTGCCACTGTTATGGGACTTATTTTAATCCAGACCGAATTTGGCAACTTTAAAACTCACATTAATAACTTTGAAAAGGCTCTTATTGAGCAAGCAAAATTCAATGTTAAAACTTCAGTTGAAAACCTCAAAAATGATATTATCTTTGATGAATTATCTATTTTAAATAATAAAAAACTACGAATAAAAAGTCAATCAATCATTGCTTATAATCTAGCTTCTTCTTTATATTCTCAAACCATGCATTTGGGAAAAGAAAAACAAATTGAGATTATTAAGTTTGCCATTAACGACATCTCTGAAAAACAAAATGACATTCATTATTTTATCTTAGATACAAATGGTGTTTTACTTTTAAACAGTGAAAACCATAATGATGAAAATGAAAATTTTATAGACTTTAAAGATATCAATGGCAAAAGTTTTATTACTCAAATGATCATGGGCAATGATCAAACTCAAAACTACTTGGAATACTTTTGGTACAAACCACAAAGTAGTATCACGGCAAAAAAAGTAACTTATACCAGACACTTAAAAGAGCTTGGATTAATTATTGGTTCGGGAAGTTTTATGGAAGAGAGAAGCAGTGCCCTAAAAAACAGAATTTTGCAAAAAATCACCAATCAAAAGTATACCGATGATGAATATGTTTTTATTTATAAAATAAACAGCTTAAATAATATTACCAAACAGAGTGAGTTATTTATCGAAAAACATATCAAATCAAATGAAAGTGAACTCAAAGCAGTTGATCAACTACTCAAAGATACGAACTATAAAGGAAATGAGTTTATTCACTATGAAAATGACATAAAACTTGTTTATGCAACTTACATAAGTCATTTACGGTACTTTATCGCTGTAGGTACTGATCTAACCAACATTCATAAATTGGTTGCCAATGAAAAGGATACTTCTTTAAATAACCTATATAAGAATATTTTTAATCTTGTGGTTATCATTACAGTTATGACCTTAATATTTTTTATATTTTCTCTTTTATTTACCAAAAAAATTGCTGCTATTTTTAAAAAGTACAAACAAAATGTCATCCAAAATGAAGAAAAATACCATCTTCTTTTTAATCACAGTAATGATGCTTTTATCATTTCACAACTTGATGAAAAGAATAAAGCCAAAATTATCAATTGGAATAAAACAGCAATGACGGTGAGTTTTTATTTTAACAACGAATTATTAGATAAAGATATATTTGAAATGTTCATTGATTTAAAATTGGAAGAAATATTAAATGATGATTCTTTTTTTAAAACGGTTAAAATGAAAACCAAATTGGGTGAGATTAAAACCATAGAATTAAATGCCATTACTTATGAAAATGAAAATCAAAGACTACTTTTTACCTCTTTGAGAGATATTACAGAGAGAACCTTATTAAAAGAAGACAAGATAAAACAAGAAAAAATCTTAATTCAAAAATCAAAAATGGCTGCGATGGGTGAAATGATTGGAAATATCGCTCACCAATGGAGACAACCTTTAAGTCAAATCTCTGGACTGTTTTTTGATATAGAAAACGCTTATAACTACAAAGAGTTAAACAAAACCTATTTAAAAGACAGAGTAAATGAAGCCAATGACTTGGTTGAATATATGTCTAAAACCATTGATGACTTTAGAAATTTTTTCAACCCCAATGCAAAATTAGAACTATTTTTAATACAAGATGCCGTTGATAATGCTGTTAAAATTGTAGGTTCAACCTTGTCTTTTCACAATATGGATATAGAAATTCTAATTGATGAAGATGTAAAAATCAATGGTTATAAAAATGAGTATTCACAAGCTGTGTTAAATATTATTTCCAATGCCAAGGATATCTTACTTGAACGTGAAATAAAAACCCCTCAAATAAAAATATACTTGGATAAAAACCAAAAAAATAAGTTATACATAGAAGATAATGCAGGTGGGATTCCAGAAGATATCATCGATAAAATCTTTGATCCTTATTTTACGACAAAATTTGAATATGGAACAGGAATTGGTTTATATATGACCAAACTTATTATTGAAAATAAAATGAATGGGACAATAAATGTTACCAATTCATCTAAAGGGGCTGTGTTTACCATTGAAATTTAATCAAAAATGTAAATTCTATTTTTTTACATTTTTTTTACATCTTTTTTTATTAATTTAGAATATCCTCACAAAAAGACAAACCATGGAATATACCCCACTTCTTATATTTATAACAGCTTTTACTTCTTTTATTACTGCCATTACAGGAGTAGGAGGAGGAATGACTTTAATTGCCATTCTTCCTTCTTTTTTACCTGCAAATATTTTAATTCCCGTGCATGGAGTCACCCAACTATCCTCAAATGTTTCAAGGGCATTTTTTGGATACAAAGACATTTACTTTAAGGCACTTCCACATTATATTATCGGCTCTTTATTTGGAGTTGCTTTATTTTCTAGTTTGTTGCTTTATTTGTCATTTACTTATATTCCTTTGTTTATTGGAGTTTATATTCTTCTCTCCCTGTGGTCTAGAAAATTTGACTTAATTTTAAAAAAGTTTGAAAGTTACTATATTATGGGATTTTTACAAAGCGGATTATCCCTATTTGTAGGTGCTACTGGTCCTATGTCCATGCCTATGTTAATGAAAGACTGCAAAGACCCCAATCAAGTAATCGTGACCGTTGCTGCTTTATCAACCATCACACACACTTTAAAAATATTTGTTTTTATTGGTTTGGGTTTTGCGTTTTTTGACTATTTAGAGTTAATGATTTTTATGATTTTAGGTTCTGTTGTGGGTTCATATTTAGGAACACTAGTACGAAAGAAAATCAATACAAAAAGACTGGTTCTTTTTATAAAAATACTCTTGTCTCTTTTGGCAGTAAAAAGCATTTATCAGGTATTGATACTTCCTTAAATAACAACTTAATTTATATTTGTTATTAACTTGAAATTTTGATTTTTTATACATTTTATCTTGATATCATTTTACTATGAACATAATTAAAAGCCTTATACGTGGAAACAAGCTATTTAGAAAGTATCATTTTGCAGATTTTGAAGAAGAATTAGCAGAGCTGATTAAACATGGTCAAAAACCTCAAGCACTTTTTATCACCTGTTGTGACAGTAGAGTAACACCAGATTTAATGCTAGGAAGTAAACCAGGAGATCTATTTGTAATGAGAAACATCGGTAATTTTGTACCTCCTTATGAAACAGATGGTAGCTTTCATGGAACTGCTTCAGCTATTGAATATGCCATTTCTGTATTAGGCGTTAGCAATATTATTGTTTGTGGACACTCACAATGTGGTGCATGTAAAAGTCTACATGAAGATATACCAGAAGATGAAAATTTTCAAAATATTAGAAAATGGTTGGAACTTGGTAAGAAAGCCAAAGAAATTACCCTTCAAAAAGTCTACAAAACTAAAGAAGAATTATACACAGCCACTGAAAAGAACTCTCTTATTTGTCAACTAGAAAACTTAGAAACTTATCCCGCTATTAAAGAACTACTTAAATCAAAAAAACTAAAACTCTTTGCGTGGCACTATACATTAGGTGATGGTTCCATTGAATACTACGATAAAAAATCAAATTCATTTAAAGACCTCGATGACTATAACGATTATTAAAACTTCATATCACTTATAACATACCTAAAGGAATTACCATGCTTGGTGTAAAAAATCTCAATATTGGAACTAAAATAATAATAGCCCCTGCAATGGCAGTGGCATTTTTATTTTTACTGGCTGTTTTCTCAAACAATGCATTAATTGCAAACAAAAAAACATTAACTCACATAGAAGAAGTGAGTTTTAAGGCTTTTCAAGACAGCAGTAATATGTTAAAAGACATAAACTTGATGAACAGTTTATTGTATAAAGTATTTACCTACGAATCAAGTGGTTTTGAAAGATCAGAAATTGATCATGAGTTGAAAATGTTAAAACAAACTCAAAAAGCCATACAAACACAAATTGTTAAAATTGGTAAATCAACATATATGGATGCCACGAAAAGTAAAGATTTTAAAAGCTGGACTATGGATTTGAAAAACTATAACGAAGCCGTTGATGGCTCAATTGATATGTTGGGTATTAATTTAGGGATGGCAACTCCACTTTTAGCAGAAACGGACAAACTTTTTATAAAACTAAATAAAAGTATCTCAGCAGTGAATGAAAAAGCCAACAAAGAAAATACAAAAAGCTACCATGAAGCCTTAGATAGTACGGATAATACCCTTTATACTTTATATATCATAATAGCAACGGCACTGATTCTTTCCATTGTTATGACCATCTCAGTTACCAATGCCATCAGAAAACCCCTGCAAATCTTTCAAGAAGGACTATTGGGATTTTTCAAATACATCAATCAAGAAAGTAAAGAAGCAAAACTAATTGATGTGGGATGTACAGATGAGTTGGGGCAAATGGCGGATGTGGTAAATACTAACATCACGCAAATAAAAAAAGGTCTTGATTTAGACAGAGACTTGGTAGATAGTGCAATATCATGTGCATCAAAAGCCAAATTGGGATTTTTGGATGCCAGAATAAATGGAGATACTCCAAACCCAGCATTACATGAGTTAAAAGGTGTTATCAATGAGATGTTAGAAGCAGTTGAGAATAATATAAAATCTGCCATGTCTGTATTATCTCTATACTCTTCTTATGATTATAGACCCTCAGTTAATATAGATAATATGGATGGAGATTTAAAAGCCTTATGTATAGATATCAACGCTTTAGGAACTGCTGTATCAACTATGTTAACGGAAAATAAAAATATTGGTACAGTGTTAACTTCAAATGCCAGTAACTTGTCTTCAAATGTTGATTCTTTAACCACCTCTGCAAACAATCAAGCTGCCAACTTAGAAGAAACAGCAGCTGCCATTGAAGAGATTACTTCTAATATGCAAAATAGTGGTGAGCATATAGCAAAAATGACAGCATATGCAAATGAAGTCTCAAGTTCAGTTAAAACAGGACAAGAATTGGCTTCAAAAACAGCTTCTTCTATGGATGAAATCAACAACCAAACCAATGCCATTGCTGATGCTATTACAGTTATTGATCAAATTGCTTTCCAAACCAATATCTTATCTTTAAATGCAGCCGTTGAAGCAGCCACTGCAGGAGAAGCAGGAAAAGGGTTTGCTGTAGTTGCCCAAGAAGTGCGAAATCTTGCAGCAAGAAGTGCAGATGCAGCCAAAGAAATTAAAGAATTAGTAGAAAACGCAGCAGCAAAAGCCAATGAAGGTAAAAATATCTCAACAGATATGATTGAGGGATACAATAAGCTCAATACCAATATCCACAATACCTTAGACTTAATCTCTAGTATTTCTACGTCATCAACTGAGCAACTAGGTGCCATTGAGCAAATAAATGATGCTGTGCATACCTTGGATCAAGTGACTCAAGAAAATGCTTCTAGTGCCAGTGCTGCAAACATTGTAGCCCAAGAAGTAAGTGGTATTGCACAAAAAGTAGTTGATCATACCAATGACAAAGAATTTGTAGGCAAATAATACTTTTAATTTCACTCTTTATTTTATTTGGATAAAATCCAAATAAAATAAGAGGAAATAATATGGAAATTACTAAAAAAGTAGTC
>MAAC01013029.1_pt1 | contig 10812 bp, 14 predicted proteins | sample 1115981 | NCBI WGS metagenome assembly MAAC01 (sample SAMN04961126, study PRJNA320927) | seawater metagenome | isolation source: sample BD02T64 sea water enriched with oil for 64 days | place: USA:Gulf of Mexico | collected 2013-07-27 | reverse complement strand
CGTAGGGGTCTCCATATCGAGTTTTTCTTTGTACAGGCTCTGTTTGGCGTCTGGTCTCTGATCCTGTTTGAAACCAGCACCACCAGACAGATCGTCACGCGCATCAGTCGCAGTCCCCGAGGAAGCCGTTGGCTCAATTCGGGGTATTTCCTGCCGTTCTATACTTGCTGGCGCGACATAAGCTAAGCCGACACCGCCAAAGGACGGCATTCCGGATATTTCTGTCATCCCAAGCTCCCAGTAACCAGAAGCCCCCACCGACAGACACTTTAAAATAGACCCTGACGGAGTCGCAGGCAAGAAAATCTGAGCGCGGTGGTTAAGGGAAGGTTACTTCAGCCCCGGCACCGGCGTAAGCATGCGTCGAAACAGAGTTTCCAGGTAGACGGCGGCATCGGCAAAATGGGTGTCTTCTTGCGGACGCAGGATGATCCGGACCTGCGCATCATAATCAGCGTAATGCTGTGTCGTCGCCCAGATCGAAAAAATTAAATGATAAGGGTCTGATTTGGCGAGACTTCCTGTCTCCATCCACGAGGTGAACAGCGCGGCTTTTTCATCTACCAGAACTTTCAGTTCGCCTTCAATCTGGTCCATGAAATTAGGCGCACCCTGAACAATTTCATTGGCAAACAGACGGCTTTCGCGTGGAAACAAACGTGCCATTTCAAGTTTGCGCAAGACATAGGCCAGAACTTCCTCAACCGGCTCGCCTTCCGGGTCAATCGCGATGAGAGGATCCAGCCAGCGGTGCAGAAGATTCGACAGAAGTGTCTGGTGCATCGAAACTTTCGAGGGGAAATAATACAGCAGATTTGGCTTGGACAGCCCGGCTTCGTTTGCAATCTGATCCAGCGTCGCGCCTCTGAACCCATGCCGTGAAAACACGCTCAGCGCGGATTCAAGTATGGCCGCTTTGTTTTTCTTCTGGATTCGGGTCTGCGGTCGCGATGTGCTCATCTGTCAGCTCTTTCCTGTCGCTCAGGTTTCCATTCTGCCCAATTCCCCGCGAGATTAAAGATGCTTCTGTGCGAATTCCCGGTCGGAGGCAAAATGGTCCGCTTTGAATGTGTGACGGTTCTTGACTGGTGCAGAACCTCTGATAGCGTGGTTCTGACCATTTGGTCAAACTTATCGGATTTTTGCATCTCTGTCCTGCGTCATGAACGCAAGAGGCGGGGGCCACAAAACGATTAAGCCGCGGGCGCGCGAACTGGGAGCGCCGGTGCAAAACACGGCGAGCGGTTCGTAAAAAGGACTGCCCCGTCAACAGGGTAATAAAGGGAGGCTGCGATGGCGGCGCCAGGCGAGAATATTAAGATCAACAGCAACCGTCTGTGGGACAGCCTGATGGAGATGGCCAAAATCGGGCCAGGCGTGGCGGGTGGCAACAACCGTCAGACACTGACCGATGAAGATGGTGAGGGGCGGCGGTTGTTTCAGTCCTGGTGCGAAGATGCCGGGCTGAGCATGGGCGTCGATACCATGGGCAATATGTTTATGCGCCGTGAGGGCAGCGATCCCGACGCCTTGCCGGTTTATGTGGGCAGCCATCTGGACACGCAGCCGACGGGCGGAAAATATGATGGTGTTCTGGGGGTGCTGGCCGGGCTTGAAGCCGTGCGCAGTATGAATGACCTGGGGCTGAAAACCAAACACCCGATCGTGGTCACCAACTGGACCAATGAAGAAGGCACGCGCTATGCACCGGCGATGCTGGCGTCGGGGGTTTTTGCAGAGGTACACAGTCAGGACTGGGCCTATGCGCGCGAAGACGCCGAAGGGAAAAAATTTGGTGATGAGCTGGTCCGCATTGGCTGGAAAGGCGATGAGAAAGTCGGTGCGCGCAAGATGCATGCGATGTTTGAGCTGCATATTGAGCAGGGGCCAATCCTGGAAAACGAGGGCAAAGACATCGGTGTTGTCACCCATGGTCAGGGCCTGAGCTGGACTCAGGTGACCATCACCGGCAAGGACGCGCATACCGGATCCACCCCGATGCCGATGCGTTATAACGCCGGGCTTGGCATGGCTAAGTGTTTGCAATTGGTCGATGAAATCGCCTGGTCCCACAAACCAAATGCGGTGGGGGCGGCCGGTCACATCGACGTATTCCCCAATTCGCGCAACGTGATCCCGGGCAAGGTCGTGTTTACGGTCGATTTCCGCTCTCCGGTGCTGGACGTCATCGAGGATATGGAGGCGCGGTTCAAAAAAGGCGCGGCGGAGATCTGTGCTGAGATGGGTTTAGGTATCGAATTTGAGAAGGTCGGCGGCTTTGATCCAGTGACGTTTGATCCGGGTTGTGTCACCGCGGTGCGCAATGCGGCTGAGCGTCTGGATTACAGCCATCGCGATATCATTTCGGGTGCCGGACATGATGCGTGCTGGATCAACAAAGTTGCGCCAACAGCGATGATCATGTGCCCCTGTGTTGACGGGTTGAGCCATAACGAGGCGGAAGACATCAGTCAGGACTGGGCTGCGGCGGGGGCGGACGTGTTGCTACATGCGGTACTGGAAACGGCTGTGATCGTGGAGTGAGCCTTTTTCGGACAAAAATAACCACCTGCTTTAAGCGATCAATGCGTTGAAATTTCCGGGGAAAAGCTGATATCCGGACGCTTATTTGGGCCGGGTTTGCCGGATGCAGAACTCGGACCCAGGCAGAACGCTGTCGCAAAAGAACGTAGATAGTCGCAGTGGATATTTGACCGGACGGTCAGTTTCAGTGCAGCATGCAAAAGACAAAACGGCAGCGCGGCAATGCCCGGGCCGCGCGCCGATACAAAACCAAGTGACCCTGCAACAAATGCGAGGGCGCCACCAACAAGGAAATGTAGCCATGACCACCGTCATCAAAGGAGGCACCGTTGTCACAGCCGATCTGACCTATGTGGCAGATGTTCTGATTGAGAACGGAGTTATCATTGAAATTGGCAAGGATTTACAGGGGGATGAAACCCTTGATGCCAGCGGCTGTTACGTGATGCCCGGCGGCATCGACCCCCATACCCATCTGGAAATGCCGTTTATGGGCACCTATTCCAGCGACGATTTTGGCTCTGGTACGCGGGCGGCTCTGGCCGGGGGCACCACGATGGTGGTGGATTTTGCGCTGCCAAATCCGGGGGAGTCTTTGCTGGCAGCGCTCGATCGCTGGCACAACAAATCCAGCCTTGCCGCCTGTGACTATTCTTACCACATGGCGGTGACCTGGTGGGGCGAGCAGGTCTTTGACGAGATGAAAGCCGTCACTGAAAAAGGTATCAATACTTTCAAGCACTTCCTCGCCTATAAAGGCGCGTTGATGGTGAATGATGACGAGCTTTACGCGTCGTTTTCACGCTGTGCTGAACTGGGCGCGACGCCGCTGGTGCATGCCGAGAATGGCGATGTGGTGGCGGAACTGCAGCAAAGACTTCTGGCGGAGGGCAATACCGGGCCTGAGGCGCATGCCTATTCGCGTCCGCCCCAGGTTGAGGGCGAGGCGACCAACCGGGCGATCATGATTGCGGATATGGCCGGGGCGCCTTTGTATGTGGTGCATACCTCTTGTGAAGAAAGCCACGAGGCGATCCGCCGGGCGCGCATGCAGGGAAAACGCGTTTGGGGTGAACCGCTTATCCAGCATCTGACGCTGGATGAGAGCGAGTATTTCAACAAGGACTGGGACCATGCTGCCCGCCGGGTGATGTCGCCGCCGTTCCGCAACAAAAAACATCAGGACTCTCTCTGGGCCGGATTGCAGTCTGGATCGCTGAGTGTGGTGGCGACGGACCATTGTGCCTTTACCACCGAGCAAAAACGCAGCGGTGTTGGCGATTTCACCAAGATTCCAAACGGCACCGGCGGGCTGGAAGACCGGCTGCCAATGTTGTGGACCCAGGGCGTTGCGACCGGACGTCTGACGATGAACGAATTTGTTGCCGTAACCTCGACCAATATTGCTAAGATATTGAATTGTTATCCTAAAAAGGGTGCGATTCTGGTGGGTGCGGATGCGGATCTGGTGGTATGGGACCCTGAAAAGGAAAAGACCATTACTGCCGACAAACAGGTCTCCAACATCGACTACAACGTGTTTGAAGGTCATCACGTGAAAGGGTTGCCGCGGTATACGCTGACCCGTGGTTTTGTGGCAGTGAAAGATGGCGTATTGCAGGCGAAAGAGGGCCACGGCAAATTTGTCGCCCGTGAGCCCAACGGCACGGTGAACAAAGCGCTGTCCAACTGGAAAGAGCTGACCGCACCACGTCCGGTGGAGCGCAGCGGCATTCCGGCCTCAGGAGTATAACGATCAGGCCGCTCCCTCTGTTGGGGGCGGTTTTTATCTAAGAATAACAACGGCCTGGAAGGTAAAATTTTCCGGGCGACAGGGATAAATTACAGCCAATGACAGAGCCAGTAATTCACGCCAGCGGGCTTGATCTGACGTTTCAGACCAATGACGGACCGGTGCATGCGTTAAAAGACGTCAATCTTGAGATCAACAAGGGCGATTTTGTCAGTTTTATCGGACCCTCGGGCTGCGGTAAAACCACCTTTCTGCGCGCCATTGCCGGGCTGGAAACTCCCACCGGAGGCGAGATTTCGGTCAACGGGATGAGCCCGGAAGAAGCAAGGCAAGCAAGGGCTTATGGCTATGTGTTCCAGGCCGCCGGGCTGTATCCGTGGCGTACTATTGCGGGCAATGTGAAATTGCCGTTGGAAATCATGGGCTTTGATAAGGCAGAGCGGCAGGAACGGGTGAAGCGGGTGCTGGACCTGGTCGATCTGAACGGCTTTGAAAACAAGTTCCCCTGGCAGCTGTCCGGTGGCATGCAGCAGCGCGCCTCTATTGCGCGTGCGCTGGCCTTTGATGCCGATATTATGCTTATGGATGAACCCTTTGGCGCGCTGGACGAGATCGTTCGGGACCATCTGAATGAGCAGCTTTTGCAACTTTGGGCGCGCACCAACAAGACCATCGCCTTTGTCACCCACTCGATCCCCGAGGCGGTTTTCCTGTCGACCAAGATCGTGGTGATGAGCCCGCGTCCGGGGCGCATTTCGGACGTGATCGAAAGCACATTGCCCAAAGAGCGGCCGCTTGAGATCCGCGACAGTGCGGAATTCATTGCCATCGCGCACCGGGTGCGTGAAGGGCTGAAAGCGGGGCATGCATAATGACCGTTGAGCAGCGAACTTATATGAATATTGCACAAAACGCGGCACGGGTTGTGCAAAAGCGGGCACGGAAGGGGAACGGTGATGCGTAATCTGTTTCCGATCCTGACGGTGCTGCTGGCGATCGTTGTGATCTGGTACGCCGGCGCCGTGGTGATGAATTCCACCTGGACGCGGGATCAGGCCGAACGCGCCGGGGTGGAGTTGAGTTTTTCCGAGGTGGTCGCCGATACGATGGCGCAGGACCGCCCCAAACTGCCGGCGCCGCATCAGGTGGCGGCTGAGCTGTGGAAGACCACGGTGGGCAAAAAGATCACCAGCAAACGCTCCTTGGTGTTTCACGGCTGGATCACTTTTTCCGCCACCATGGTCGGTTTTGGTATTGGCACCACCGCCGGCATTCTGCTGGCCGTCGGCATTGTCTATAACCGGGCGATGGATATGAGTGTGATGCCCTGGGCGATTGCCTCACAGACCATCCCGATTCTGGCGATTGCGCCGATGATTATCGTGGTGCTGAATTCGATGGGGGTGCAGGGCTTGCTGCCCAAAGCGGTGATTTCGGCCTATCTGTCGTTCTTCCCGGTGGTCGTCGGCATGGTCAAAGGGCTGCGGGCACCGGATATGATGCAGCTGGATCTGATGCGCACCTATAACGCCTCGGGTGCAGCGATGTTCTGGAAGCTGCGGCTGCCGTCTTCAATGCCCTATCTGTTCGCCTCGCTGAAAGTCGGGGTTGCTGCCTCGCTGGTGGGCACCATTGTCGCCGAACTGCCCTCGGGCGCGGTGCGCGGACTTGGCGCGCGGCTGTTGTCGGGCTCATATTACGGTCAGACCATTCAGATATGGTCGGCACTTCTGGCGGCGGCAGCGCTGGCGGCGATGCTGGTGGGCATCGTCGGCATTGTTGAGCGCATGACGTTAAAACGGATGGGGATGGCGCAATGAATTATGCGATGGCGACAATGGAGCTGAGTGGTGCCGCCCGCGGCAGGACGCGTCAGAGGGGCGCGGCCCCTCTCCTGGCCCGGGGCCAGTTCACACCCCGGGATATTTTCACCAAAAAGAAACAAGCCGCTGGCCGCTATGCCGCCGGGGCTGCGGTGAGCACGGCGAAAGGGGCGGGCGTATGAGCCTGGCATCTGTGAGGCGCAGCGGCGTGCCGTCCCGCAGCCAGATGGTGCCGGTGCTGGTGCCGGCCCTGGTGCTGGTGCTGGCGGCGTTTGTCTTTGGCTGGAAAGTGGCCGCAGTGCTCGCCGTATGGCTGGGCATGTGGTGGATCAATACCAGGCTGGCGCGGAGCGGGCGCGGCAGTTTTGTGGTGCCTGCGTTGTTCGGGCTGACCCTGCTGGGCCTGTGGCAGCTGGTGGTGATGTTGTTTGGCGTGCCGGCGGTGATTCTGCCGCCGCCCTCGGCCATTGCCGCCCGTTTTGCCACGGAAATTCCGACACTCTGGGTTGATTTTGTGCAGACCATCATCAAAGGCGCCTTGAGCGGCTATCTGATGGGATGTGGCGCGGCGGTGGCGGTGGCGGTTTTGATCGACCGCTCACCCTTCCTGCAGCGCGGGCTGTTGCCGGTGGGCAATTTTGTCGCCGCTTTGCCGATCATCGGTGTGGCGCCGATCCTGGTGATGTGGTTCGGCTTTGACTGGCAATCCAAGGCGGCGGTGGTGGTGATCATGGTGTTTTTCCCGGTGCTGGTGAATACGGTGGCCGGGCTGGCAGACACCACGATGATGCAGCGTGACCTGATGAAGACCTATTCCGCCTCTTATTGGCAGGCGCTGATCAAACTGCGGCTGCCGGCGGCGATGCCCTTTATCTTTAACGGGCTGAAAATCGCCACCACCCTGGCGCTGATCGGGGCGATTGTGGCGGAGTTTTTTGGGTCTCCGATCAAGGGCATGGGCTTTCGCATCTCAACAGAGGTCGGACGGCTTGGGCTGGACATGGTCTGGGCAGAAATCACCGTGGCGGCTTTGACCGGCTCGGCGTTTTATGGTCTGGTCGGGCTGATCGAAAAGCGGGTGACATTCTGGCATCCGTCCCAGCGGGGATAGTTTAAACCGGGGGTGACATTTCTGACGGGAATGACATTTCTGATCCAATCCGGGCGTTTAGCCCGGTGACAAACAGGGGCGGTAACGCTCTGAAACAAGGGCGAAAACGCCCGGACATCAACATGGAGGTTATTTGATATGAAGAAGTTACTGACAGGCGCGCTGGCGCTGGGTGTTGCGACCACCGGGGCCTGGGCCGAGCCGGATGATCTGACGTTGCAGTTGAAATGGGTGACCCAGGCGCAGTTTGCCGGTTATTACGTGGCGCTGGAAAAAGGCTTTTATTCCGAGGAAGACCTGAATGTGACCATCAAACCGGGCGGGCCTGATATTGCGCCGACCCAGGTTTTGGCCGGTGGTGGTGCTGATGTCACTGTCGAGTGGATGCCAGCAGGGCATGATGCTGACCTGCCGCACCGACACTGGCATCACCTCGCCTGCGGATTTTGCCGGCAAGACACTGGGCGTGTGGTTCTTTGGCAATGAATTCCCCTTCCTGAGCTGGATGAGCCAGCTGGGCCTGGCCACGGATGGCTCTGACGCCGGGGTGACGGTGCTGAAGCAGGGCTTTAACGTCGATCCGATTCTGCAGAAACAGGCCGATTGTGTGTCCACCATGACCTACAATGAATACTGGCAGATCATTGATGCCGGTCTGGGTGCGGAGGAGCTGATCACCTTCAAATACGAAAATCAGGGTGTGGCGACGCTGGAAGACGGGCTTTATGTGCTGGAAGAGCGGCTGTCGGATGAGGAGTTCAAAGACGAGCTGGTGCGTTTTGTGCGCGCTTCGATGAAGGGCTGGAAATACGCTGAGGCCAATCCGGATGAGGCGGCCGACATCGTGCTGGAATATGATGAGACCGGGGCGCAGACCGCCAAACATCAGCGCCGGATGATGGGTGAGATCGCCAAGCTGACCGAGGGCTCGGAAGGGGCGCTTGATATCGCGGCTTATACCCGCACGGTGGATTCGCTGATGTCTGGTGGCTCCGATCCGGTGATCACCATGATGCCAGAGGGCGCCTATACGCTCGACATCACCAATGCGGCGCTGAAATAAGCCAGCCCGCCGTATGAGATCAGACGCGCCTCCCATATCGGGGGGCGCGTTTTTTTGTGTGCGGTTGTCTATTAAATTATCTCGTCATAGAGTTGTGGTGATTTCAAAGCGTTAAGGAAAGTTTTGTGCGAAATTCAGGCTTGATATTGCTTGCGATAATTTCAGTTTTGGCGCTTGCCAGCCAGGTTGCACAATCTTGTATTTTCCATTTTTGTGAACGTATTAACTCCTTTTACCGCACCGAACGGACATGAATAAATTACTTAGCTCGGCGCTCAGCATTATTGAGAAAATCCCCTTGATTGGCGGTGCACTCGTAGCAATTTCGGCCACCCTAGTTGCCGGACTCTTTGGAGTTGGATTGGTTTATGCCTCAGTTTTACTTGAGCTGAACCCTGGTGTGATCACTCTATTTTTTGGAGCTCCGGTTTTCTTATTTTTGCTTCCCTTTTTTGCGGTGGGAGTGAGTACCTTTGCGGAAGATATGTGGCGCATTTTTGGATTGTATAGTTTGCTTGGATTGAAAGGGCGTCCGATCAGATCTGCTTGGGATCGCATAATCAATAATTGAATTCATGAGCATGCTTTGAGATGCTGCATTGGTGCCTTTCGCAGGCGCCGGCCGGGGCAGGGTCCATGTTGCAGGCCATGCGCGGCGCGGCCGCCTCGCCTGGCCGTTTGGTCAAGCGGGGCCGGAGAGGCGGCGTTGGTGCGGCGCTCAGCCAGAACAGGCCGCGGCGTAACCCTGTTCAAAGATCATTTTCCAGCCGAACTCATAACCACCGCGGATGTCGGCGGCCATGTCGCCAAGGGCTTCCCAGTTGCTCTGGCGCAGCTCAACCCGGGTGGTGTTGGCGTCAATTGTCTCAAACGTCAGTTCAACCAGGGTGCGCTCAGTGATCTCAACCCCGGGCGGGCCGAAATGGAACCACATGCTGAGAAAGCCATAGGGATCATAGGCTTCGATGTTGCCATACGGGTACTCTGTATCGTCGGCGCCGACTTCGATAATGGCACCGCCGGCGCGCGCGTCGACCCGGATTTCTTTGGCGGGGGCGCCGCCCATTGCCGAGGTGGTGAATTTGTCCAGCGGCCACCAGGTGGTCATCTGTTCGATGAAAATGGTGAAGGCTTTTTGCTGGTCGCAGGGCACTTCGATGGAGTTTATCAGCGGGTCGAGCATGTATTTCTCCTAATTATTGGTTTGGCGCAGAGTAATTTCGGCGGCAAAGGCAGCCAGAATGTCGGTTCCGAAACTGTCGAGATAACTGCGCAGTTCTTCCAGCCCCTCGCTGCGGATGGCATAGACACGTTTGGTGCCATGGGGTTCCACCGTGACGAGGCGCGCCTGTTGCAGCACTTTGAGATGCTGTGACACGGCGGGGCGGCTGACGGTCTGGCTTGCGGCCAGTTCGCCGACGTTTTTGGGGCGGCTGCGCAGAGATTCAAAGATGTGGCGCCGGGTCGGATCGGCCAGCGCTTCGATGGCGGCAATATAAGTCATGACTAACGGTAATTCGTGGCTTACGGAGTTGTCAAGGGGCCATTCAAAACGCAGTGACCTTGCCCTGGCAGCGCGCCGGTCGCCGCGGGCAAGGGGGCCGGACATAAAAAAGGCCGCCGCCCCGGATCAAGAGGGCGACGGCCGGACTGCCAGGAAATGGGTCCGGCATAGTTGGAACCGTATGTAGCCGGTATTAAAGGCTGTGAACATTAACAGTCGCTAAATTGCGAGGTATTCTGAGCGCAGTTGGGCGTTGTCCAGCACTTCCTGCGCGGTGCCGTCAAACACCACTTTGCCGGTGTCCAGAATCACCGCACGGTCGGCCAGTTCCAGCGCGCGGATGGCGTTTTGTTCGACAATGACAGTGGTGATGCCCTGTTCTTTGATCAGGTTGAGGGTCTTTTCGATCTCGTCCACGATCACCGGGGCAAGGCCTTCATAGGGTTCGTCCAGCAAGAGCACTTTGATGTCACGGGCGAGGGCGCGGGCGATGGCCAGCATTTGCTGTTCGCCGCCGGACAGGGTGATGCCCTCTTGTTTGCGCCGCTCGCCGAGGCGCGGGAACAAGTCGTAAAGTCGGTCCAGCGACCAGCCTACCGGCTCGATGATCTGCGCCAGCTGCAGGTTTTCCTCGACCGTCAGCCCGGCGATGATGCGGCGGTCTTCGGGCACCAGCGCCAGACCTGCGATCGCGGCTTCGTGGGATTTCATCGAGTGCAGGCGCTGATGGTCGAGCCAGACTTCGCCATGGGTGATCATCGGGTCATCCAGCCGGGCGATGGCGCGCAGGGTCGAGGTTTTGCCGGCGCCGTTGCGGCCCAGCAGCGCGAGGATTTCACCTTCGTGGACGTTAAAGCTGACGCCCTGGACGATATAGCTTTCGCCGTAGTAGGCGTGCAGGTCCCAGACCGAAAAATAGGCCGGGCCGGGGGATGCCGCGGCGGCGGTGGGATTGGCGGTGACGGGGACCGCTGTGGAAGAATGGATCATCCGTTCGCTCCTGATGCGGACTGG
>MAAC01008057.1_pt1 | contig 10813 bp, 8 predicted proteins | sample 1115981 | NCBI WGS metagenome assembly MAAC01 (sample SAMN04961126, study PRJNA320927) | seawater metagenome | isolation source: sample BD02T64 sea water enriched with oil for 64 days | place: USA:Gulf of Mexico | collected 2013-07-27 | reverse complement strand
GGTCTTGATGATGATATGGGCGTCTAGGGCGGGGACAGATGAACAATCCTGTAAAACTGAGTGTCGGTGTTTTGTTTGGCCTCATGTGTGGTGCGATGATCGGCACCATCATCGGCAGCGCTTATCTGACCCTGGCCCTTCGGCGCGGCGTTGCCGGTTTTGATATGTTTAGCGTCTGGACCGCGTCTGAGGCCCTGCGGGCACTGCACCCTGAAGCGTTCAAGGTCGCCTTTGGGTCTGTTGCTTTGTTTGCTCTGGGCTTGGGGTTACTGGCCTTTGTCTGGAGCTGGCGCAAACAGCGGGACGACTATGGTTCGGCGCATTGGCAGACCAAGCCCGAGCTGAAGAGAAACGACATGCTGCACCCGGTGGGAAACGGCTTTGTCTGTGGCAAGTTAGGCGTTCCAAAATCCGGCGCGAACTATGTGTCCTCCAAAGAGATCCCGCATGTGATGATGGTGGCACCGACGCGTGCTGGTAAGGGTGTCGGCTTTGTCATTCCCAATATTCTCGCCTTCAACGGCTCCGCCGTGGTTTTGGACGTGAAGGGCGAGAACTTTGAGAAAACCGCCCGCTACCGTATGGGCAATGGCGATGAGGTCTATCGGTTCTCACCGTTTGACTGGGCCAATGGGACCCATCGTTACAACCCGCTGGCTCGCATAGCTAAAGCCAGGTCTTTTGCGGAGCAGTTTACCGAGGTCAGCATCCTGGCCGATCTGTTTTTGGACAAGGACAACAGGCAGTCGGACACGTTTTCCGAGGCGGGGAAGACCATCTTTGTTGCGGCTTGCCTGTTGGCGTTACAGCGTAAAAACGCCACCCTCGGTGAAGTCTGCAAAATCGTGTCTGATGGGGTCGACAAGAATGCTCAATACCAGACCTACGGCGAGGAGGCCGTTGAGCCCACGTTGCAAACCCTTTGGATGAATGCGGCCAGCGCCTCTGATCGGCTCCTGACCAGCAACATCCAGGCGCTCAAGACAGCAGGGCTCAAACAATGGGACAATCCTGCTGTTGTCGCAGCCACCAATGAAAATGATTTTGACTTTTCTACCTTCCGGAAAAAGCCGCAGTCGCTCTACATTGCGGTCTCAGAGGATCATATCCCAACACTAGCGCCGCTCCTGCGTCTGATGTTTGCTGATTTGATTGCCAGCCTGCGCGCCAATGAACCGGGCCCCAATGAAAAATGGCCGGTGATGATCATGATTGATGAATTCCAGCAGATGGGCGCCATGCCCTATCTGGAACGTGCGATCCACACCCTGGCGAGTTATGGTGGTCGCATTGCGATGATTGCGCAGTCTGTTGCAGCTCTGGAAAAGATCTACGGACCCGACGGGCGTGGCAGTCTGGAAAACGGCGCAGGGCTGAAACTCTATATCACCCCGCGTGATGAACAGACGGTGAAAGAGGTTTCGGCATCAGTTGGCAAAAACACCCGAGAAGCGGTCACCATGTCCTATGGCCGCAACAAGGGCATTCTGGGGGCACAGTCCTCAACCAGCCGCTTGGAGGAGCGTCCCCTGTTGTCCGAGACCGAGGCTCGGTTCATGGATCCCGATGATGTGATCATTCTGGCATCTCCCCAGCATCCCATCAAAGCCACGCGGATCAAGTATTACGAGGACCCAAAGTTCATGGCGATGATGGATGCGCAGGAGGGCAGGCCGCTGCCTTATCCGCCGCAGCAGAGGCAGGAAACTGCGGTCCGGCAGGAACAGAAAGCTGAGGCCAACGAGCCGGAGGCTGCAGCCGATGAAAGCGAAAAAACTGAACCTAAACCAGAGCAGGCATCGCCGAGAAAGAAATCTTCTCGCAAGATGAAACTGGAGATACCAAAGGCCGGGGAAGGGGGCAGTGGGACCGCTCCGATCAATCTCGCCGAGATGGATAGAAATACCCCTGTCAGCAAAAGCCATCTGGAACTCATCCGCGAAGGGCAGGAGTTTCCGCTTGGGTGATTTGTCAAAAAGAGCTCCCGAACTAAGCTGGGCGGGGGCCAAGTGTTTCGTATCGGTTGTTTCAAATGAAGGTCCATGACCGTGCAGCCATTGTTCTTTGCTCTGAGTCAAATTTGGTAAGCGGATAATGACATAAGGGGTGCTTCTGGGCACTACTATTGACCACATTGGGCTTGAATAAATCACTCTCCTAGCGGCAGAAAATGCACTCAAAGTTAGCAATGTGAACGTCAGTCTCGGACCAAAGCGGTAGTTCGTGCCAAACACGACTAACGGCAGTTTCCAGCCCTTCTACGACGTTGGTGCGCAGTGCAGCATCCGACACGAAGGGCGGAAAGTGTGAATGCGCTGAGGTCGCAGGCCTGGCCCGTGAGATTTCAAAAAGCGGACTTCCGGCGGGCAACGAAATGGCTTCTTTCTATTTTGCTCTGCGGCGGTTCGATCAAGGCCCAAATTTCCGACTGTTTCAGATTAACCATAATGTCGCGAGCACGAAAATCCGACATTGCTAGTCGCAGCGGTCTGCCAGCTACAACCAATAAACCGCTGCCGGAATATCACGGCGAAAAATCCTATTCATGAAAAAAACATAAACGAAGTGCATCGTTCCCCGGCTCTTGGAGGTACTGAGTAAACTAGCTAGTTATTTTGCGACGGAAAATAATTGCTTTTTCCAAAGTAAGTAAGCTAGACATTCTGCTGGCAGAGAGCTTGCGTCCTGCCGATCCACTGCTCAGCCAAAACAGGCTGCATTGAATAATGGGATTTGGGGTTGGCTGCTACGCCGTGTGACTTGCAATATAAGAGGTGCAGTTTGAAACATCAGCAGTTTCCCCGGTTGAGGGTTTTGATGCTTGTTGGCACAGGCCTTCTCGCTCCTACCGCTGGTGTGGCGGACGCCAACCAAGCATCCATTATGGGACGTTGCGACGCGTTGGCGGCCAACCCGCTGAACCCCGATAATCCCGCAGGCGTTGAAGGTGTGAAATATTCCTCCATCGACATTGGTCAGGCAATTCCGGCCTGTAAATCTGCCACAACAAAATACCCAAATGAACCGCGTATGCACTATCAGCTCGGCCGGGCCTTGGATGCGGTGGGCCAAAAGCAACTAGCGTTGAACGAATACTTCATGGCCGCTGACCTGGGCTATAGAGCTGCGCTGTTTAACCTTGGAACGATATACCGTGACCGGAAGAACTCGCCTGATCGGAGCAACGATGCCGCCAGCTTGTTTCTTGCGTCTGCCCTGCAAGGCTATGCTCCTGCACAGTTCAATCTCGGTTTAATGTACGAAAAAGGCCGCGGCGTACCGCAAAATGATTCTGAGGCCGTATACTGGTATCAGCTTTCGGCAGATCAGGGATATCGAAACGGCGAATTCAACCTTGGCTGGATGTATGAAAAAGGTCGGGGTGTGGCGCAAAGCTACAAACAAGCAGCAGACTTGTATTCGGACGCTTCACACAAAGGACATGCTTCGGCGATGTATCGGCTTGGCATCTTGTACGAAGGCGGGCTGGGCACCCCCAAGAGCAGCCACGAAGCCCTTTCTCAATATCTAAGAGCCGCCGAAAAAGGTGAGATACGGGCATTGACCGCTGCGGGGCGGCTGTATCGTGATGGGCAAGGCGCCAACAAAGACGTGATGGAGGCTGCAATCCTGTTTCGGACAGCCGCTGCGAGCGGGGATCGACAGGCCGCAAATCTAATGAAGAAATTGTTTGTCAATCAGGACATTGCACGCGAACTGCAACGCCAGTTGAAAAGGCATGGCTTCTACGATGGCAAGATAGACGGGGCGTTTGGACGGGGCAGCCAAGCTGCTTTGGGAGATTTTTGCCAATGTGGTTAAGGTCTATTTTGCACCGCACGCGGGCTCAGTACGGGGTTGCGGCTTGTTTTTCACGAGCTGCCTACAAGTTTAGACACGCCGCTTGCCTGTCACTATCTTTGTGGTTTGTTGCCGGAAATGCCATTGCGCAACAGGATCCGGGCTGGCGCAATTATGTTCACGAGTTGGGCTGGCAGATTCAATACCCTGCAGAGTTGTTCTCACCGGCCCCCAACCCGAGTGGCCTGGGCAAGACCTATTACAACGAAAATAAATCCGCCAAACTGGTAATCTTTAGCACCGTCAAAACCGCCGACAGTTACCAAGCGTATCAGCAAAACCTGTTGCGTGAGCCACGCTATCGTGGAGCCACGCTAACTCAGGGGGCTGGGTGGTTTGCATTGTCTGGAGGCCAGAGCACGAGCAGGTTCTTTGCAAAATTCGTATTCGACGAAACACGTTATTTCGCGCGCGCCTTCCTGTTGGAATATGACCAGAGCCAAAGCGCCACATATAACCCAATCATCACCCGGTTGGCGGCCAACTTCAGCTATGAAGGGTCCAACTGGGAATCTGAAGAAGACCGCCGCATCAGGGCAACATCTCGGGCACTAACGATCAGTGACGCGGTGGTGGAACCGCAAAAGACGGAATGGCGTTTGTATGAGAACACCGCCGTTGGCTGGGCGCTGAACTACCCGGCAAACAAGCTGTTTCCCACTCCAATTACCAGAAATCCAGGGGTGCGAATTTTCCATAGCACCGACGAGCAATCCACTTTTATTGTCACTGGCGGCCCTTCGCGGATGACCAGTATCCAGGATTACAGAGACCAGCTGATCAGCCATGGCCGCCATGAAGACCTGAAGATAAACCAAGTATCTGCGAACTGGTTTTCCCTGACCGGTACACGGGGGAGCCGCTCATATTTTGAGAAATACCTGTTTTCTCCTGATGCCTCGGACGTTCAATCCATTGCCTTGGAATACCCGACCTCTCAATTGAATGAGTATGCGGATATTGTCGGCAAACTGGATGCTGAATTTTCGATCTACAAAACTCTGGAAAGCACTGGCACTGGTGTTGAATTCACAACGGCAACTGACCGCATCAACGGGGTCACAGTGGACACTGGCAATTGGCAGGAGAGTTCTGGCGATGGAACTCTTAGCCTGACGGTTACCAATAACACCAATGGGGTGCTGAAGTCTGTGCAGATCGATCCTTTCCGCTCTGGCCAGTGGCGAACTGTCAAACCCGCGCCTGCCATTTACCCCGGAGAGAGCGTGCAAATCGAAATCGCGGTTGTTCTGGCTGATGACGGAAAACCTGCCGAAACAATGCACCGGCCTGATAATCGCATGGAGTGGTGGGACAACATGCATCGTGGTGTGGTTCTGTCGCCATTCCAACGCCAAGAAGAATTCAAAGAAGAGGTAGGCTCGTGGCTATTCGGAAGCTGATTGTTGCACTGCTGTGCCTGCTGATGCCTCTTAGTGCTCAGGCATTCGAGGGCGAGATACTTGGTGAAAGACTGACCGCCAAGAACACTAACGGTATCGAAATTCTGATTGACTATGATGTCAAATGGCAGATCAGCCACCTGTTGGGGGAACCCACCCGCAATCTGGTGATCCGCTGGGATCTGGCGGATGTTGCCTGGGATCAATGGTATGGCGAAGAACTGGCGCAAGTCATCCCGCAAGGATTTCAATTGAATGATCTGCCGCCGGACATTCGTGAATCCATTCGGCTTTATGACGTAAGTATTACGCTGGGATTCAGGCCGAACCAAAATGACATTTCCATTATTGCCAATGGTTATGTCACGTTTGACGCCGGTTCCCCTGCCAAGGCGGGTGAAAAGTGGAGTTTCAACGTTTCCGGCTCACCGGACTGGTCTGAGTTCATGACCCAATTCAACGGCATCCCGATGTCCGAAGGGGAAGCCAAAGCGGTTATGAAACTGCCAGAACTCTATGGTCGGGTGGAGAGTGCAAGAGTAACGGCCAAGGTCAATCTGGGGGAGGCCCTGCGCTGGATGCGCAAGACATATGACAAGAGACCGACCGAGGAACTGATCGCCGGGGCAGAGAGTCAATTGTCTGTTCTAAACGACACATTGGCGTTGCCGGTGGACGGGCCCGAGGCGGAATTCGAACAGCTTCGCTCTGAATTGCAGCGGGCTGATACACCGGATGAAATTAGCGCCATTCACCGAAAAGTAGAAGCGGCGGCGACAAAGCTGTCGGAGGGTATACCAGTCAGGTATATTCCTGCCGGAAAGTCGAACGAATACCGTGACGCGCGGGAAGAGGTCACCCGACAGGTTGAGATTATCCTTGGTGCGCTTATTCCGGACGAGAGCGCATTTGAAGCCGACGCAAACTCCTTTAACGAGTGGAGCCAGAGCCAGAATGCGCTGCTCGCAAAACAAGAGGAGATGAACCGCCCGAAAACAGCGCCCAAGCCTGAAATCCCGAAACTGGAACTGGTGGCAGTTCAAACCAGAGTTAACCTTGCAGGGAGCCCTGATTCTAGATCTGTGTATGGCTTCAAAGTACCCGGAGAAGAAAGTTGGGCAATTGAACCGAGGTTCGCTTTTTTTGACGATCAAACGCTAAAGGAGGGGGAGCTATTGCGTGTCCAAGCGTACACCAATGTGCGCTGCAAGAAGGAAAAAATAAATTCGTCCTTTCGCCCCTATTTGTACAGCGTTTTGTTTACCTTAGAGGGCCAAGTCATTGATGTATCGGGCAACGTAGTTGAGGTTTTCCTGAGGTCAGAGCAAGGAAACAAAACCAAGTTCTGTGAATGAGTTCTACGTTGGTTAGCCCCAGACGAGTTTTGAATGGAGCTGACAGGTTTACCAGAAAACCATGGCCCGGTGAGTGTAAGCCCGTCCCGCACTTCCGCTACTCGTTTCTCAAAATGCTGCGCGACGCACCAATGGCTGGTCTGGTGAAGCGGCGCGGCAGTGGTCCCAGGCGGCAAGGTCCTGTATGGGCCGACGGCACCCCTCGTATCGGTGGTGCCAGTGAGACTTTGCAAAGAGCGCTCCCTGCTGCAGTTTCAACTGGTGGACGCAACACACAGACACTCACTCTTGACCTGCTACTTGCGAGCTTAGCAAAACCAGCAATGGGTGCAGTCAGTTCCGGACACCCTGCATCATCGACTGGTTGCCAGAATCCAAGACTGGGATGCTGTTCTCGTTGCTTTGCCGAAGGAGAAATTCTTTCAACGCCACAATCAGGTTAGTTTCCTCACCAGCAACGATGTCGCATACCTGATGCTGAAACAGCTCTGGTGCGTTTTCCCCAAAATCGTAAACGCCGAAGATCCCACTTGACGTTTTGTACCGCATCTTGGGCCATTTAAGAGGGGTCAGTTCGATGGTTGTTGTGCTGCTAGGCCCGCAGGAAAACGATGCCGTTTCGATAGCTTCCGGCTCAACATCGCTTGAGGCCTCGACCGAATGGGTGGCTATGCTGGCTGAGGGTTGACCAAAGCACACAACCGTCTTGGCCGAGGTCGCTGTCGCTCCTGGAGCTATGGCAAGGTTCAATGGAAAATACACGGGTTCCATCGTGCCATCTGCACAGCGGACCTGACGCAACAGAACGCCCGTTTGCCGGGCCTCTGTCGCGACATTCTTTACCGAAACCCAGGCATAGGCACGTCCCATTTCCGAGGTGGTCTCAAGGGTTGTGCCCAGACCTGCTTCATCGATTTCTGTGACAACGCTATCGTCACATGCTGCACTGACCGAATAGCAAGCTGCCGGATTCCCCGTTGCCTGCACGCAGGAAATGAACTTTTGGGTACACTGGCCCGCATGGGCGGCAGTGGGTAAAGTCACCACCACCGCCCAGCATAGGGCTTTTTTAGTTGCCATAGATTTCGCCCGCGCAGATCGAATAGTAGTTTTTCTCGGCGGCCTGCAACTCGTCGATCAGATTGCACGAAGCCGCGTGACCATAGGTTTTTTGGGCCTGACGGCACTGGGGGGACTGTCCGGTGATCTTGATCGTATAGCGACTGTTGGTTCCTGGGCAGACGCCGGAATGATCGGTCGCTGCAACTTGTGCGCTGGACGAAGAAGTGGGGCGCGAGGAGCTTTGGCTGCTGCTTTGGCCCGTGTTCAGGTTCTGCAGGTGACTGGATGATCCATCCCCCAGGATATCCGCCAAACCCGCGCCCAGGACCTGCCCGGCTTGATCGGTGGCTCCATTCGAGGCTAGATGGCCAGCCCCGGCAACAACTGCACCCGCTGCGATGAGCTGACCCAGATTAAAGCCGGAACCGTTCTGTTCGGCGGCGCGGGCCTCTGCACGCTCACGGGCCACGGCCTGGGCTTGGCGAGCCTTTCCATCTGCAATGCGTTTTTGGTAAGCGTCCCAAGATTTCTGTTCGAGGTTGAGCGCGGCGCGTTGCGCGCTCGACAGGCTGGTTTTCCTGACCCCCTGGTTTCGGAGCATTTTTGCAACGTCGCTCTGCCCATGCATTTCAGCCATCAGCAGCCCGCCATAGGCGCCTACGTTAACTGCATTTTTCACCGCTCCGGTGCTACTGGGTTCTGCCAGAGTGAAGTTTTCATCAATTGTTGAACGCGCCCAGAATCGGCGATCTCCCGCCTGATAAGCCAAGCGCATCATGGTCAGCTTCACCATCATGTCTTGATGGACTGACGCAAGATACTCCTCGGAATCCCGCCTGTCTGTCGGCACGAATGTGGAATGGTTTCGAAGGTTTAGATACATCCAGTAGCCCGCATAAAATGCGTTTGACTCGCGCCCATCGGCCCCCAGGGCAACCAACCGGTCGGTCGCTGGTTCATTATTCAACAACATTGTTCGGTAAAGAGGTGTCCAAGGTTCAACGGAGTTTCGGTAGTCTGGATCTACGCCCTTTTTGACAAAAACGTCGAACAGATCAACACGGTCGAGACGGGCGGCATCGTGAAACGCTGCGGGGTTCTGGGCGAGGTATTTAGCGCCGCTGCCGCCATATTTGGCATCAATGACTTCGGTCAAATCAGCGGCACTTCCGCCGTAATTTTTAGGTGTGTAGCCAGGGGTGTCGCAGCCAGATATGGCTAGGGTCGCAGATAGGAACAGGGCGAGGTACTTCATTGTCTACTCCAACTGGGCCTGCCTGGATCGTCACCGCCACATCCGGTCATTCGGCGAGGTGTCATCAATGGGCCAGTGTCTTGTGATTTCGTTTATTGCGACAGTCGTGTGCGCGGCGTAAAAAATACCCAGAACGAAACCAATGTCATAATGCATATGCACTATGGACTGTTAGTTTTCGGAAATTCAGACATTTGGATGCCTTGGAATGGGTTGCCTATGCTCGATCATCAGCGCAGAAGCGTGCTGTTGAAACCGGAAAACGCCGCCGCCATCAGTCGTGAAATGTCGCTCTGCTTGCGAGCACCCATTTTACTCAATATCGCCTGGGTCTGCACTCTGACCGTGTTGCGACTCAGGTTCTTCTTGTCTGCATACTCGTTGGCGCTCATGCCCAGTGCCAGGGCTGAGGCAAGACTGGCCTCGGCTGGGGTGATACCAAAGACGGCGCGAATGATTTCCTCGTTCACCGGCGATTTGCGATCCGGGGTGACCAGCATGACCAAAACCGGCCGCTCCAGAGTGAACCTGAACATCGAATTGCCGGTCCTGTCGTCCTGGGGAAGCGGTGAGACAAAAGCAAACTGTGCAGATGCCGCAGTTGTTCCTATCGGAGTAAACAGTTCGGTCGATAGGGATGCGGGGCCAAAGCTGTCAAATGCAAGGCCGCGCACCTTTTCGCGGACTGTCACATTGGCCGGGGCGGCGGTGAACGCCAACCGATTGTTAAACCCTGACAACACCGTGCTCGCGCTCATTTCTGCCTCGGCGGCGAGATTGGCAAAACGGATGCTCATATCTGACGCGCAGATGAACACCGGGCTTGAAAACCCATTTAACGCCGCCTCAAGTGTGCCCACGATCTGGCCCTGGGTCTCTAGCCTCCGGGCCAGCTCAAAACTTCTGCGCACATGGGGTGTCAGTAGCTTCATTACCAGTTCGGCCCTGGCCCCTTGTTCGGCGTGACGCAGAGAATGGATGGCTGACCACACCAGAAAACGGTCGGCCTCTTTGAAAATCGAGATGCCAAACCCTTGAGTAAGTTCGCCAGCAGGGCGCAAAAAATCGTTGTAGTACTCTGTATTCATCAACTCCTGATCGGTGAAGATATCCGTGCCACGGACCATTTCTAATGGTGGCGCAGCCAAAGTTGACGGAACGTATGGGTTAATAGCCGAAAAGTGCTCGACCCAACCCTTTTCAAACGCCGGATCAATGCCAGTGGCCGCATAGATATCTTTTGCAGGCCGAAGCTGATCATAGCCAAGGATCGAGTTGCACATTTGCGGAAAAATGGCATGAAAAAGGTTGGTGAAATCCTGCGGAGTGCTGTCCCCAATGCCCAGCTTGTAGGCCTCAGTCACTAGCTGGTCATAGGCGATCAGGTCTACATTATTGTGGGACACTGGGGTGAGCCTGACGTTTAGTGGTCTCTTGAGCCAGGCGGAATCTGTTTCTCATTTCCAATCGCTCCCACAAGCGATCTAGTCATAATCGCGTTTCCCGTTGGAAGAGGCTACACAAGTAATTTCTAGCAGTCGAGCCTATGTAGAATCTATTAGAAGCTTTTCTACTCGCCCACACTCGTCCGCTGCCGCATAGCCTCCTCCGACACTTCAGTGCCAAAGCCCAAACGACGTTTCCGGTGATCAACTGTAATCGGTCATGGTCCGCTTTGGTTAGAAGCTGACGTTCGCGGTGGCCCAAGTAGAAGTCGACTTTGGGCCGCTCGCGACATGTCGGCGCGTCCTGGGGGCTGACTTTGCAAAGATGCCGTAATGGGGCTCGTCGCAGAACTTCACTGTTGTGAATTGCCATCCGGAAGCAGTTGAAGTGTCGTTTCCCCTGGCACGTGCGAAGCGTGTCACTTGGGTCTT
>MAAC01016265.1_pt1 | contig 10821 bp, 7 predicted proteins | sample 1115981 | NCBI WGS metagenome assembly MAAC01 (sample SAMN04961126, study PRJNA320927) | seawater metagenome | isolation source: sample BD02T64 sea water enriched with oil for 64 days | place: USA:Gulf of Mexico | collected 2013-07-27 | reverse complement strand
ATGCCAGGTGATAACGTGCAAATGACAGTAAAACTAATCAACCCGATTGCGATGGAAGAAGGATTACGCTTTGCTATTCGTGAAGGTGGCCGTACAGTTGGTGCCGGTGTTGTTGCTAAGATTATAGAGTAATAGCGAAGCGATTTATTAAAACAGAAGTATAGGTCAGTAGCTCAATTGGCAGAGCAGCGGTCTCCAAAACCGCAGGTTGGGGGTTCGATTCCCTCCTGGCCTGCCATTTGGCAGGCGCTAGACCTTATTCGTCATATCAATAGAAGTTAAAATATGAGTGTAGAAATAGAGCAAGAGTCTGGTGGACTTGACATAGCAAAGCTAGGTCTTGCAGTTATAATAATTGTTGCTGCTATTGGTGGCTTTTATTTTTATGCCGATCAATCCTTGCTATTGAGAGTGATAGGTTTGCTAGTTTCCTTGTCAGTTGCCGTAGGTCTTGTTTATACAACGAACTTAGGGCAATCATTTTGGCAGTTCGCACAAGGGTCTAGAATAGAACTTAAGAAAATCGTTTGGCCGACTAAAAAAGAAACCATACAAACAACATTAATTGTTGCAGTGATGGTTTTATTCGTTGGAATTTTATTGTGGATGTTTGATGGCCTGCTTATGTGGGGCATTGGGCAGGTAACAGGTTAAGGCAAATAATATGACGTTGCGCTGGTATGTGGTTCACGCTTACTCAAATTTTGAACATCGGGTCAAAAGCTCATTAGAAGAAGCGATTGAGCGTGAGGGAATGCAAGATCAATTTGGTGAGATTTTAGTGCCGACTGAAGAAGTCGTTGAAATGCGAGATGGCCAACAAAAAAGAAGTGAACGAAAGTTCTTCCCTGGTTATGTCTTGGTTCAAATGGAACTGAATGATGATACTTGGCACTTGGTTAAGGACACAAATAAGGTATTAGGCTTTATTGGTGGTAAAAGTGATCGTCCGGCACCTATATCTGAGGCTGAAGCGAATAAGATCCTTAATAGAATTCAAGAAGGTGTGGAAAAACCAAGACCGAAAGTGTTGTTTGAGGTCGGTGAGGTCATACGTATTAATGATGGGCCCTTCAAAGACTTTAATGGCACGGTTGAAGAAGTTCATTACGATAAGAGTTCGATACGGGCTTCAGTATTAATTTTTGGGCGTGCTACGCCAGTAGATTTAGAATTTGGTCAGGTCGAAAAAGTCTGATTATTGTTAACAGGGGAGCCGAAAGGCGTTTGACCCACTTAGGAGAGAAAGATGGCTAAGAAAATAGATGCCTATATTAAATTACAGGTAAAAGCAGGTGAAGCGAATCCAAGCCCACCAGTTGGCCCAGCATTAGGTCAGCACGGTGTGAATATTATGGAGTTTTGTAAGGCGTTTAACGCAAAAACCCAAGGTATGGAAAAAGGCATGCCTATTCCAGTTGTTATCTCAGTATATGCAGATAAAAGCTTTACATTTATTACCAAAACACCACCGGCTTCAATTTTATTGAAAAAAGCAGCAGGCATTCAAAAAGGTAGTGGTACACCTAATACCGTTAAAGTGGCGACAGTAACTCGTGCGCAACTTGAAGAAATCGCGACAGTAAAGAAAGCTGATATTACAGCAGCGGATATGGATGCTGCGGTAAGAACAATAGCTGGAAGTGCTCGTAGTATGGGTATTGACGTGGAGGGTGTGTAAATGGCTAAGCTAACAAAAAAAGCAAAATTAATTCAAGAAAAAGTTGAGCCAGGCAAGGCTTATGATGCAAACGGTGCATTTGCTATTCTTAAGGAATTGGCAACATCTAAGTTTGATGAGTCTGTAGATGTCAGCGTGAACTTGGGTATCGATTCACGTAAATCTGAGCAAAATGTTCGTGGTTCTACTTTGATGCCAAACGGAACAGGTAAAGTAGTTCGTGTTGCTGTGTTTACACAAGGCGCAAACGCCGAAGCTGCGACAGCTGCGGGTGCTGATATTGTAGGTATGGATGATCTTGCAGCTCAAGTTAAAGCGGGCGAGATGGATTTTGATGTTGTCATTGCTTCTCCTGATGCAATGCGTGTTGTTGGAACATTAGGTCAAATTCTTGGTCCACGTGGTTTAATGCCAAATCCAAAAGTAGGTACTGTAACGCCGGATGTTGCGACAGCGGTAAAAAATGCCAAAGGTGGTCAAGTTCGTTACAGAACAGATAAAGCGGGCATTATTCATTGCAGTATTGGTAAGACAGCATTTACAGAAGCGGCTTTAAAAGAAAATATGGAAGCACTATTGGCTGACTTATTAAAGGCAAAGCCAGTTGCGGCAAAAGGTGTTTACCTGAAAAAAATCAGTGTATCAACAACAATGGGCCCTGGCCTAGTGGTTGATCAATCTAGCATTACTATTGGCTAGAAAGCTTCGTAAAGAAGCTATAACTTTGGATTGCTAAGAAATTAGCAATCGTCAAAGACCGTAGGTGCATTGTTGCTTAATAGTCCTACGCAGACGGTAAGTCCTTATCAGTATTTAGGATGCCCCGTTAAAGGGTGCCCTGCAAGGGGTTGTGTAAATCGTAACGACATTAGTTGTTACATAACAGTAGTTAGGAGGTATATATGCCACTAAATCTTGAGCAAAAACAAGCAGTTGTTGCTGAAGTGGCTGAGGTTGCTGCAAATGCATTTTCCGCAGTTGCAGCGCAATACCGTGGTTTAACTGTTGTAGAGATGACTGAGCTTCGTGAGAAGGCTCGTGAATCTGGTGTGTATTTGCGTGTTGTTAAAAATACGTTAGTACGTAAAGCTGTTGAGAATACTGAATTTGAATGTATTCAAGACGCACTTCAGGGTCCGCTGGTTATGGCGTTCTCAATGGAAGATCCAGGTAGCGCAGCGCGACTAGTGAAGGATTTTAGTAAAAACCATGAAAAACTAGAAACACAATTTGTTTCTGTTGGTGGTCAATTACTGGAAGCATCAGAACTTGATCGACTATCAAAACTACCGACAAAAGACCAAGCAATCAGTATGTTGATGTCTGTGATGAAAGCACCTGTCGAGAAATTCGTCAGAACACTTGCTGAACCGCATGCACAGTTGGTCAGAGTTGTTGATGCCGTCCGCATTCAAAAGCAGGCTGCATAGGTATTATTTTTTAAACACATAAATTAATTAAGGGGTTAAGACAATGGCTGTCTCCAAAGAAGATATTTTAGAAGCAATTTCAAGCATGAGCGTTATGGATGTCGTAGAACTAGTTGAAGCGATGGAAGAAAAATTTGGTGTATCTGCAGCTGCTGCTGTAGCGGTTGCACCTGCTGCTGGCGGTGAAGCTGCTGCTGCAGAAGAGCAAACTGAGTTTAACGTAATTATGACAAGCTTCGGTGACAACAAAGTATCAGCTATTAAAGCTGTTCGCGCTATTACAGGTCTTGGTTTGAAAGAAGCCAAAACTTTAGTTGAAAGCGCGCCTGCTGCAGTTAAAGAAGCTGTATCTAAAGATGAAGCTGAAGAAACTGTTAAGCAGCTTGTAGAAGCTGGTGCTGCTGCAGAAGTTAAGTAACATTTGTTGCTATTAAAAAGCTATAAAGGCTTTTAAAAGAATAGGGTCGGTAGTTTTTAACTACCGACCTATTTCCCGTTGTAGGGTATTAAAATTTCTAATTTATTGGGTTATTTAAATTGGAAATAAACGAATTAAAGGGTTAAAAAATGGCGTACTCATATACTGAGAAAAGGCGTATTCGTAAAACATTTGGTCGACAAGAAGGTGCGATGGAAACACCTTACCTGTTAGAAACACAAATTAGTTCTTACAAACGTTTTCTTCAATCTGATGTTGCAACAACCGAAGAGCTAGACTCTGTTGGTTTACATGCAGCTTTAGGTAGTGTGTTTCCAATTACAAGCCATACCGGTTATGCGGTATTGGAGTATGTGAGTTACCGTTTAGGTAAGCCCAAATTTGACGTTAAAGAATGTCAATCACGTGGTGCAACTTATGCGTCACCATTAAGAGTTCAAGTCCGGTTGGTTATATACGATAAAGACTCACCAGCTGGATCGAAGCGGGTAAAAGATATCCGCGAACAAGAAGTATATATGGGTGAGTTGCCTTTAATGACAGGTAACGGTACTTTTGTTATCAATGGTACAGAGCGAGTTATTGTCTCGCAGTTACACCGTTCTCCTGGTGTATTTTTCGATCATGATAAAGGCAAAACACATTCATCAGGCAAGCTGCTTTTCTCCGCAAGGGTTATTCCTTACCGTGGTTCATGGCTTGATTTTGAATTCGATCATAAAGATATCGTTTATGTTCGTATCGATCGCCGTAGGAAGTTACCTGCAACGGTGCTGCTTAAAGCACTAGAGTTCACTAATGATCAAATCATTGATATGTTCTTTGATAAGAACGTATTCCATGTAAAGGAATCAATCCTTACAATGGACCTAGTACCTGAAAGGTTACGCGGTGAGATCGTTGGTTTTGATGTTAAGGTCAACGGTAAAGTCCTGATCGAAGAAGGACGCAGAGTCACTGCGAAGCATATTCGTGCGCTTACTAAAGCTGAAATAAAGCAAATAGACGTGCCGAATGACTACTTATTAGGAAAAATTTTAGCATCGGCTATTGTTAATCAGGAAACTGGTGAAATTGTTGCTGATTTAAATGCTGAAATTACAGAAGAAAATATCGACGAAATTGTTAACAGTGGCGCGAGTAAGATCGAAACCTTATACGTTAATGATTTAGATAAAGGTGCTTTTATATCCAATACACTGAAAATTGATTCAACATTGGATCAATTAGACGCGTTGGTTGAAATCTATCGGATGATGCGCCCTGGCGAACCGCCAACTAAAGAATCTGCGCTTAAATTATTCCATAACTTATTCTTTACATTAGATCGTTACGACATCTCTGCAGTGGGTCGTATGAAATTCAATCTTCGTTTAGGTCGCGATGAAATCACGGGCCCTGGTGTCTTAAGTAATGATGACATCATCGGTGTATTAAAAGAACTTATTAGCATTCGTAATGGTGTTGGTTCAGTTGACGATATCGATCACTTAGGTAACAGAAGGATTCGTTCTGTTGGTGAAATGGTTGAAAACCAGTTTAGAGTAGGTTTAGTTCGTGTCGAGCGTGCGGTTAAAGAACGTTTGTCTATCGCCGATTCTGAAGGCTTAATGCCACAAGAAATTATTAACGCTAAGCCTGTGGCTGCAGCGATTAAAGAATTCTTTGGTTCTAGCCAACTATCACAGTTCATGGATCAAAATAATCCATTATCTGAGATCACACATAAGCGTCGTGTGTCAGCGTTAGGCCCTGGTGGTTTGGCTCGTGAAAGAGCTGGTTTTGAGGTTCGAGATGTGCACGCAACTCACTATGGTCGTGTTTGCCCGATTGAAACACCTGAGGGTCCAAATATTGGTTTGATCAACTCATTGGCTGTTTATGCTAGAACAAACGAATACGGCTTTTTAGAAACACCTTATAGAAAAGTTGTTGATGGCCAATTGACTGAACAAGTAGATTTCTTATCTGCTATTGAAGAAGGTCGTTTTTACATCGCCCAAGCAAACGCAGAATTAGACGAAAAAGGAAACTTTACTGAAGATATGGTGACTTGTCGCCATGCTGAAGAATTTGCCATCACAACGGCAGATAAAATTAATTATATGGATGTCTCTCCGAAACAGATCGTTTCTGTAGCGGCGTCTATTATTCCTTTTCTAGAGCACGATGATGCTAACCGTGCATTAATGGGCTCAAACATGCAGCGTCAGGCCGTTCCAACACTTAAAGCTGATAAGCCTTTAGTGGGAACTGGTATGGAGCGTGCTGTTGCGGTGGACTCGGGTGTTACTATTGTTGCAACACGTGGTGGCATCATTGATGATGTTGATGCGTCAAGAATTATTGTTCGGGTTAATGATGATGAAGCTGAAGCGGGTGAGTCAGGCGTAGATATCTACAACTGTACTAAATACACTCGTTCTAATCAAAACACCTGTATTAACCAACGTCCACTTGTTAAACCTGGCGATTTAATTGCCAAAGGTGACGTATTGGCTGATGGACCTTCTACAGATATGGGCGAGTTAGCGCTTGGCCAAAATATGATGGTCGCGTTTATGCCTTGGAATGGTTATAACTTCGAAGATTCCATCTTGATCTCTGAAAAAGTTGTTAAGGAAGATCGCCTAACCACGATACATATTGAAGAAAAAGTGTGTGTTGCTCGTGACACAAAATTAGGTTCTGAAGAAATCACAGCTGATATTCCAAATGTTGGTGAAGGCGCGCTATCTAAACTAGATGAATCTGGCATAGTTTATATTGGTGCTGAAGTTAAAGGTGGCGATATTCTAGTGGGCAAAGTAACGCCTAAAGGTGAAAGTCAATTAACAGCGGAAGAAAAATTGCTTAGAGCGATTTTTGGTGAAAAAGCCTCTGATGTTAAGGATACTTCGCTGCGTGTTCCTTCAAGTATGCAAGGCACCGTTATTGATGTGAAGGTTTTCACTCGAGATGGTGTTGAGAAAGATCAACGTGCGATAGAAATTGAAGAAGCTGAGCTAGCCAGTGTTAAGAAGGATTTGGACGATCAACTACGTATCGTCGAAGGCGACACCTTCTTACGTGTTGAGAAATTAATACTTGGAAAAGAAGCAGTTTCTGGCCCTGAAAGGCTTAAAAAAGGAACAGCAGTTACTAAAGAGTACTTATCAAGCATTACTAATCGCGAATGGCTTAAAATTAAATTTAATGACGAAGAGCTTAATGTTCAATTAGAAACTGTAGCTGAACAAGTTGAGCAGCAACGTATTGACATCAATGAGCTATACGAAGAGAAACGTAAGAAAATCACCATGGGTGATGATCTTCAGCCTGGCGTCTTGAAAATGGTGAAAGTGTATCTTGCTGTTAAACGTCGTATTCAGCCGGGTGATAAGATGGCCGGTCGTCACGGTAACAAGGGTGTTATCTCTATGATCGTACCTGAAGAAGATATGCCTTATATGGAAGATGGTACACCGGTAGACGTTGTGCTTAACCCGCTAGGTGTTCCGTCACGTATGAACGTAGGTCAGGTGTTAGAAACTCATCTAGGTTGGGCGGCAAAAGGCCTAGGTAACGAAATTGGTAAAATGCTTGAAGCGAAGGCTAAAGTAGACAAATTACGTAAGTTCTTAGACAAAATTTATAATACGAGCGGCCGTAAAGAAGAGTTAGATTCGTTCAGCGACGATGAGATTCTTGAATTAGCAGGTAACCTCAAAGCAGGTGTGCCAATGGCAACGCCAGTATTTGATGGTGCCTCTGAAGCTGAAGTTAAGCAAATGCTAAAATTAGGTGGTCGTTCTGAGTCTGGACAAGTACAGTTATATGATGGCCGTACTGGCGAAGCCTTTGATCGCGAAACAACAGTAGGCTATATGTACATGCTGAAATTGAATCACTTGGTTGACGATAAAATGCACGCTCGTTCTACAGGACCTTATAGCCTTGTGACTCAGCAACCTTTGGGTGGTAAAGCTCAGTTCGGTGGTCAGCGATTTGGAGAGATGGAGGTTTGGGCACTTGAAGCTTATGGTGCTGCTTACACCTTGCAAGAAATGCTAACGGTTAAATCTGATGATGTATCTGGACGTACACGTATGTACAAAAACATCGTTGATGGTAACCACACCATGGATCCGGGTATGCCAGAATCATTTAACGTATTAGTTAAAGAGATTAGGGCGCTAGGTATCAATATTGAGCTGGAACAAGATTAATTTCTTATTCATTAGCATTTAGTTGAACAAAAACAGATAACAAGGAGATACGGTCTTGAAAGATCTACTCAATTTTTTAAAGCAACAAAACCAAACTGAAGAGTTTGATGCCATTCGTATAGGTTTAGCGTCACCTGACATGATTAGATCATGGTCTTATGGTGAGGTTAAAAAGCCTGAAACGATCAACTATCGTACGTTCAAACCAGAAAGAGACGGTTTGTTTTGTGCGAAAATCTTTGGCCCCGTTAACGACTACGAATGCTTGTGTGGTAAATACAAGCGTTTAAAGCACCGCGGTGTTATTTGTGAAAAGTGTGGCGTTGAAGTAACACTTTCTAAGGTACGTCGCGAACGTATGGGTCATATTGACCTTGCCTCTCCGGTTGCACATATTTGGTTTTTAAAATCCCTACCATCGCGGATTGCCTTACTATTGAATATGACTTTGCGTGACATTGAGCGTGTGTTGTACTTCGAATCGTTCGTAGTTGTTGACCCAGGTTTAACGACACTTGAAGTCGGTGTCTTGATGACAGATGAAGAGTATCTTGATGCTCTTGAAGAACACGGTGATGAGTTTACTGCCTTAATGGGTGCCGAAGCGATTGACGGCCTATTAAAAGCGCTAGACCTTAATGCTGAAATGGATGGCTGTCGCGAAGACATCAATGCAACAAAGTCTGAAACAAAAATTAAGAAAATTTCAAAGCGCCTTAAAGTGCTTGAAGCCTTAGTTGCTTCGAAGAATAAGCCTGAATGGATGATTTTGAAGGTACTTCCTGTACTGCCTCCAGAACTAAGACCTTTAGTGCCACTTGATGGCGGCCGTTTTGCAACGTCTGACTTAAATGATCTTTATCGCCGCGTGATTAATAGAAATAATCGCCTACATCGCTTATTAGATCTAAGTGCTCCAGACATTATCGTTCGTAATGAAAAACGTATGTTGCAAGAGTCTGTTGATGCGCTATTAGATAATGGTAGACGTGGCCGTGCGATTACGGGTACAAACCGTCGTCCTTTAAAATCTCTAGCGGATATGATTAAGGGTAAGCAAGGTCGTTTCCGTCAAAACTTACTTGGTAAGCGTGTTGATTATTCTGGCCGTTCAGTGATTGTGGTTGGACCAACATTGAAATTGCACCAGTGTGGTTTACCTAAGAAAATGGCGCTTGAATTGTTCAAGCCATTTATCTTTAACAAGTTACAGTTACGTGGTGAAGCGACAACAATTAAGGTTGCTAAAAAGCAAGTTGAACGTGAAGGCCCAGAGGTATGGGATATTCTTGCTGAAGTTATCCGTGAGCATCCTATTATGCTTAACAGAGCGCCTACGCTTCATCGTCTAGGTATTCAAGCGTTTGAGCCTATTTTGATTGAAGGTAAGGCTATTCAATTGCACCCATTAGTGTGTTCAGCGTTCAACGCCGACTTCGATGGTGACCAAATGGCTGTTCACGTTCCATTATCAATTGAAGCGCAGTTAGAAGCGCGTACCTTGATGATGTCGACAAACAATATCTTGTCACCAGCTAACGGTGAGCCAGTTATTGTTCCTTCACAAGACGTTGTTCTTGGCTTGTATTACATGACCAGAGATCGAGTAAATGGTCTTGGCGAAGGTATGGCATTTAGTGATGTTGATGAAGCGGCTCGTGCTATTCAATCTGGTTTCGTTGAACTTCATTCTAAAGTTAAAATTCGGATACAGGAAAAGACTGTTACGGATTCTGGCGAAGAAGAAACTACAACACGTCTTGTTGAAACGACTATTGGTCGTGCTCAAGTTTGGAGTATTGTTCCAAAATCACTTGATTTTGACCTTGTTAATAAAGATTTAACAAAAAAAGCGATCATGCAGTTAATAGACGCTTCATATCGTCAATTGGGTGATAAAGAAACAGTCATTTTTGCCGATCAACTGATGTACCTTGGTTTCTCGAATGCGACTAAATCTGGCGTATCTTTTGGTATTAACGACATGGTTATTCCAAGTACAAAAGGGAAGTTGATTAAGGCCGCACAAAAAGAAGTTAAAGAGGTTGAAAGTCAATACTCTTCAGGACTTGTGACAAATGGTGAGCGCTACAATAAAGTTATTGATATTTGGTCTCATACTAATGAACAAGTAGCCAAAGCGATGATGGATAACCTTGGCAGCGATGATGTGCAAGATGCCGAAGGTAACACGGTCAAGCAAAAGTCATTCAACTCGGTTTACATGATGGCAGATTCCGGTGCTCGTGGTTCAGCGGCCCAGATACGTCAACTTGCAGGTATGCGTGGTTTGATGGCTAAACCAGATGGTTCGATTATCGAAACACCTATTACTGCAAACTTTAGAGAAGGCTTGAACGTTCTGCAGTACTTCGTTTCTACTCATGGTGCTCGTAAAGGTTTGGCGGATACGGCGCTTAAAACAGCTAACGCGGGTTACTTAACTCGACGTTTGGTTGACGTTGCTCAAGATATGGTAGTTCTTACAGACGATTGTGGTACTGAAAATGGGCTCGAAGTTACACCATTAATTGAGGGTGGTGAAGTTGTAGAACCATTAGGTAATCTAATTCTTGGACGCGTTATTGCACAAGACGTACTGAGTTCGGCAACTAATGAAATTATTGTGCCTCGTAACACTCTAATTGACGAAGCTTGGGTGGAGCACTTAGAAGAAAATGGCGTGGATAAGGTAATTGCACGTTCAGCGATTAGTTGTGAGAATAGGAAAGGCATTTGTAAGATGTGCTATGGCCGTGATCTCGCTCGCGGACACTTGGTGAACCTAGGTGAGGCCGTTGGTGTTGTTGCTGCTCAATCTATTGGTGAGCCAGGAACTCAGTTAACGATGCGTACGTTCCATATTGGTGGTGCGGCTTCAAGTTCAGCTGCTATTAACAGTATTGAGATTAAATCTGAAGGCACGCTAGTATTCAATGACAAGCTTAAAACCATTGAAAATAAAGATGGCAAATTGGTTGTTATTTCCCGTTCAGGTGAAATCAGTGTCGTCGACGAATATGGCCGAATACGTGAAAACTATAAAATTCCGTATGGTTCTGA
>MAAC01015090.1_pt1 | contig 10824 bp, 7 predicted proteins | sample 1115981 | NCBI WGS metagenome assembly MAAC01 (sample SAMN04961126, study PRJNA320927) | seawater metagenome | isolation source: sample BD02T64 sea water enriched with oil for 64 days | place: USA:Gulf of Mexico | collected 2013-07-27 | reverse complement strand
TGCTGGAGTAGTTAAGCAGTGCTCCCACCGACTAATAGTAACAGTATCAAGGCGAGTAAATAAATTGCTTTTACTTTGAATAACAGTGAGCAATTCATTTTGCGTTAAAGATTGCTCTTTTCTGTATTCAATAAGACTATTACTAAAAAAACTACACATTAAATTTACTTTTAATAGATTAATATTTAATGCAATTATCTATCAAAATATCACTTGTTTATATAGCATGCATGAATGCCAAGGTAAGCTGAATGCCTAGTTTGAAGCTATGTTGAACTGATCTTTTCTATTGTCCTGTTCGCACAGTTCCTATTACACTTAGCGATTAAATAATAAAGAAATTTAGTACTCAGCAGTATTATTTGGATTGCTAATTATTCCTGAGAGAGTAGAGAGTATTTGGTTGGTTGTGATGTCCATCTTTCGGTGCGAATGGACTTTGATGAGTAGCAATTTCGGCTATTGTTGGTGTTGGATTGCTCATGAAGGGCATAACCAAGGTGTTCTTCAAGCTCTACGCTTAAAGCAGCCTCAACGGTTATCTTAGTTAATATTTTACGAAAGTCTGTTAAGTCTTACTCTTACTCTGACTTAATGCCTTTGGCTGCTTGCTTAGCAAATGCTTCTAGTTCTTTTTTGTTCATAGTCTGCCTATCCTAAACCCTAGTTGGGTATTAATGATAGGCAGTTACACCGATTTTGTTACAGGGTCACCTTTTGTTTTGAATTGCTTGTAATAACGGCGTTAATTACTTCTAAAAGAAGGAATTAATGAAACTGGTATTACTTTACTTGATTGAAAAGATTAAAAGCACTTGAGAAATCTTTAGCACCATTACCATTGGCAGCATGCATGGCATATAAGCTACGCGCCAACGCTCCCATCGGTGTTGATGAGTGACTTTTTATCGCTGTGTCCATCGCCAAGCCTAAATCTTTAGCCATCAAGTCAACCATAAAGCCACCTTGATAATCATTAGATGATGGTACGTTTTCCATCACACCAGGGCAGGGGTTGTAGACATCAAGTGTCCAGTTACTGCCTGAGCTACTACTCATAATATTTGATAAGACGGATGCATCTAAACCATTGCTGATGCCCAATTGCAAAGCTTCAGACGTCGCTAACATTAATACAGATAACAGCATGTTGTTACAGGCTTTAGCCACCTGACCAGCGCCATGATTACCAGCATGAAAAACATTTTTACCCATCTTATCTAATACGGGCTTAGCCTGATTAAAATCAGCTTCACTACCACCAACCATAAAGCTTAAAGTACCCGCGATTGCACCACCAACACCGCCAGAAACAGGAGCATCGATAAAATTAATACCTTGTTCTAACAATACAGTACCAACTTTGATTGAAGTAGCAGAGTCAATGGTAGATGAATCAATAACTAAAGCGCCTTTGGCGATATGATTAATCAAGCCATTTTCTGCTAAATAGACAGCTTCGACATGTTTGCCTGCAGGTAACATTGAAATAATAAACTCAGCATCTTTAACACAATCACTGGCTTGTGATTTTGTTGTTGCACCCTGTTCTACCACGTGAGCAACAGCTTGCTCTGATAAATCAAAAACACAAACCTGATGTCCGGCTTTAACTAAGTTGATGGCCATTGGGCCACCCATATTTCCTAAACCGATAAAAGCAATATTCGCCATGATGTTGTTCCTTTTTTTACTTAACTAGTCAACGTAGATATTTGTAGTTAAGAAATAATATTGATGTCTAAATAATAGCCCTAACAATAGATAATTGTTAGGGCTATAAAGAGATGCTATTTCATACTAATCGTTGTATGAACATTCAAACCATCTTCGTGATCTGGTTCAAACCAACGTGCCGTTACTGATTTAGTTTGTGTCCAAAAACTAACTGTTTGTTTGCCGTTTGGACCTAAGTCACCCAATTTTGAAGCTCTTGAACCGGTAAAGCTAAAGAATGCCACAGGAACCGGAATAGGAACGTTAATACCTACTTGGCCAACATCAATTTCATTTTCAAATAAACGCGCATTCCAACCTGAAGAAGTGAAAATAGAGGTACCATTTCCATTAGGGTTAGCATTGATAATTGCTATGGCTTCTTCTAATGTTTCAGCTTCTAAAACACACAACGCAGGGCCAAAGATCTCTTGCGTATAAATATCCATGTCAGTAGTAACATTGGTAAATAACGTTGGACCAACAAAGTTACCATTTGGATAACCTTCTACCTGACAGTTTCTGCCATCAATTAACATGGTAGCGCCTTGCTCAACACCACTATCAAGTAAGCTGATAATACGTTTTTTTGCTTGAGGCGATACTACCGGGCCTAAGTCAGCATCACGCTGAGAGCCAGGACCTACTTTCATTAACTTCGCGCGTTCAACTATTTCAGGCAACCAATCTCGAGATTTACCGACCAAAATAGTCACTGGGTTAGCCATACAACGTTGACCTGCAGCACCAAAAGCTGAACCAAGTAGGTCATTGATAGCTCTGTCTTTATTTGCATCAGGCATAATAACCATATGATTTTTAGCGCCCATCATAGATTGTGCACGTTTTCCGTGTTTGCTCGCATGATTGTATATATGCGTACCAACATGAGTAGAGCCAATAAACGATACTGCTTTTACGTGTTCATGTTCAATTAACGCATTCACTGCATCAGGACCGCCGTGAACAACATTGATAACGCCTGCAGGTAAACCCGCTTCAATAGCGAGTTCTACAAAGCGTACTGTTGATGAAGGAGCTTGCTCTGAAGGTTTAAGAACGAAAGTATTACCACAAGCAATTGCTGGCGGAAACATAAAGGCTGCTAGCATTAATGGGAAATTAAAAGCAGTAATACCTAAACCTACGCCAAGTGGTTTATGTAAGGTATAAGTGTCTACACCAGTAGCAACATTATTGCCCATATCGCCTAGTTGTAAACGAGTTACTGAAGAAGCGTTTTCAATAGCTTCTAGCGCTCTACCAACTTCACCTTCAGCATCAGGTAATGTTTTACCATGTTCCAATGTGACTAACTCAGCTAACTCTTGTGTGTTTTCACGAACCAAATGTGCAAAATTTACCATAATGCGCATACGATTAGTTAACGACGTTTTAGACCAAGTTTTGAATGCAGTTTGTGCACTTTGAACGGCTAATTCAATCTCTTCTGCTGTTGCAATAGGTACACGAGCAACAACTTCTTGAGTAGCAGGGTTTAAAACATCTAACCACTCGGTAGTTTGTGAACGAACTTTTTCACCATTAATGATTAGTGGAACTTCAGTAATACTCATAGCAACCTCTATAATAAATATTGGAAAGATTAAAAACTCTGTATACCCATTACCAATCAAGATGCAAGTTTCAGAGTGCTTGAGCAATTTCAATTCAAGACGCTGTGATGAAATAATGGTTATTCCATTGTAAATCACAGCAACGATGGAGTGATGTTGCTCAAGCGCTTCTTCGATGGGTTTAAAATCACTTTAGGCTGCGTTAACTAATCGAAATATAGAATGACTATACTTAAATTAATTATCTTGCCTAAAGTCATTTTAATTCCCACTGAAATCCTGCACTTTGAATGGTAACGGGTATAGTCAAGATAGGCCTTTCTGAATCTTGTCACAATAAACATAAGTGCAACGCGCTTTGCGTTTTTGCAATGGCGTTTCAGAAAGAGTAGACTAAGTAGATGAATTGGGACGATATTAAAATATTTCTTGAAGTTGCTCGTGCCGAGCGACTATCAACAGCGGCTAAACGCTTAACGATGGATGCTTCTACTGTGTCTAGGCGTTTGCATAAATTAGAAGAAAGTATAGCGACAAAACTATTTGATCGAACCCAAGACGGTCATGTATTGACGCCGGATGGCGAAATGTTACTCAAATCCGCCTGTAAAATGGAGCAGGATGCACAACACGCGCTATCTAACATCCATAATAACAATGAAGAAAATTGTGGCTTAGTTCGTATTGGCGTGACCGAAGCGTTAGGTAACTTTTTTGTTTCACCTAACCTTTTGACATTACAACAACAACATCCCAACATTGATGTACATTTATTACTTTTTTCACGTTATGTAAAAATCAGTAGAAATGAAGCGGACATCGCTATTGCGGTCGAGCGCCCCAAAAGTACCTCGATGATAGTGTCAAAACTTTGCGATTATAAATTACAGCTTTATGTACATCAGGATTATTTAGACCATAATTTAAAACAATACCCGCATGGCATAACCCTTGATAATTTAGCACAACATAAGTGGGTTACTTACGTAGATAATCTAATATTTACCGACCAGCTCTCTTATATAAAAGAGTTAGAGCGTTACTTAGCTGGCGAGTTAAAAGCAAATTTTAGTAGCACCAGTATTATCAGCCAATATTTTGCTATTAAAAGTGGTTTAGGTATTGGAATTCTTCCCTGTTTTCTTGCCGACCAAGATAAAAATCTTATTAAGCTTCATAGCCAAGAAATTAGTATTAGTAGAAGTTTCTGGTTGGTTACTCATCCCGAGAGTAAACGATTGTCACATGTAAATACTGTTTGGCAATACTTAAAACAATTGGTAGTAGACCATGCCGATTTGTTAAATCCACAAGAATAGCATCGATTATATTAACTATTTTCTTGCGTAATACCTGCTGAAATACCATGAATAATTACACACAATACTGCTATTTTATTGTCAACACATCGAAGATAAATTCGAAATCTCCCTAGCAGCTTCATACAGACTTTGTTATTGTGTTTGTAATAGTAAAAGTTTTCATTTAATAAAAAACAGTCGATATTATAATAATCAGAGTCGACTGAAGGATGGATTTAATTATGTTCGATAACATGAAAATAATATTGGCTGACGATCATCCTCTATTTCGTCAAGCATTAACCATCACATTAAAATCTCACTTCACTAGTGCTGTGATTGTTGATGCGCAAAATATTCCTGAGCTTGAGCTACATTTACAAAGTGAAGAAAAAGCTGATTTACTCTTGCTTGATTTAGATATACCAGGGGCACATGGTTTTAACAGTTTAATTAGTATTAGACGCTCACACCCTGACTTAGGTATTGTGGTTATTTCCGGCTTTGAAGACAAAGAAACTATTCATAAAGCGATGAGCTTTGGTGCTGCTGGTTTTATTCCTAAATCGACGCCTGTGCCTAAAATGCTTGTTGCCATAAAAGAAGTTCTTAATGGCACATTATGGACACCTGACGGTGAGTTTAATCCTAATGAAAAAGTCAATAATATTGATGACAAAATTGCGTCTTTAACCCCTAAGCAACATGAAATTTTATTGATGTTTGCTGATGGTTTACTTAACAAGCAAATAGCGTCTCAACTCGGTACATCAGAATCTACCATTAAGAGTCATGCGAGCATTATTTTTTTAAAGTTAGGCGTACGAAACCGAACTCAAGCGGTCATCACTTTAAATGAATTGCAATTAAATCAAAGCACTTTTGGTCAATAACCAACCGCAAACCTCTAATCATATACCCGTTACCAGTCAGAAAACTCGATTGGTAACGGGTTTTTTATATCGAATTTTGAGAGTAATTCTTTGCTAGTTCTTCAGTGAGTAATGCGCTCATTAAAGAACGTAATGCAAGCGGTTTGATTATTTTACGTAAATAGCCAATATTATGCTGTTTAGTTAATGCCATCAGGTTTTCACCTGTCGTTGCGGTGATAAGAATGGCAGGTAGTGCATAGGGACTCATTGCCCTTAATTGTTTAATCAGTTCTATTCCATTGACGGGTTCAGTTGAAGATAAACTATTATTTCTCTCACTGCTCAGCATATCAGAAGCCATAACAATGTTATCGTCTTGGCAACCGTCTAGTTGATAATCGACAAGCAAAATATCAATCTCATCTTCGTGTTTTGCATAAAGCTCTCTGGCTTGTTGGGCGTCAATAGCGGTGAAAACCTGACATTGCCATGCACTTAATAACTTAGACATGCCATCAAGTATTGCGGGCTCATTGTCGATACACAATACGCCAACACCATGTAAACTCATACTCGCAGGGGGCAATATGGACTCTTTTGCTCTAGGTGCTTGAGTTATCGGTGCATTAACACTAAACAAACACCCATGACCCGGTTTCGATTTTAAATCAATTTTATGTTCAAGAATGTTTGCCAAACTTTGGGCAATATTTAGCCCTAAACCAAGTCCTTTAGGGCCCATAACATTGCTGTTGTTTAATTGCGTAAACTGATCAAAAACTTGCTGTTGTTTGTCTTTTGGAATGCCAGGACCGTTGTCAAAAACTTGGATAGATATTTCATTACCTTGTCTTCGACAACCCAACAATACTTTACTCTGGTTTTTTTTGTCACATTTATGGGCATAACGGAAGGCATTACTGAGAAAGTTTTGTACAATCCTTGCCAGTAAAGTGATGTCACTTGCCACGTAAATTTTGCTCATTTTACAATGAAAGTCTACTTGATATTCATCTGTGAGCGCATTAAATTCATTGGCTAACATAGTGAAAAGTTCTTTAATTTCAATTGGCTCAATAGTTGGCGTGATATTGCCACTTTCAATACGCGCTATTTCATTGAGGTCAAGCAACAAACTATTCGCTATTTCTAAAGAGTTATCTATTTTTCTGATTTGTTCCCGTTCTTCATTGGTTACTCTTGGGCTTAAAGCTATTGCAGAGGAAAATAATCTTGCGGCTGATAGTGGTTGTAATAAATCATGGCTACACGCTTTTAGATACTGACTTTTCTTTACATGCGCTTGTTCTGCTTTAGCTTGTGCTTGTATTAGTTCATGGTTAGCAAGCGCCAACTCTTTGTTGGCCTGTTCAAGCTCGGCAGTACGATACTGTACCCTTGATTCGAGATCCGTATTTTCTTCTTTCAATACCTCTTCGGTATGACGATATTGAGTAATATCAGAGAAAATCATCACAAAACCACCACCGGGAATAGGGCTGCCTTCTATACGAATATTTTTACCATTTTTTAGCTTATATTCAGTGTTGTGGCGACTTCCTTTCATAATGTACTGAATACGCTTTTTAACTTGTAAATCAATATCTTTAGCAAAATAACCTTGCTGACTTAAATTGAAATGTATCAATTGACTGATCGGACAGCCAATATAAATGAATTCCTCAGGGTAGCTAAAAATGTCTAAGTATTGTTTGTTCCAGGCAACTAACTTTAGTTCGCTATCGATAACTGAAATACCTTCGCTCACATTTTCAATAGCACTTTGTAAGACCGTGCGACTAAATTCTAATTGCTGAGTGGAGTTATCTTCTACTAATTTAGCGACCTGATCAAAGGCCATGCCGCGGCTACTAATCGCTAGAGACGTGACCAACTTTGCAGAGGCAGAGCCTAAGACACGGGCAAGGGTGTTTTCTGCATGAAATAATATCGCTTCATTAAACTTTTTGTTGTCCTTAGTCTGATTCATGGCATGAAACTGTTCAAAACAGTTGTTCGCTTTTTCTTCACCTATAAACCTAGCTACTAAAAGCTCTAACTCGACAATGTCTACTTTGGGTTGAGTGGGTAAACTCCACTGAATTTTTTTTCTGTCTTTATAGAAAAATTCACTTTGCATTTGCTCTCGAATACTTTGTCTTGTGCCTAAAGAAACAAGCCATAGCGCGATAACATTAATGAGCAAGCCAATAAGGGTTACTACGGTCGTTTTAGGTAAGTCTGTGTTTTCTAAAGGGTGAGCATATATGCCTAACTGAGGTAGTAGATTAAATACCGTCCAAATAGTAAAGCCACAAATTATCCCAGCAAGCACACCCGCCAGTGTTGCTTTACGCCAATAAAATGCGACAAACAAAGCGGGACCTATTTGTGCTATTGCGCCAAAAGCGACTTCACCTAATGATGATAATGCATCAGGAGGTGATACCAATAACAAGCCATAACTGAGAAAGATAACCAGTAATACCAGTGTTTTACGGATAAACAATAACTGTAATTGAAAGTGATTAAAATCTTGCTGCTTTTTACGTGAAAAGTTAAACATTACCGGAAACACAATCTCATTACTGAGCATGGTACTAAGAGCAATAGTTGAAACAATAACCATGGAACTTGCGGCTGAAACAGCGCCTAAAAAGGCAAATAAAGATAACCACACTTGGCCATCCAAAGCAGGTAAGAATAGTACATAAGCATCTGCGGCAAGAGAACTACCATAATTTAAATTGCCAGCTAAGCCGAGTACAGCGGCAAAAAAACCAAAAATAAGTAAATAAACCGGTAAAACCCACCTTGCCATACCGCTTGTTTTTTTATCTTTTATTTCAACAAACATCACTTGAAATTGTCTTGGCAAACATAAGAAAGCAGACATGACGATGATTAACATGCCAAACAAACCAAAAAGGTTACTAAACTCAAACTGTTTATTAATATCAAACTGATCTTTTGATAATTCCCAAATATCCATAGGTGAGTCATAAATAATAAAACTGACGAATAAACCAACTAAAAGAAAGGCAATTAACTTCACCAGCGATTCAAAGGCTATTGCTATCATTACGCCGGGGTGACGCTCGGTTATGTCTATCGTTCTAATGCCAAAAATAATAGTGAAAACTGCGAGGATGATGCTAACCACTAGGCCTATTTGCCAAACAGGTAGATCTTGAGTTTCTTGTAATATTTGATAGGAATTAACAATCGCTTTTAGCTGCAGTGCTATATAGGGCATGGTACCTATTAAAGCGACTAAGGTAATAACAATTGCTAAGGTTTGCGATTTACCAAAGCGCGCTGATAACAGATCGGCAATAGAGGTTATCTTGAGTTTTAAACTGGTTTTTATAATTCTTTGAATGAAAGGCCAAGCAAAAACAAACAGTACAATGGGCGCTAAATAAACCGACAGGAAAGTAAAAGAGTGATTAGCGGCTTGTGCTGTCGTACCTAAAAACCCCCAGGAAGTACAATAAACACCTAAAGATAAGGCATAGATAACTGTTTGTTGTTTTGCTTCTAGCTTATTACGATATTTCCCTCCTAGATGAGCAATAAGAAACAACAGACCTATATAGCCAATACTAACGCTAACCAGCAACCAATTCGCAAACATAATATTAAACCTACCTAACTATCACCTTTTAAATTTAACATATTTCTTTAAATAAAAACCTCTATATTTCTAAGACTTAAGGACTAGTCTTTGAATGAATTATTTCCTACGACCAAAGGACTAGGTGCTAGGTGCTAAGTCTTATTTCCGATTGTTACATTTTTGTACTGGCTTATGATGATTAGGTAAATATGAGTTCGGTTGACATAAAACACACATAATAAGTTCAAATAAAATAACAAATATAACAAGGGAAATAGCAATGGTTAGCAATAAATTTAAAAGACTACTACTCGCCTCACCTTTACTTGTAGCTGCTAGCGCAGCAAATGCTGGTTACGAAATTAAAATATCAGACGAAGATAAAATATCTTTCGGTGGATATATCAAAGTTGATGCCCGCTATGTTGATGGTAATGTTGGCTATAAGCCTTTCTGGATTGGTTCGGGCACTAAACTTGCTGAAGATGCTTCACAATTTAATATTTTTGCCAATGAAACTCGTTTCAATATGAAGTACAACCATGGCGAAGTCATGGGTTTTATTGAGATGGATTTTTGGGGCGGCGGCGGTAACGAAATCGTTTCAAACTCTGCTCATCCTCGTATTCGTCATGCTTTTATCAAATATAAAAACGTGCTAGCAGGACAAACGTGGTCAACCTTTATGAATACTAGCGCTATCCCTGAATCAGCAGATTTTGCTGGTGCAACACAGGGCTTAGTGTTCATTCGTCAAGGTCAAGTTCGCTACACCATGGGCGATTTCCAATTCTCACTTGAGAATCCTGAAACTTGGGGTGGTGATACCGCAAATGACAGCGTTCCAGATGTGGTCGCGCGTTATAACTTAAAAGGTGACTGGGGTTCTGTTTCATTCTCAGCTTTAGGTCGTCAACTAAATACCAATTCGGGTAATTCTGAAACAGCCATTGGCGGTTCAATTGCAGGTCGTATTAAAACCATTGGTAAAGATGATTTTAGATTTCAATTTCACCAAGGTGAAGTAGGTCGTTATGTTGGCGTTGCTTTCACTAAAGATATCAATACTGATGGTGCAGGTATTGAAAAAGTTGAAGATACCACCGCTTATCTTGCTGCATACCGTCATTACTGGACAGAAACATTAAGATCTACTGTGCTTTACGGTGCAGCTGAAGCTGATTACTCAGGTGCTGAGAGTAGCCAATGGAGTATTAACTTATTTGAAAATCTAACTAAGCAATTAGCGGTAGGTGTTGAAGTAGGTCAGTACAGACAGGACAACTTAGATGCAGATTCAAACTATGCACAAGTAACAATGAAGTACGTACTTTAGTTTTATCTTAGTACACGTGACAACTCCCATTTTGTTGTTACGTTTTTGAGGGGGAAGTGTTCCCCCTCTTTTTTTAGATACAACATATAAAGTATCTCGCAGTGACAGACGCTATATGGATATAGCTTATTAGACAGCAGATTGTCTTGATGTTTCAAGCGTGTAAAAACGCATATATTTTTTATCAATTGAGGAGTGTGAGTATGACTGAGTCAATACTCAAAGTAGAGAACGTTTCATTAGCGTTCGGTGGCGTAAAAGCACTAACCGACGTTAGCTTTGAAGTTCCCCGTGGCTCTGTATTTTCCATTATCGGTCCTAACGGCGCTGGTAAAACCTCCATGCTTAACTGTATCTCTGGACGGTATCAACCTAATTCTGGAAACGTTATTTTCAATGA
>MAAC01011001.1_pt1 | contig 10825 bp, 8 predicted proteins | sample 1115981 | NCBI WGS metagenome assembly MAAC01 (sample SAMN04961126, study PRJNA320927) | seawater metagenome | isolation source: sample BD02T64 sea water enriched with oil for 64 days | place: USA:Gulf of Mexico | collected 2013-07-27 | reverse complement strand
TGTTCAGAATAACGATCAACACCTTCTCGGGAATGTCTGTGAAATGAGTACTGGTAAAGCCTTTGTTGGGATCTCCACCTGTCGTATGCCAAAGAATGGCAATGAATACGACAGTGTGAGCAAGTATTATTCGGAGGCTGTTGCGAATGTCGCGGATGCCATTCCTCTGGCAATTCCTTCACTGGGTGATCAGCTTGATAGCGATGCTCTGCTTGGACGTCTTGATGGCGTTTTATTTACAGGTAGTCCTTCAAATGTTGAGCCTCGGCACTATGCTGGTGAACCGAGTGAAGAGGGAACACAGCATGACCCAGCCAGAGATGCGACGACTTTGCCGTTGATCCGCAAGGTCTTGGAAAATGGTATCCCGATGTTGGCTATATGTCGTGGTTATCAGGAATTAAATGTGGTTTTCGGGGGCTCTCTTTTTCAAAAAATTCAAGACGAACCGAGTAAAATGGACCATAGGGCAGACATGAACGGTTCCATTAATGATCGTTTTGCTTTGGCTCATGACATTGATTTAGTTGCCGGTGGTGTGTTGTCCGGTCTTATGGATGAACAAAAAGTACTTGTGAACTCTGTTCATGCCCAAGGACTGGATCGCTTGGGAGAGGGGTTGGTGATAGAAGCCTATGCCCCAGATGGGTTGGTCGAAGCCGTCAGTGTTTCTGGGGCTTCTGCATTTGCGCTGGCAGTGCAGTGGCACCCGGAATGGAACGCCAGTGATAATAAACTCTCCAATGCGATTTTTAAAGCATTTGGAGATGCTTGCCGAGATCGGGCTGCTCAAAGACAACAGAGCATGCCGAGGTAAGTAGAAATGACAAAAGGCTTAATTTAGCCAACAGCCAAATTAACAGGTGATTTATGACGTTTGAGGAATTGAAAAAGTGGTGTAGTGATCGCCGTATAACGGAGGTCGAGTGCATGATACCGGATATTTCCGGCGTGCCACGCGGCAAGATCCTGCCTACAGAGAAATTCCTGCGCGGGATTGAGTCTAACGGACACCGTCTTCCCGAAAGTATTTTTATTCAGACGATTACAGGCGAATGGCCGGAAGAAGATACCTGGGTTGATATCGTGGATCGCGATGTCATTCTCGAAGTTGATACATCAACAATCCGTCCCGTACCTTGGTATAAAGAGCCGACGGCTCAGGTAATTTGTGATTGTGTTTATCCCAGTGGTAAACCTGTTGATATCTATGCGCGTCAAATCCTGCGTACGGTTTTAGAGCTTTACGAAGCACGAGGGTGGAAGCCGATAATCGCGCCTGAACTCGAATTTTATCTTGTACAAAAAAATACTGATCCTGATTTACCACTGGAGCCTCCGATTGGTAAGAACGGTCGTCCGGAAACTGCGCGTCAGTGTTATGGTATTGATGCTGTTAACGAATTCGACCCTGTCTTTGAGGATGTGTATGATTATTGTGAGGCACAAGGTCTGGATATAGATACACTAAACCATGAAGCTGGCGCTGCTCAGATTGAGATCAATTTTCTTCACGGCGATCCGCTTTCCCTTGCTGATCAGGTGTTCTTGTTTAAACGTACTGTGCGTCAGACCGCGTTATCCCACGATATCTATGCGACCTTTATGGCAAAGCCTATGGCGAATGAGCCCGGCAGTTCCATGCATATCCATCACTCGGTCGTGGATGCAAAAACGGGTGACAATATCTTCAGCGATGCGGATGGCAATGCCACAGAGTTGTTTCATAACTTCATTGCAGGACTACAGCGTTATTCAAGTGCGGCAATGCCGTTCTTTGCCCCTAACGTAAATTCCTATCGCCGGTTTGGTTATGACGAATCACCGATCAACACTCACTGGGGTACTGACAACCGAAGTTGCGGTTTCAGGGTTCCAAATTCGAGCCCACAGAGCAGACGTGTCGAGAATCGTTTGAGTGGTTCTGATGTTAATCCGTATCTTGCCATCGCAGGAAGCCTGCTCTGCGGGTATCTCGGCATAGCTGAAGGATTGAAAGCTGAAGCTGAGGTTACCGGAAGTGCCTATGAACTTCCACGCGGTCTTCCAATGTATCTGTCTGACGCAATTGTCTCTTTGCTTGATTGCAAGCCTATCAAGGATGTTCTCGGGGATCGTTTTGTCGAAGCGCTCTGTGCAACCAAAGAGGTCGAATACAACAATTACCATCAAGTTATCAGTTCGTGGGAACGCGAGCACCTATTGCTTAATGTCTAAAGGCGAGATGTCTCAAGGTTATAAATTTTTATAAAGTTGACGGTTAAGAGGCTGTTATGAAACATATTAATAAAAGTACTGAGTATTGGCAGGATTTGGATCGGGAGCATCATCTGCACCCTTTTACAGACACCAAAAGCCTCAATGAAAAAGGCACTCGTGTCATTACCAAAGCTGATGGGATTTATCTTTGGGATTCAGAAGGAAATCGTGTCATTGATGGTATGGCTGGTCTCTGGTGCGTAAATATCGGTTATGGTCGCAAAGAACTGGTTGATGCGGCGCAACGTCAGATGATGGAATTGCCTTATTACAATACCTTCTTCCAAACGACTAACGCCCCGGCAACAGAACTCGCCCAGTTACTCGCAGAGGTTACGCCAGATGGCCTAAACAGGGTCTTTTTTGCCAACTCCGGATCTGAAGCCGTAGACACTGTTATCCGCCTAGTACGACGTTATTGGCAGGTTGAAGGCCAGCCCGATAGAAACATCATCATCAGCCGCAACAACGCTTACCACGGGAGCACTGTTGCCGGAGCGTCCCTTGGTGGTATGGACCCCATGCATGAGCAAAGTGGTCTTATGATGCCGGGTATCGAGCACATCATGCAGCCGTACTGGTACAAAGACGGCGGGGATCTAACGCCTGAAGAGTTCGGCTTGAAAGCAGCACGGGCTCTGGAAGAACGTATTCTAGAGGTTGGCCCGGAAAAGGTTGCAGCCTTTATTGGCGAGCCTATTCAGGGGGCTGGCGGTGTTATTGTACCGCCAGAGACCTACTGGCCAGAGATACAGCGTATCTGTGATAAATACGAAATCTTGCTGGTCGCTGACGAAGTGATTTGTGGGTTTGGTCGAACTGGTAATTGGTTTGGTTCTGAAACCTTTGGTATCAAACCTGATCTCATATCCATGGCCAAGGGAATGTCTTCTGGCTATCTTCCTATTTCTGCCGTGATGGTTGGTGATCGTGTCGCTGATGCGCTTATTGAAAAGAGTGGTGAATTTTATCACGGCTTTACTTACTCTGGTCACCCTGCCTCTTGCGCTGTTGCGATTGAGAATATTCGCATCATGCGTGATGAAGGTATTATCGACCGGGTGAGGGATGAAACCGGACCTTATTTCCAAAAACGCTTACGCGAACTCGAAGATCATCCTCTGGTTGGTGAGGTTGTCGGGTGTGGTCTGGTCGCGGGTCTTGTTATGGTCAAGGACAAAGAAACCCGAGAACTCTATGAAAATGGATCTGAAATAGGTAACATTTGTCGCGATCATTGTTTTAATAACGGTCTGATTATGCGGGCTTGTGGAGACAGAATGGTTCTTTCCCCGCCACTGATCATGACAAAGGCGGAAATTGACGAGATGTTGGACAAGGTAAAGTATTGTCTTGATTTGACTGCTAAGGATCTTGGGAAGTTATAACTGGGAGTGGGTATTGAAAGTTCATACAAAATGATCCCGATATCCACATATCTTTTCAAGGTAATTTTAATAATAACGGAGGCTACATCGTGAAAAAACTTGGAAATGGTTTGCTTACCAGTGTTGTTGCATTGGGGATGACATTTAGTACTCAAGTCATTAGTACACAGGCAAGTGCTGAAGAAGTTGTTAAGGTTTATAACTGGTCTGATTACATTGATGAAAGTATCCTGACAGAATTCGAAGCTGAAACCGGTATTAAAGTCATTTATGACGTTTTTGATTCCAACGATCTTCTTGAAACAAAGCTTTTGGCTGGTAACTCAGGTTATGATGTAGTTGTTCCTTCTGGCACATTCTTGGCACGCCAAATTCAAGCCGGCGTTTTTCAGAAACTTGATCAATCAAAACTGACGAATAAGGGTAATCTTTGGGATGTTGTTCAGGAACGGGTTGAAAAATATGATCCAGGTAATGCCTATGCTGTGAACTATATGTGGGGAACTACTGGTATTGGCTATAACGAAGCTATGATAAAAGAACGGCTTGGTATTGATCATATTGATAGCTGGGATGTTGTGTTTAATCCGGAAAAATTGGCGAAGCTAAAGGATTGCGGCGTATACATGCTGGATGCATCGGATGAGATAATCCCAGCTGCTTTGAATTATCTTGGTAAAAACCCGGATAGTCAGGATAAGGCAGATATTAAGGCCGCCGAAGATTTATTGATGACGATCCGGCCTTATATACAGAAATTCCATTCATCTGAATATATATCGGCCCTTGCAAATGGTGATATCTGTCTTTCTGTGGGATGGTCTGGCGACATGATTCAAGCGCGTGATCGCGCTGCAGATGCTAAAAATGGCGTTGTTGTTGCGTATTCAATTCCGAACGAAGGCGCTTTGATGTGGTTTGATCTTATGGCGGTCCCTGCAGATGCGGCTAATTTGGGAAATGCGCATAAGTTTATTAACTATATGATGCGTGATGATGTAATGGCAAAAGCTTCAAACCATGTTTTTTACGCTAACGGAAATCTTGCTTCTCAAAAGTTACTCGCGGAAGATTTATTGAGTGACCCAACGATCTATCCTGATTCTGCTACGATGCAAAACCTCTATACAACAACTCCTTATGGTCCAAAGATACAGCGTGTCGTAACACGTGCATGGACCAAGGTTAAGAGTGGTAGTTAAACGTTAAATAAAACGCCGGCTAATGAAAATTAGGCGGCGTTTTAATATGTCTAGAGTTTCTGATTGAGGGCGTCATGACTATCTCACCAGCCAAGAAACCATCCAATGAATTTTCGCCTTGGGAAGACCCGGCGCAAGAACCACTGGTGCGTTTTGACAAGGTTACCAAGCGATTTGGAACCTTCACTGCCATAGATAATGTAAGTCTGGATATCTATGAGCGAGAGTTTTTTGCTCTTCTTGGTCCTTCGGGTTGCGGCAAAACCACAATGATGAGGATGCTAGCGGGATTTGAAACCCCTAGCGAGGGCACTATATCGCTGGGCGATGATGATCTTGGTCTGGTGCCGCCATATAAGCGGCCTGTGAACATGATGTTCCAGTCCTACGCTCTCTTCCCCCATATGACTGTTGAGGCCAATATCGCTTTTGGTTTAAAGCAAGATAAGTGGCCGAAAAACCTAATCAGAGATCGTGTCGATGAGATGCTTACTCTCGTACAGTTGACGAGTTTTGCCAAACGTAAGCCTCATCAGCTTTCAGGTGGACAGCGTCAGCGTGTTGCTCTCGCCCGGTCTTTGGCTAAAAAGCCAAAGTTACTTCTTCTGGACGAACCCTTGGGCGCTCTTGATAAAAAGCTTCGAGAGCAAACCCAGTTCGAGTTGATGGATATTCAGGAAAAACTGGGCATGACTTTTGTTATCGTGACCCATGATCAGGAAGAAGCCATGACTGTGGCCAGTCGTATTGCGGTTATGGATCATGGCAAGATTATTCAGGTGGCACCGCCTGAAGTGATTTATGAATATCCCAACTGCCGCTATGTCGCAGATTTTATTGGTGATGTGAACATCATCGAAGGAAAGCTTGGCGCTGGTGCCGAAGATATTATCACGCTTTCCTGGGCGGAAGGGCAAAGTGAGATCTCGATTGCGAATAATACAGGGCGGTTACCTGGAGGAAATGCCTGTTTTGCGATCCGGCCTGAGAAAGTTCATGTCACACGCGATGAACCCACGGATGCCGATAACAGAATTAGGGGCGAAATCCACGACATTGCTTATGTCGGAAACCTGTCGACTTATTACGTAAAGCTTGGTAACGGCATGATTTTTAAGGCGCAGGAATCAAATCGTCGTCGTTTGGCCAATCGCGAGTTTACCTGGGAAGATGATGTGTGGTTATCCTGGCGTAATACCGCGGGTGTTCTTCTGGATTAATGGAGGAATATCATGGATAAGAAGTTTGGTCGTTTTCTTCTCATCGGGCTACCATATTTCTGGTTACTCGTTCTTTTTCTCGTGCCTTTTGGAATCGTCTTCAAGATATCGCTTTCTGATGTCGCAATTGCCATTCCCCCTTATACGCCAGCATTTGATCTTGGTGCAGGTTGGGAAGGATTGTATAGCCTTGTTTTAGAACTGGATTTTGAAAATTATATCTGGCTGACCGAAGACGATATTTACTGGAAAAGTTACCTCTCAAGTTTGAGAATTGCGAGTATCTCGACCGTTTTAACTCTGCTCGTGGGGTATCCTCTCGCCTATTCAATGGCGAAGGCACCTTCCGAATGGCGTCCGACACTGCTCATGTTGATTATTCTCCCTTTCTGGACAAGCTTTCTCATCCGTGTTTATGCGTGGATCGGAATTCTTAAAACCGAGGGATTGCTCAATCAGTTGTTGATGTTTGTCGGCGTTGTTGATGAGCCGTTGCAAATTCTAAATACAGATGCTGCGGTTTATATTGGAATTGTTTATTCCTATCTCCCTTTTATGGTTTTGCCGTTGTATTCAGCGCTTGAAAAATTGGATGGCTCCTTGTTGGAAGCCGCTCAAGATCTGGGCTGTACCGCCACTGAAGCTTTTTGGAAGGTCACTTTTCCTCTGTCGATGCCGGGGATCATTGCCGGATCATTTCTCGTATTTATTCCAGCTATTGGCGAGTTTGTTATTCCCGATCTTCTTGGTGGTTCTGATACCCAGATGATTGGTAAAACTCTGTGGGCTGAATTTTTCAGCAACAGGGACTGGCCTGTCGCATCGGCAGTTGCTGTGTTGTTACTATTGTTATTGATCGTGCCAATCGTTCTGTTTCAAAAACAGCAAGAGCGTGCACAGGAGGCCGAAAAATGATTGGTCGTCTTACATGGTTCAATACGACTTCTTTAACGATTGGTTTTGTCTTTCTCTATCTCCCAATTCTTTTACTGGTGTTCTTTAGCTTTAACGAATCACGGCTAGTTACTGTTTGGGCCGGGTTCTCTACCAAATGGTATGTTGAGCTATTTAAGGATAAAGCCTTTCTTGATGCTGCTCTGGTTACTTTTCGCGTAGCATTGCTTTCAGCAACAGTTGCAACAATCCTGGGGACACTCGCGGCTGTGGTCATGGTAAGGGTGGGGCGATTTAAGGGGCGGACTCTTTTCTCGGGGATGATTTATGCGCCTTTGGTAATGCCAGAGGTTATAACCGGACTTTCGCTGTTACTCCTTTTTGTTGCCATGGGTGTTGGACGAGGATTTTGGACAATCACATTGGCTCACATAACCTTTTCTATGTGTTATGTCGCTGTTGTGGTCTCTTCCCGTCTGGTTACATTTGATACATCACTCGAAGAAGCGGCAACAGATCTTGGGTGTCCGCCGTTTCAGGCATTTCTTAAGGTGACTTTACCAATTATGGCACCTGCCATTGTATCCGCCTGGCTGTTATCCTTTACTTTATCTCTGGATGATCTCGTTATTGCTTCTTTCACATCAGGGCCGGGAGCGACAACTTTGCCAATGAAAATTTACAGCCAGGTTCGTTTGGGGGTTACGCCTAAAATCAATGCACTCTCAACGATTTTGATCGGGGTCGTAACAATTGGTGTTTTAACAGCGTCCTACATAACGAGGCGTTCTGAAGCACGTAGAAAAGCGGATGAATTACTTGCTGAATCGTAATCGCACTCACCCATAATTAAATGCTCTGTAATGCCGACAAAATTCCGAATGCTGGTTCGGGGTTAAGATTTGGGTAATTACAGAGCAATTTTTTGATTTTTATCTGCGACAGAATAGCACAGTAAAATATCTAGGTTATTAAGATTGTCTTTTAACATTTTGATTTAAAATACATAACGTGTAATTTGTAAAAATTATTTGTAACGATATGTCTTAGCTGATTTTTAAGTAAGATTAACACTTTCCCTCGAATATAGAATGAGAAAACCCTCATCTTTTTAGTGCGATTTCTTGGCTAAAATAGATGAAGGGGTAGCCATTTGCTTTAACAACACATCTAAAAATTCAGATGTGTATTATTCCCATCGAGAGGGTCTCAATGTTTATTAACAACTTCCAGATAAAGCATTTGGGCATGGTCTTTTCAACGCTGCTGCTTATTGTTGTGGGCATCGTTGGTGCAACGACCTATTTTAGCCATCAGGGCAATGATGCAGTAAGTCATCATTGGGATAAATTTCGTCAGATTGATTACGCAAAGCAAGTCGCCATTACTGACTTACAAAGTGCAATTGGCTTTGGGGGCATGATCCATCAGTTCAAGAATTATGTTCTTCGGCAGGATGCCGGCAGGATCGTTAAAATTCAAAACAGTATTGCAGATGCCCGTGACGCGCTTGCCTCGTATGAAGCGCTTGGCGTTAACGATGAAGAAACTGCCGCCCTTAGCAGTATCTCATCTGTTGTCGACAGTTATGCGGGCAAAGTTTCCGAAATCAAGTCTTTGGTCGCTGCAGGTAAAAGCCCACAAGAAGTTGATGCGGCTGTAAAAATTAATGATAAACCAGCTGTTGAGGGTATTTCTATCTTAAATGCGGTGGTCCTTTACAGCATTGAAGTTGATACTGACTCTGTTCATCAATCGATTGCCTTTATGGACAAGATCAACGGGGTTGCTTTGACATCTGTATTTGCTTTCTTACTTGCGATGTCGGCAATGAACCTTTGGTGGACACGCGGTTATCTCACAAAACCAATGTCGATGATTACAGATACAATGACCCGTCTGGCAAATAATGATCTAGCTGTAGAGGTCCCTGCGGTCGGTTGGAAAAATGAGATTGGCCAAATGGCTGATGCTGTTCTTGTTTTTAAAGAAAACGCTTTGAAGATCAAGGAAATGGAAGAAGAACAACGCGTTATAGAGAAGCAAGCGGAGGAAGAAAGAAAAATCTTGATTTCAAAATTGGCAAGTGATTTTGAAAATCAGGTTGGATCTACAATCCATGAGGTGAGTAATGCCGCCAATGCAGTGGCATCTTCAGCTCAAGAGCTCTCTTCAACGGCGGAGACAACTTCTGTTCTAGCTTCGTCAGTTGCCGCTGCTTCTGATCAAGCAGCAACAAATGTTCAAACAGTGGCTGCTGCAGCCGAAGAACTTACAGCATCAGAGATGGAAATCAGTCGACAAGTTGGTCGTTCTTCCAAAGTTGTTGCTGGTGCAGTTGAGCAGGCTAGCGGGGCTCACGAAACAGTTGGAACGCTTGTAAGTTCAGTGGATGAGATCGGTAAGGTCATTGAGCTGATTACTGGGATTGCAGAACAGACGAACTTGCTGGCTTTGAATGCGACCATTGAAGCCGCCAGAGCAGGAGAGGCTGGTAAGGGGTTTGCTGTTGTCGCAAGTGAAGTAAAAAACCTTGCCAATCAAACAGCCAAGGCGACAGAAGAGATCAGTGGGCAAATTTCAAATGTCCAATCGGTCACCAAGGACGCAGCAACTGCACTTGAGTCAATTGGTGATGCTATTCGAGAAGTAAATGAAATAGGTGAAGCCATTTCGATTGCGGTTGAAGAGCAAGCTGCCGCGACACAGGAAATTGCCCGCAATGTGGAACAGGCTTCTGCTGGCACAAGGGAGGTTTCAAGTAACATTCAGGATGTTACCAAAGCTGCATCTATTACAGGGGGAACAGCCCAAAAAATGCTGGATGCCTCGAGTAACTTGTCTGAGCAAGCCACCCATCTGCAGACGGGACTTGATGAATTCCTGATGCAGGTAAAAGCCGGGTAGCTTCTTTGGATTAGTTGTTGGTAAAAAAAGCTGGCCTCATGATTTTGGGGTCAGCTTTTTTTTGTGTACTCTAGAGCGTGAGCCGGTTAACCAACGGCAATGTTTTCAGGTTTGTAGAACATGCCCAGCATCAGGCTTTGAGCTATTCTTTCTGCTTTAACCTGGATTTGGGTAGCGATATCCTTTTGGAAAAGAGAGTTATTTGTTTCCAAAAAGAGCTCAAGCCACCTTTCAAAAAAATGACGCTCAACCCCTTCGATCCGCATGTGTGCCACCATGGGGTTACCTTTGTACTGACCAGAAGTCAGCAATACTGAAGACCAAAATCGACACATCGTTTCGAGATGAGGATCCCAGTTATCTCCGATGGTGTTATTGAACACATCCTTTAACAATTCATCCTGCCGGATCTTGTCATAAAAACTATGGACCATCGTGTGTATGTTCTGGTCGTTGATTTCGTTAAAAGGTTCGCTCATTTTAATAACTCGATTGCCTGTACCTAAGGTGAATATAATATGTATGTTCTGTATCGCAACAGGTAATTTGTCACAGGTATGAGCTAACAAACAAAACTTCCGGTAAGTGATGCTTCAGGAGGTACTCGACGGGTGCTCTTGAATAAACCAATTTTAAAAGACTGGGATCTGTCCTTTCGAAGATTGAGATAATCTAATAATAACGCTCTTTTGCGCCAAGAGCGTTATTGGGCTACAAAGTGTCGCGCAGACGTCTGTAAGATTGTTTGCCTGCCTTTATGTATATTGAAAAGCCATGAAGAAATCAGGGCTATTATTTATCAAATTTCGGGCCTATTAAATGATAGGTCTTTTATTGGAGACCTCAAGAGATGACCCGCACAGTCGTTAGTTCCGCCACCAAAGAGTTCGCTATTGGCTTTGATGAGCCCTTCTGCATTATTGGCGAACGTATCAACCCGACTGGACGTAAGAAA
>MAAC01015852.1_pt1 | contig 10827 bp, 9 predicted proteins | sample 1115981 | NCBI WGS metagenome assembly MAAC01 (sample SAMN04961126, study PRJNA320927) | seawater metagenome | isolation source: sample BD02T64 sea water enriched with oil for 64 days | place: USA:Gulf of Mexico | collected 2013-07-27 | reverse complement strand
GTTCAGTTTGAAAGCTAAAATACTCCAAAGTCATTCCATAATCTTCTCATTATAAACGCTTGAATATTCGAGAAAGTGGGTTGGAAATTCCAAAAGGCTGTCGATATTAAACATCAACGGTTTTGTATAAAAGTCAGTAACGGTTAAAGTTTGCTTATGCTGCGGATTTTATTAACGCAAAGGCAAAAAGCAAACTCTAGTTCTGACTTTTCATTTAATTTTTAAAGTTACTGTTTTAGGTTGAATTTTCAATAAGAAAATTCAGCCGTTATTGCTTTTATACGGTGTTGTACTTAGTGCTTTTTTTTAGGTCATTTTTATTAGAGGAAAAATAAATAAAAATCCCAATACTAAATACAACCATACTAGCTATCCAAAGCCAATAGCCAAATTCTAGAGAAATAATTGGCACTTTCCTTCCACTTTCATTGGCGAGAATTTCTTTCCATTGCGTAAAAATAAGTCCAATTATCACAGCTAATAAACTCAGGTTTTTTGACTTTTTTTTGTCTTTTAAAAATAGATAAATTGCAACGAAAAAAATAGGGTTCGCTAACCAAATTAACCATTCATAAAATGCTCCGCCTAGAAAAGCAAATCCACCACTTAGAAATGTAGAGAGTGAAGAGTAGTGTTTAATTCCGTCAAAGTCATTAACTTTTATTGCATTTTGACTAAGTGAAATAATAAACAATAATAAACTTGAAATTATAATAATTCTCTTTTGATTTTTTTTCAGCATAAATTTATTAAATATTAGAATAAACTTATTTATTCGATATCTTTTTCGGCATTAAGTACAACTGGTTATATAATTACTAAAGGTAATTTTATCCGGGTCTATGTTCTGGATAAAAGGAACTTTAGGTGATTTTATCAAACTTAAAAAACACACACAATACAATACTTAAAATTCTTAAAGAAATAGCGCAATTTTTAAGAACTACTAATCTAGTCAAAAAAAAGAACTAATCAATATCTAACTTTTTAATATTTAATAAAGGTTTAGACTCGAGATTTTCTTTAGCTAATGATTCTACAATGGTATCCAAAGGGCTTTTAATATCTAACAAATCCTTTTTAACAACATGCGTATAAATCATTGTGGTTTCTGGTTTCGCATGCCCTAATAACTCTTGAATATGACGCAATCCTATTCCGTTTTCTAATAAATGTGTCGCATAACTATGCCGCAATGTATGCGGAGTTACTTTCTTTTTAATATTTGCTAATTTCGTAGAACGATGTAAAAATTTGCGAATACTTCCATCAGAATACTTTGTGTGTACTTTTCCTTCTACAAAAAAGCGACTGGGTTTATAAGTAGTTACATAGTTTTGTAATAATGGTAAAAAGCTGTTTGCCAATATTACATACCGATCTTTTCTCCCTTTTCCGTTTCTAACTAAAATTTGCCTTCTAGCAATGTCAATATGTCTCAATTCTAAAGAAATCAATTCGCTAATACGCAAACCAGCTGAGTAGAGCAGTGCTATGATTGCTCTATGCTTTAAATTTTTTGTTACTTGTAAAAGAGTTATTACTTCTGTTTGAGACAATACTGTTGGTAATGGCCTCGATTTTTTTGGTCGTTCTAGCAACAATGCCTCTATATTACATTCTGGATATACTTTTGTAAATAGTTTTAACGCACTAATAAACTGTCTTTGTGAGCTAATACTATAAGCTCTTGCAATAAAAATTGTCTCAATAAACAATTCCACATCTCTATTGGTTAAATCAACCAGCCGTTTGGGTTGTGTATAATCTATAAAATCTGCTATAAATGTAAAATAGGTTTGTACAGTACTTTTACTATACCGTTTTCCTTTTAAATACTTTACATAAGCTCTTATCAATTCTTTATTTTCTTCTGTAAGCGAACGCTGTGTTTTAACACCTTTTTTATAAAGGTTTACAAATAATGACGCATCTAGTATAAATGTGGCGTTATTATTTAGTTTAATTTTTACTTCGGATAACTTTTCGTCAGAATAACTAGTTATCCAACCTTTAAGTGTGTTGCTCCAATAAAAACCTTTTAAAGATTTTAAGGTGTTAATGATTGTTTCATTGTACCGAAAAAGTAGCAGTAGTACCACTTCTTTTTTGTGTAGTTTTTTTAGTAACTCAATGGATACTTTTTGTGGATGGTTGATTTTCATAGCATTGTAAAGCTACAAAAAAAACAATGTTTACTTTTAATAAGTATAGATAAATATCTGAAAATAAGTTTTCTAAGTAATTAATTATACACCATTTAGAGTAAGGGGTCTATTAAAAACCAAAAAACAATTCGTTTCCAAGAGTGTAGTAATCTAATTTATCATAGTAAGCTAACGTAAGAAACATAATGTCTACAAGTCCATGAAAAATAATTGTAATCCAAAGATTGTAGTTTGATTTAACATAGATTGTGGCAAAAATAAGTCCAAATATAAAGGTCATGATAAGTCCGCTAAGACCTTGGTATAAATGAGGAAGGCTAAATAAAATTGCCGTTAGTACTACAATTATTAAGGTTTTAAATTTAAATTGAGGTAGTAGTATATTCAATTGCCTAAATAAAAACCCACGAAATAAGATCTCTTCACCAAAAGCAGCACTGATTAAAATGTAAAGAAAATACTTGGCATATAAAGTAAAGTTATTTGCAAGTGCTTCAAATGCTGAATAATCTGCTATTTCTCCAGTTAATTTACTTACTAAAGGTTGTATAATAAAATCCAAAACCGGCACTAATGCTACAAAAAGCAATACGGCTACACCAATTATTTTTAAAAATTTTGTGTTAGTTTTAAAGCCAATGGTTGCTACTGTTTTATCATTCCAATACGTCAAAGAAAAGATCGCAATAATGATAATTACAAATGTATAAGGAAAAGAGGTCCAGGGATTAAAAATGAACCCATAAATGAGTAGTAGTTGTAATAAAGTAAATAACTTTGATTGATTCGTTTTCTTTAAGGGGATATTCATGAATGCTTTTATTGAAATGGTACACAAGGTGTTTGTGCATGTTTTTTATCGGTTATTTTTTGGTATAAATCACTTCCTTAAGAACGCTAAGGAATAGATCGCATCCTTTTTTTATTTCTTCATCAGAAATTGTTAACGGCGGAGTGATTCTAATGGCTTTTCCTTCAAACAACAACCAGAACAGGAGTAAACCCTTATCCATACATTTTAAAATGATCTGAGAAGCAATTTCAGGAGTTTCAACAATGGCAGCAAGCATCAATCCTTTTCCACGAATTTCTTTAATTGCAGGATGTTGCAAATAGTTTCTTATCAATTGCTCTTTGCGTAGCGTTTCTTTAATAAGGCCAGAATTGTTTAATTCGGTAATTGTTGCCAAACCTGCAGCAGCAATCACTGGATGACCACCAAAAGTTGTAATATGGCCAAGTTTGGGATTGTCTTTTAAACAGCTCATTACTTCTAGAGAAGCAATAAAAGCTCCAATTGGCATTCCGCCACCCAATCCTTTTCCAGTTACAATAATATCTGGTGTGCAGTTGTAATTTTCAAAGCCCCAAAAGGTTCCTGTGCGTCCAATTCCAGTCTGAATTTCATCTAAAATAAGCAACGCACCAACTTCGTTACAACGTTCTTGTACTTTTTGTAAATAGTTGTTGGTCGGTTCAATAAATCCTGCGCCTCCCTGAATGGTTTCTAATATGACTGCAGCAGAATTGGTGGAGATTTTTTGTAAATCACTTTCTAGGTTGAACTCTATAAATTTAATTCCAGGAATCAAAGGTCTAAAAGCGCGGTTTTGTTCTTCTGCACCACAAACACTCATGGCACCTTGTGTATTGCCATGATAGCCATTTTTTGCAGCAATAATTTCTGTTCTGCCTGTAAATCGTTTCGCTAATTTTAAAGCACCTTCTGTAGCTTCTGTACCAGAATTGGTCAAATACACAGAAGATAAATTGGCAGGTAAGCTTTCTGCTATGGCCTTACACAATTCAACTTGTGGTTTCTGAATAAATTCGCCATACACCATTACATGTGTATAAGAATCTACCTGGTTTTTTATTGCTTCAGATATTTTTGGATGATTATGTCCAAGTGTAGTGGCAGAAACCCCGGCAATAAAATCTAGATATGCGTTGTTATTTGTATCGTACACATAACTCCCTTTTGCATGCGAAATTTCTAAAGAAAGTGGGTGAGGAGATGTTTGTGCTTGGTATGTTAAAAAATCAGATTTCATGCTATTGTTTTACGTTCAATTCTTGATCTTTTACCTTAATTTTATTAATAATATCTCCAACAATAAAAATGTCTTCCATCTTTTTTGGCTGCTCATTTTCTCTCCAAATAAAACCTTTTAATTTCCGGTCATTTAGAGATATGTCTTTTGGAGGATATGAAGTCCCTTCTGGTTTTTTAATATATTGTATAGTATCTATATCATTGTTTGCATCCAATGTAATTTCTATAGAACTACATTCTAATTTGGTGATCGTTTCTAAGACACCAGTTTCACTTCTGTTAAAATACAATACTTCTGCGTTTCCTATTACTAAAAACCGTTTCAGTTTACCATCAACAAACTTCCCAAACATATTTCTACCTTTAATTTGATTGTAAGTAGCAACACCATCAATAATAGTATCTAATTGAACTATTAATGCATTGTTTAAAATCTTTAAAGAATCTAATTTATCAGTTTCTGTATTGTTTAATAACTGAATATGATCTCCAGTAATTTGATTTTTACCAGACCATAAAACAGGGTTTTTAAACATTCTTGTTAATCCAGTTGATTGGTTGATATGGATAGAATCACTTTTTCCTTGTAAATCAGATTTATAGATTTTTGCATCATTAAAAATACGCACAATTCTGTTTTCTGTTTTTCCAGTAACTAACAACGTATCTCCATGTATGTATAAAGAATCTTTTTCTACTAGCGTAATAGCAACAGCTCTATTTACCACAAAAACAGAATCTTTCTTTTCAAAAAACTCGGCATAATTTCCTTTTATAACTAAGTTTTGCAACGTGTCTGTTACTTTTATATTATCTGTGGCAGAAGCAAAACCCATGTATTTATTGTGGTATAAACTATCTCCTTCAATAATTTTATCTTTAAAATAGATGGTAGAGTTTTTTACAAAATTAGAAATTTCTGCTTTGGTATCGTAAATTCCTCTTTCTGTATATACTGTATTGTCTTTGCTTTTTATAGTTGATGGACCATACAAATAGGCAATAGATGTATCTGTATAATAATCTAAATGATTAGACTCTAATACATGCTCTGGATTTGTAACCACAACCTTTGTAGTAGCAGTAAATCTCTTTTCATTTAAATAATAATGACCAACCTTACTCTTTAACGTATTGGTTTCATCTTTAATAGTAGCATGATGTTTGTAAAATACCAATTGCTTCTGTCTATCAAAATTCAAGGTATCCGTTGTTAATGTCATTTTAGAATCTACCAATTTTACATTACCCCAAGATAATGCTTGTTTTGTATTTCCATTATAATCTACATAATCACTTGTTTGTGTTAGGGTATCTCCTTGATGAATAGTAACCGTACCAAATGCCCTAACAAAATTACGTCCCTTAAAGAGAACAACTCTATCTGCTGTTAAAAAAGCGCCATCATGATAGAGTGTTACCAAACTATCCTTATCTCTAGTAAATATGGTTGCTCCTGGATGTTTTTCATCGTCAAAGGCGGTATATGGGCTACGAATAATTCGTATCTGTTTCGCTTCTTGAGAAAAAACAGAAACAGATACGAGTACTAAAATAAATAGAATAACTTTTTTCAAAGTGTTACAAGATTTTCAACAAAAATAGTGAAAAGATGATGGTATCCTATTAAAGAAAAGTGAAATTTAAATTGAGTTCAATTCAGTTTCTAACTTTCTAGCTTTTGGAAACAAAATATTGTTTTCTAAATGTACATGTTGATGTAAATTATCTTCAAACTCTTCTAACTTAGAATACAAAGCTTTAAAAGTATTACAAGCACCATCTGGCGTTTGATATGTATTTGTTAATTTAGAAATGGTTCTAAGTGCTTCACCAGCATCATCATGTTCAACTTCCATCATTTTAATTGGGTTATCTACAGTACCAAAATGAGGAATTGCTACAGAAGTATTGTTTTTCTTAGCAGCAACCAATTTTTTTACAAACGGAAAAAGAATCAATTCTTCTTTTTTCATATGTACTGTTAATTCATCGCTAATTGCATAGATGATTTTTTCAATTTCTAATAATTCTGTATAATGATGTCCATGAACCTTGGCAACTCTAGCACCATATTGTTTCAATAAAACTATGTTTTCTTCTACATATTTATGATGTGTATTTACAATATAATCAATCAAGAAATCTAACTCCCAATCATCAAAATTATTCATAAAAGAAGCATCTCTATCTATTGCTTTTAATTCTTCAATGATCGTGTTGTAGTCTACACCATTTTTTTTACAAGCTTTGCTGATAGAAATTCCACCACCACAACAAAAGTCAATACCATGCTTTTTAAAAATATGCGCTGTTTTTATGTTTTCTGTAACTGCCTCAGCAACAGTTTTTATATCTAAATTCTCCATGCTAAATGTGTTTAAATTCTGATGCAAATTTCTTGTGATTTTATGATTAAATTCATGACAATTATCATGAATAATAAGCGAAGATGCCGTAATTTTGCAAAAAATCACAAAACGATGAAAGCACCATTTGATTTATCAAAAGAAGAAATGAAAGCCTACGGATATAAAATTATTGATATCCTTGTAGAACATTATGATACTGTTGATTCTAAAGATGCTGTTACCTCTGGATCTAGAGAACAAATGGATAGCCTTTTTTTACAAGAAGCGCCAAATGAAGCAATGCCTGCAGATGATGTGTTGGATTTTGTGATGGAAAACGTAATTCCGCATAGTAACTTTACAACACATCCAAAATCATTTTCTTTTGTACCTGGGCCTAGTAATTATATTAGCACATTAGCAGATACATTGGCAACCGGATTCAATATTTTTTCTGGTGGATGGATTGTGTCTCCTGCTGCCGCAGAATTAGAGATTGTAACTATGAATTGGTTGCTTAAAATGTTCGATTTTCCTGTGCAAAAAGGTGGTGGTATTTTTACAAGTGGTGGTTCTATGGCTAATTTAACAGCCTTAGTAACAGCAAGAAGAATTAAATGTGGCGATGATTTTTCGAAAGCAATAATTTACTTATCAGACCAAGCACATTCATCAAATATTAAAGCGATTCGTGTGTTGGGCTTTAAGAAAGAACAAATCAGAATTATCCCAACAGATTTAGAGTTTAAAATCAGTTTTAATAAATTAAAGAATGCCATTGCAAAAGATAGATTAGAAGGGAAACAACCTTTTTGTATTATCGCTTCTGCAGGTACTACAAATACAGGAACTGTTGATCCTTTAGATCAAATTGCAGACATTTGCGAAAAAGAAAATCTTTGGATGCATGTAGATGGTGCTTATGGTGGTGCAGCAATTTTATCCCAAAAAGGAGCAAAAGTATTAAGAGGAATTGAAAGAGCAGATTCGTTAACCGTAGACCCTCATAAATGGTTTTTTCAACCCTATGAAATTGGTTGTTTATTAGTAAAAGATTCTTCTTGGTTAAGCAATACATTTTCAGAAAAACCTGAGTATTTAAGAGATATTGAAGGAAATGAATCTGAAATTAATTTTTATGATTACGGAATTCAATTGACAAGACGTTTTAGAGCTTTAAAATTCTATATGTCTATTAAAACCTTCGGATTGGATGCCTTTAGAAAAGCCATTACTTATAATATAGATTTGGCTGAGCAAACAGAAGATTTATTACGTAAAAGTAGAAACTGGGAAGTCGTTTCTCCGGCAACCTTAGCAGTAATAAACTATAGATACAACCCATTAGGTTTAAACCTTTCAGAAAAAGAATTAGACAAGTTAAATCAAGAAATTTCTGCAAGAGTAGTCGCTTCAAAAGAAGCGCTATTGGTAACTACAGTATTGCAAAATCAAGTTGTATTGAGAATGTGTTTAATCAACCCAAGAACTACTTTTGAGCATATTGAAGAAACATTTTCTCAATGCAATAGCTATGCTAAAGAGATTCTTGAGGAGTGGAAGCAGTAGTGAATACTGTTTTAAAACACAAGTAACATACCTATAACAATTCTTTAAAAGACAAGCTGTAAGGAACTAACTGAAAACCTATATTTGATTCATTCAAAATAAGATAACAGTTTTTAAAAATTAAACCAGAGAAATTATTTTCTCTGGTTTTTTTATTTTTATCCTTTTAACAACTGATTTACATTCAATTTGTAGGTTTTACTGATTGGTATTTTGTGATTGCTAATATGAACAATATTTCCTTCAATTAAGTTGATATGCTGTATCGCTACTATAAATGATTTGTGTACTTGTACAAACTCATTTTTTGATAATACCGTATTAAAATGACTTAAGGTTTGGTGCGTTATAATTGTTTTATCATCTAAAAAAACTTTCACATAATTACCAAAAGCTTCTACATAGAGAATCTCATTGAGCTTTACTTGGTAATGCTTTTTAGAATCCTTTAAAAAGATGCGTTCATTTTTTGAATCGTTATTTTGATTTATGTGTATTTCAGGTGGTTTTTGTTCTGGTGGATTTACCTTATTAACTGCAGACAGAAATCTTTCGAAACTAAAGGGTTTTAATAGGTAATCTGTAATATTAAAAGCATAGCCATCAATAGCAAATTCAGAATACGCAGAACATACAATTATATGAGGTGGATTTGCAAGTGTTCTTAAAAAGTCAAAACCAGTTAACTTAGGCATGTTAATGTCTAGAAAAATTAAATCTACGGCGTTTGTATTTAAAAAACTGATCGCTTCAAAGGCATTGTAACAGTTTTTTACAAGTTTTAAATTTGACAAATTATTAGCATAGTCCTCAATGTTATTATGTGCTGCGACCTCGTCATCAACGATGATGTATTTTATCATGCTAAATTAATTTTTAGAGAAGTACAATATACATTTTTATTGGTTGAAGTTTGAAAGTCGTACTTGTTTTTATAAAGTAATTCTAGTCTGTTTTTTAGGTTTTCGATTCCTATTCCTGGAGTACTTTCTGTAGCTTGCTCATCAAAATTGTTTTTAATTTCGAAATAGATTTCGTTTTCACTTTGCGAAAAATCAATATGTACAAAAGCATTGTCTGTTAGTATTTCTACACCGTGCTTAAATGCATTTTCTAAGAGAATGATATACAATAAAGGAGCAATTTGTGTGCAATCATTTTCTATATGATCGTTAAATTGGATGTCAATATTTTTATGATATCTCGATACATTTAAATCTATGTAGTTTTTTAAATAGGTGATTTCATCTTTTAAAGAAACAGTGTCTTTTTTTCCTTCATACACCGTAAAACGAATCATGTCAGATAATTTTAACACGTATTCTTGCGCTTTATCTGGATCCTTTTTTATCAAAGAATACAAGCTGTTTAACGAGTTGAAAAAGAAATGAGGATTGATCTGTTCTTTCAGTAAAATTAATTCTGCTGTAGTTTTTTCACTCTTTAAATCCTTTATTTTTTTTAAATGATTATAAACTGAAGAGAAAAGCAGGTAAAAAATTTCCATAGCTAACAGTACTCTTGAACTTTGAAAAATAAAACCTTCTCCAATATCTCTAGTATAATTAACTGTAAATAGCAATAAAGGAAGACTTATTCCGTAAAACAGGTATTTATATAAAACGGGTATTTTCGATTTGGTATTTTTCTCTTGTTCAAAAAGGAAATAGAGAATTGAAAAGAATATTACACCTCCCAAAGAGAGTGATAAGAAAGTAGGAAGCTCGCTTTTTACATCTTTTAAGATTACCATTAGTATTATTATTCCTACTGATAAGAATCCACTTGTTTTAAAGACTTTTTTTGATGTCATCATAATTATTTATTGGTTTAAAAGTACGAAACTATTGGGTTTCTCGCTAGTTCACACCTTTATTTGATAACGGCATCGTTTTATTATTTAAAACGACCAGTTTTACTGATGAGATTCACTCACATGATAAAACAAACCAGTTGCCATGTATATGTTGTCACATATCAAATATTCTTTATCCATCTAAACTTCGGCTGTAGGTTTGCACAAGAATTATATAAATACACTACTAATGAAACATTTAATTACAATTATGAAACACTTAATTACTATCGGAGCTTTACTATTATCAATACTAACATTTCAAGCTCAAACAACAAATGAAAACAATTTAATAGCAACAATTGACAAAGAAACTCCAGTTTCTATGCAAAAGCATAAAGTACCTGGTTTGGCAATTGCTATTATAAAGAACGGAAAAGTAATACTAAAAAAAGGATATGGATTTTCTAATGTAGCAGCTCAAAAAAAGGTAACTACAAAAGACGGATTTAATATTGGATCAATCTCTAAAATGTTTACTGCTTGGGGAATTATGAAATTAGTAGAAACTGGAAAAGTGAGTTTAGATGCACCAATTTCTACCTATTTAAAAAGTTGGAAGTTGCCATCTTCATCATTTGATACATCTAAAATAACTATTAGAAATGTATTAAATCATTCAGCTGGGTTAACAGTACACGGTTATAATGGTTATAACAGCAAGAAAGAAGTGCCAACTTTGATTAACTCATTAAATGGAACAAAAAATGCAGATGAGAAAGTAACTTTATTTGCAGCGCCAAACACAAAATGGAAATATTCTGGAGGAGGATATTCAATGTTGCAATTATTAATAGAAGATGTTAGCGGAATGTCTTTCGAAAAATT
>MAAC01013266.1_pt1 | contig 10828 bp, 8 predicted proteins | sample 1115981 | NCBI WGS metagenome assembly MAAC01 (sample SAMN04961126, study PRJNA320927) | seawater metagenome | isolation source: sample BD02T64 sea water enriched with oil for 64 days | place: USA:Gulf of Mexico | collected 2013-07-27 | reverse complement strand
TTTGTCCCTTTTGAATACCCACCAGGGTCATCGCGGCAAAAAGCGCCATCACACCCTGGGCGTAGTTGAAAATGCCGGAGGCTTTGAAAATGAGCACAAAACCCAGCGCCACAAGCGCGTAGAGCACGCCGGCCATCAACCCGTTGATGATGACCTCGACCGCATAGAGAAACTGGTCAGGCATTAGTTAACCCCTCCGAACTTATATGAAAATTGCACATTTCGAGCCATGGGTTGTGCAAAAGTATGAACATCTGAGAACATTTCCGCGTCAGTCATGGCTAACACCCAGATAAGCATCGATCACCTTTTGATCGTTGCGCACCTCATCCGGTGTGCCGTCGCCAATTTTACGGCCGTAATCCATCACCACCACCCGGTCCGACAGATCCATCACCACACCCATATCGTGCTCGATCAGCGCGATAGTGGTACCAAACTCATCGTTCACATCGAGAATGAAACGGGACATGTCTTCTTTTTCTTCGACATTCATCCCGGCCATGGGTTCATCCAACAGCAGAAGCCTTGGTTCTGCCGCCAGAGCACGCGCCAGCTCGACCCGCTTTTTCAGACCATAGGGCAAGTTGCCAACCGGAGTTTTGCGGATGGTCTGGATTTCCAGAAAGTCGATGATGTTCTCGACCTTCTCGCGGTGTTCGGTTTCTTCCTTCTGGGCTTTGCCCCACCAGATGGCCTGGCTCAGCATGTTGGATTTCATTTTGGTCAGCCGGCCGGTCATAATATTGTCGAGCACCGACATGCCTTCAAACAGAGCGATGTTCTGAAACGTACGCGCAATGCCCTGGCGCGCCACCTGATAGGGCCGCATTTTCGGACGTATCGCGCCGTCAAACCAGACGTCCCCGTCGGACGGCACGTAAAATCCGGAGATCACGTTCAGCATCGACGATTTTCCGGCGCCATTGGGACCGATGATGGCGCGGATCTCACCTTCGCGGATGTCAAAGGAGATATCTTTGATAGCGACCACACCGCCAAAACGCAGGGTGATGTTTTTCATCTCCATCAGCGTGCCGCCGATTGTGCGGCCGTCGGCGGTCACATAGCTGTCCGGGCTCATAACATTCATTCTGCGGCCATCCTTGTTGTACCGCTCTGGATCGCCGCGTCACGCAGTTCCAGCGTGGCGGTGATCGACCCTTTGCGACCGTCTTCATAGGTGACTTCGGTTTCGGTATAGATCGAGCTTTCCCCGGCGTAGAGCGCGTCCAGCAGGTCACTGTATTTTTCTTCGACCACATTGCGGCGCACCTTGCGGGTACGGGTCATTTCGCCGTCATCTGCGTCCAGCTCTTTGTGCAGCACAATAAAACGGTGGACCTGGCAGCCCGACAACATTTCATCCTGCGCAATGGAGTTGTTCACCTCAGAAATATGCTGCTGGATCGTGTCCAGCACCTGAGGGTGGCCCGCCAACTCCTGGTAGGAGGCATAAGCGATGTTGTTGCGTTCGGCCCAGTTGCCCACCGCGGTCAGGTCGATGTTGATGAAAGCGGTACACATGTCGCGCCCGTTACCGAAGACAACAGCCTCAAGAATATTGGGGAAGAACTTGAGTTTGTTTTCCACGAACTTAGGCGCGAACATGCGACCGTCGGCCATTTTGCCAACGTCTTTTGCCCGGTCAATAATACGCAGGTGACCGGATGATTTTTCAATGAAACCCGCATCGCCGGTGGCGACCCAGCCCTCGGCGTCTTTGGTGCCGGCAGTGGAGGTGGGATTGTTGTAATATTCAACAAACGTGCCGGGCGAGCGGTAGAACACTTCGCCGCTGTCATCAATTTTGACCTCAACCCCGGGCGAAGGCACGCCAACCGTATCGGAGCGCACTTCACCGTCCGGTTGCTGAGTGATGAACACCGTCGCTTCGGTCTGGCCATAGAGTTGTTTCAGGTTGATCCCCAGCGAGCGGTAGAAATCAAACAGTTCCGGGCCGATCGCTTCGCCAGCGGTGTAACCGATGCGGACGCGGGACAGGCCAAGCGTGTTTTTCAGCGGACCATAGATGAACAAATCGCCCATCTTATATTGCAGCCGGTCCATGAAGGAGACCGGTTTGCCGTCGAGGATATCGCTACCAACTTTGCGGGCATGCGCCATAAAATAGTCGAACAGTTTCTTTTTGAAGCGCCCGGAATCTTCCATGCGGATCATCACGTTGGTCAGCTGGGTTTCAAAGATGCGCGGCGGGGCGAAATAATAGGTCGGTCCGATTTCGCGCAGGTCGGTCATCATTGTTTCCGCGCTCTCGGGGCAATTGACGCAAAAGCCGCACCACATTTGCTGGCCGACGGAAAAGATGAAATCACCAACCCAGGCCATTGGCAGATAAGCGAGGATTTCCTCGTTCGGGCCGAGGTGGTCAAACTCAGAAGAGTTGCGCGCGGTCTCAACCACATTGCGGTTGGAAAGCACCACGCCTTTGGGCCGGCCGGTGGTGCCGGATGTGTAAAGCATCACAGCGGTACTGTCGTAGTCCAGCGCGGCGATGCGCCGGTCGAGCTCATCTTCCAGGCGGGAATGGGCGGCGCGGCCCTCGGCCGAGATATCCGCCAGCGCATTGAGGTGGCTGTGGTCGTATTTGCGCATGCCGCGTTTGTCGACATAGATCACATGTTCAATGTGTTGCACGGTCTCCTGAGCGTCGATCACCTTGTCGACCTGTTCCTGGTCGCCGCAGATCACAAAGCGGGCGCCGCAGTTGTCGAGCACATATTCCATCTCGTCCGCCACCGCGTCCTGATAGAGTGGCACCGGAACGGCGCCGGCCATCTGCGCCGCCACCATGGTCCAGTAGAGCGACGGGCGGTTGCGCCCGATCACCGCCACATGGTCGCCGGGCTCCATGCCCAGAGCAAGGAAGCCGAGCGCGATGGCGCGGATTTCCTCCGCCGCCTCCGCCCAGGTCCAGCTTTGCCAGATGCCATATTCTTTTTCACGGAACGCAGGAGCGTTGCCGAATTCTCTCGCGTTCCGGGCCAGAAGCGCAGGAACAGAAACAAGCCCCCCGCGGGGCTGCGCTAAAGTTATCAAATCCAATCCTCCCTGCACCAGAGCCCGGCTCTGGCGGTCGCGGCTTTTATACGAATCCGCTTTGGTCCAACCGTGACGAGACTGATCTTTCAGGTCAAACATTTCTTAACTTTGTCGCAATCCTAACGAATTGTAACAGCGCGCAAAGGGCTTTCCCCTGCGCGCCCTTGCTGGTAGCCAGACAGGCGGAGGGTGCTGATATGACGTCCAAGACCCTGGCTCTGACCCAGTCCGGATTGAACCTGATTGCCCAGGCGCTGTCGATTTTCGACCAGGACCTGCGGCTGGTGGTCTGCAACCGGCGCTATCGCGACCTGTTTGATCTGCCAAAAGAGCTGACCACGGCGGGGGCCCGCTTTGAAGACACCATCCGCTACCTGGTGCAGCGGGGCGAATATGACGAAGTAGAAGATCCGGAGTCCTTTGTGCAGGACCGGGTGGACCAGGCGCGTGCCTTTGAGCCGCATTATCTGGAACGACAGCGCGCCAATGGCGACACCATTTCGATCGAGGGCAGCCCGCTGCCGTCCGGCGGCTGGGTTGCGGTCTATACTGACATCACCGCGCTGAAAGTTCAGGAGCGATTGCTGCGCAGCCGTTCAGATGAGCTGGCCGAGCAGGTGTTTGAATATGCAGAAGAATTAAGCGCCAGCAACCGGGCGTTGGCAGCAACAAACGCGACCTTGCAAGAGACCCAGCACGAGCTGACCGAGATGGCGGCGCGGGCGCGGATGACGGCGGAAATGATGCCCGCCCACATCGCCCGGATTGACCGGGCGCGGCGCTATACCTATTCCAACCGGCAGCTCAGCACAGTGATGCCCTCGCGCCCGTCCGAGATCACCGGCAAGCTGATATCGGAGACGCTGGACGGCGGCGCTTATGATCAGATCAAACCCTCGCTGGACCGCGCATTTCAGGGCACATCCAACGTATTTGAATTCACCGATGATGTCTCCAGCCGGCGGATCCGGGTGGCCTTTACGCCGGACAGAAGCGAGGCCGGCGCGGTCAGCGGTGTCTATATCCTGTCGATGGATATCACCGAAGAAGCCCAGGCACGTGCGGCGCTGGCACAGACCCATAAACGCGAACTGGCAGCACAGCTGACCAACGGGCTGGCGCATGATTTCTCGAATCTTCTGACCATTATTCTGGGCGCACAAAGCCGTCTGGGACGTCAGAGCCTGGACAAAGCGGCGCAGGAACTGGTGCATGCCACCACCGCAGCGGCCAGACGTGGCGGCCGGTTGCTGAACCGGCTGGCAAAAATATCCGGCCCGCGGGAGATGCGGCCGGTGGCAACAGACCTGCCCGGATTACTGCGCGAGATCGTGATCCTGGCAAAACCCTCGTTGCCGGAAGGCATCGCGCTGGAGCTGGATATTTCCCGGATGCCCGCCCTGCTGGATCTGGATCCGGCATCGCTGCAGGACAGTCTGCTAAATCTGATTATCAATGCCCGCGACGCGATCGGGGACCAGGGGCGGATCTGTATTTCCGCCAGTGTCCGGCGCGACACCTGGGTCGAAATCCAGGTTTGTGACAGCGGAGGTGGATTTTCCGCAGAAGCGCTGCGGCACGCGCTGGATCCGTTTTTCACCACCAAGGGCGGCGAAGGTTCGGGGCTGGGCCTGTCGATGGTTTATGATCTGGTACAGCTTGCGGGCGGGCATGTGCGGCTGGAAAACACCGGGCCTGGCGCCTGTGTCACCCTGCGTCTGCCGCTGCGCCTGCCGCCGCAGCACGCCAAATCCGATGCCACATCGCTGTTGGTGTTGCTGATTGAGGACAATGCCGATATCCGCACCCTGGTGCGCGAAATGCTGGTGGACATGGGGCATCAGGTTATTGAGGCCGGAAGCGCCGAAGAGGGTCTGGCACTGGCCCACATAGACGGGCTGGGTCTGGTGCTGTCTGATATTTCACTGGAACACCGAAGCGCCGGCCTGGATCTCGCCCGCAAAATCCGCGATACGGCGCCCTGCCCGGTGCGGCTGATGACATCGCGCAGCGTCAATGATCCGATTCGCATGGAAGCGGCCCGCGACGGTCCGGTGATCGGCAAACCTTTTACCGCCGCGCAGCTGAAGATATTTTTGAGAGAGGAGCCGGGCAATGACTGACGCGCCGATGATTGCCATTCTGGATGACGAACCCCAGATCCGCATGTTGCTGTCAGAAGCGCTGGAGGAGGCCGGGTTCCGCACCGCCTGTTTTGGCCGCGCCACCGAATTTGAGGCGGCGTTGAAATCGATGTCGCCTGATGTGTGTCTGGTGGATCTGGGTTTGCCGGATCGCGATGGTCTGGCGCTGGTGCACCGGCTGGCGTTGGAAAGTGGCGCCTCGATCATCATCATTTCCGGCCGCGCGCAAGTACAGGACCGGGTCACCGGGCTGGAGCTTGGCGCCGATGATTACATCATCAAACCGTTTGATCCGTCTGAGGTCGTGGCAAGGGTGCGGGTGCGGCTGCGCGCGGGTCGAGACACCGGCAGAGCGGCCAATATCGCCCGGTTTGCAGGTTGGGTTGCCGAATTTGACCGCTACATGCTGCGCGCTGAAGATGGCCGTGAGGTGGCGTTTTCCCACGCCGAGGGCGAAGTGCTGCGACTGTTTCTGGAAGCGCCGAAACGCCTGATCTCGCGGGCGCAGATGCAGGAGCAGCTGGGCGGCGCGGCGGGCGAAAGTTTTGACCGCGCGATGGATGTGCGGATTTCACGGCTGCGCACCAAGCTGGGTGAAGACCCGAAAAACCCGCGCCTGATCAAAACCATTTATGGGGCCGGATATATATTCCTGGGCGATGTCAGCTGGGAATAGGCCGGCACGGGGCGGCGTGGCCTTTGCTCTTTTCAAGTGGCTCTGGTTCTGATTCAAAGAAGGTCTCACCGGGGCTATTTCTATGTTGCACGTTCTTCTTATGCGCCAGGCGGAACTGGCCGCGGCCCGGTATTACCGGGTCGAAGTGGCCTATAACCTGTTTGGCGAATATTCGGTGTTGCGCGAATGGGGCGCGACCGGGCGTCCGGGGCAATATCGCATTTGCTGGTTTTCCAATTTACGCGAAGCCTGTAAAGCTGCTGACAGGTGGCGTTGCGCGGCAAGTGGTCGTGGATATGCCGAGGTCTGACACACTGGAATGAAAATGACACATCTTTGGGTACGCGCCGAGCAGCGGCAACATGAAGAACGGGTGGGACTGACGCCCGAAGGCGCCCGGGCACTGATCGGTGCCGGGATCCGGGTCACGGTGGAAGACAGTTCAGTGCGGGCGATTGAGATCGACGGCTATGCCGACGCCGGTTGCGAGATTGCCGAGGAAAACTCCTGGCCCGATGCGCCGGCGGATGCGATCATTTTTGGGCTGAAAGAACTGCCCGAAGATGGCAGCCCGCTGAGCCATCGCCACATCATGTTTGGTCATGCCTATAAGGGCCAGGGCGACGGGCGTATCCTGTTGGACCGGTTCAAGGCCGGGGGCGGTACCCTGTATGATCTGGAATATCTGGTGGATGAAAATGGCCGCCGGGTTGCGGCATTTGGTTATTGGGCCGGTTATGCCGGTGCGGCGGTGGCGCTGAAATGCTGGGCGGTGCAGCAGGCGGGCGAAGAGATTGAACCGATGGGCACCTACCCTTCTGCCGCCGAAATGCAGGACGATGTCAGCGCCGATCTGAACGCCAGTGGCGGTCCGCGCCCGACGGCGCTGATCATTGGCGCTTTGGGCCGCGTCGGCACCGGCGCCAGCGATCTGTGTGAAGAGCTGGGTGTTGCGGTGACCAAATGGGATATGGCAGAGACCGCCTCGGGCGGACCGTTCCCGGAAATCCTGCAGCATGATATATTCTTCAATTGCATCCTCGCCGCGCCCGGCTGTCCGGTGTTTGTGCCGCAAAGCGCCAAGGCGGCACCGCGCAAACTGGGTGTGATCGGCGATATTGCCTGTGATCCCGGCTCTGAATTCTCGCCGGTCAAAGTCTATGATGATGTGACCACATGGGATGAGCCGGCGCTGCGGGTGCATGAGGATCCGCCGCTTGATGTCACCGCGATCGACAACCTGCCCTCAATGCTGCCGGTGGAAAGCTCGCTTGATTATTCTGAACAGCTGTTGCCGTCTCTGGCAACGCTTGGGGATCTGGACGCGGGTGTCTGGGGCCGGGCAAAAGCCGAATTTGACAAACATATCTGAGGATTAACGTTATGACCATTCACTGGTGTGGAACCGGCCTTTCGGCCATCCCCGGGCTGCGACGCCTGATTGAAGCGGGTCTGGACGTCACCGTCTGGAACCGGACCACAGCCAAGGCGCAGGACGCGGTTGGCGATCTGACCCAAGATATCAAAGCCTTCAGCATTGAGGCGCTTGAGGCCGATCTGGCGGCCGGTGATGTGGTGGTCTCGATGTTGCCCGGCGACATGCATGTGCCGCTGGCGAAACTGGCCATTGCTGCTTCGGCGCATTTTGTATCCTCCTCCTATATCGCGCCCGAGATGCGGGCGCTGGATCAGGCCGCCAGAGACGCCGGCGTGGCGCTGGTCAATGAGGTGGGTCTAGATCCTGGCATCGACCATCTGATGGCGCATGACCTGGTGGCGGATTACCGTGCCAGCACCGGGTTTGACGCAAGGAATGAGCTGTCGTTCGTTTCTTATTGTGGCGGTGTGCCCAAAGAGGCCAATGACTTCCGCTACAAATTCAGCTGGTCGCCGCTGGGTGTATTGAAAGCGCTGCGCTCGCCGTCAAAATCCATCCGGGATTTCAAAGAGTTCAATGTCGCGCGCCCCTGGGATGCATTGGGCGCATATGACGCGCCGCTGGAGGTGCCGGAGAGCTTTGAGGTCTATCCGAACCGCGACTCGCTGCCGTTTATGGAGGACTATGGTTTTGACAAATCATGGAAGGTGCGGGAATTCGTGCGCGGCACCCTGCGGCTGAACGGCTGGGCGGCGGCCTGGGCCGATGTGTTCACCGAAATCGAAACCCTGTCGGGCGACGCCGGTGAAGCCCGTCTGAAAGAAATGTCGGACCAGTTCTGGGACGCGCATTCTTACAACGAAGGCGAAGCCGACCGGGTGGTGATGTGCGTCTCGCTGAAAGCGGAAAAAGACGGCGCGACCGTCTGGCACAAAACCTGGGCGATGGATGCCTGGGGCGACGCCACCAGTACGGCGATGGCGCGTCTGGTCTCCAACCCGGTTTCGCTGGCGATTGAAGCCGTGATCGCGGGCACCATCGCGCCGGGCGTCTCTGCGGCGCCAAGTGATCCGGCGCTGGTCAAGTCCTGGCTCGGCACGGTCGACACGCTGAGCCAGCAACTGCATAAAAACGATCACCTGTCGGCGTAAATTTCATCTTCCTCGAGGCCGGGATCAATGCCGAGCCGTTCCAGCCCGGCCTCGAGGTACTCCGCCAGTAAAGGCACGCCGATCAGATATTCCTCTGCCGAGATATTGAGATCCGTGCGCACGGTTTGAATGGCCTCGTCCCATTCTACTGGGGCAAAAGTTTCGCGGCCGATCCACATGATCACCACCAGCGCCCGTTGCTCATCGAAATTCAGCCCGGAAATAAAGGCGCGCAACTCCCGTTCAGTCGCATCAGAACTGCGCGACTGCAGGATGGTGCCGCCGTCAGTGCTGTCTCCGGGACCGTCCCAGCGCGCGACTTTCACATCAAGTTCACGGGCACGGAGGATCACATGGGCCACGGTTCTGGGGCTGATGTTTTTCATCACCGGCCTCCTTTCTTTACGTGACATCAGGGTGCAGCAACAGCACCGCGCCGCATATGACACGGATCAAAGGTGGCGGCTTGAGTTGCAACGCCACCATTGGCAGTGCCTGATGATACAACATCCGCCGCCTCAGGTCACGCCGACCACCGCGTGCAGCGTGAGCACGGCGCGCAACCAGGCCGGGGGCTTGATTGCCTTCCAGTTGCCAGGGCGGTGTCTGGCCCGCGTCAGTCGGATTTGGGCACGCTGATTGGGACCACGTTTTCGGCCACTTCAGGGGCGATTTCCTCAAAGTCGAAATTGTCGAGACGTTTGGCGCGGCGGCCAGCTTTGTCGGCCGAAATGCGGATATCCGCGATGTCTTTTGCGGCCTGACCAAAGTGACGGTCAAGGTTTTCAACCCGTGTGCCCAGCCGGTCCACGTCCGACGAAAGCAGCCCCAGTTCTTTGCGGATGGCACCGGCCTGCTCGCGCATACGGGCGTCTTTCAGGATCGCCCGCATGGTGTTCAGCGTCGCCATGCAGGTGGTGGGCGAGACGATCCAGACGCGGGCGGCAAATCCTTCGCGCACCAGTTCGGGGAAGTTGGAATGCAGTTCTGCATAGACCGCTTCTGAGGGCAGGAACATCAAGGCGCCGTCAGCGGTTTCGCCCTCGATGATGTATTTTTCCGAGATGTCCTTGATATGTTTGCGGATCGCGGTGCGCAGGGCGGCATTGGCCTCTTTCACTTCGCGTTCATTGGCCGCTTTGCGCAGCGCCTCATAGGCTTCCAGCGGGAATTTGCTGTCGATCGCGATCGGGCCCGGAGGGTTGGGCAGATGGATCAGGCAATCGGCGCGTTTGCCGTTCGACAGGGTGGCCTGCATGGTGAAACTGTCACTCGGCATCGCTTTGGCGACGATGTCATTGAGTTGAATTTCCCCAAAGGCGCCGCGGGTCTGTTTGTTGGACAGGATGTCCTGCAGGCTAAGCACGTTGCCCGAGAGTTTTTCGATATTCTCCTGGGCTTTATCGATGGTGGCGAGCCGTTCCTGCAGCGCCGTCAGCGAGGTCACCGTCTGTTTGGCATTGCCATGCAGGGTGGTGTTCATTTTCTCCTGCATCTCGGCGAGGTTTTTGCCGGTTTTAAGCTGCACCTCAGAGAGGCTTTCTTTCATCGACAGTTGCACCTGGGACAGGCTGTCGGCCATGTTGCGCTGGACGCGTGCGAGGTTGTCCGACAGGTTCAGCTGCACGTCTGTGAGCCGGGTCTCCATCAGCTTGCTCATATTGGCCTGGCTGGTGGTCTGGGTTTCAGACACATGCCGCAGGCCACCGGCAAGCTGGTGCTGCCCGTCTGACAGCGATTGTACCCGCTGGTCCAACCCCTGCATCTGTTGTGCCATCGGCGCGGTCATCGCCGCTGATTGTCCGGCGCGGCGCAGGATCATCAACAGCAGGACCAGCAGCAGAATGCCAAGGCCAAGTCCGGTCAGAACCAGCAGAAACGCCGGATCGGTGAATGCAATTTCGGTGTCGCCAATCTGGATCATGTGCGGCCAAAAAGCCTTTCGATATCGGAGAGCTTGAGCTCAACATAGGTGGGTCGGCCGTGGTTGCACTGGCCGGAATGGGGGGTGGCTTCCATTTCGCGCAGCAGCGCGTTCATCTCATCCGCCTGGAGGCGGCGGCCGGTCCGCACAGAACCGTGGCAGGCGACGCGCGACAGCACCGCTTCAATACGGGCCTGCACCGTCTGGCTGTCGCCGAGATCAGCGAGTTCGTCAAGGATATCCAGCAGCATCGGGCGGGCTTCCACCCGGCCAAGAATGGCGGGGGTTTCGCGCACCGCCACCGCGCCGCCGCCAAAGGGCTCGATCACCAGGCCAAGCCGGGCGAGATCATCCGTAAGAGAGAGCAGCGCGGCGGCGTCGCCTTCGCTCATCTCGACAATCTCCGGGATCAGCAACGCCTGCGACGCCACGCCGTTTTCCGCCATCTGCGCTTTCAGTTTTTCATAGACCAACCGTTCATGCGCCGCATGC
>MAAC01008056.1_pt1 | contig 10828 bp, 13 predicted proteins | sample 1115981 | NCBI WGS metagenome assembly MAAC01 (sample SAMN04961126, study PRJNA320927) | seawater metagenome | isolation source: sample BD02T64 sea water enriched with oil for 64 days | place: USA:Gulf of Mexico | collected 2013-07-27 | reverse complement strand
CTTGAAGTTCATATTTTTGACTCTCTTGAAGAAGAGGATTCATCAAAGCACCTTTTACATTGATATGAGGGATACCAACTAGATGGCCTATTTCATGGGCTAAAATAGCTTTTAATTCTTCACGACTTTCAAAGCCATATATTTCGATTTTATTCATGATATTATTAACACTTCGCTCTTTAATTCTTTGGCCATTTTTAATATAAGTTTTTAAAGTAATCTCCTGGGCTTCAATAGTCACACCTTTAATCTTTCTAAAACTTCTACTCATGGTTTCAACTTCTTTTTTCAATCGCATAAACTCACGTATTGAATTGTTGTAAGAAAAGCCTTTATTGTTATAACTTAAAACCAAGCGCCTAAAACGCTGTTGATCTTTTTTATATTTTTTAATTGCAATATTAAGTTTTGATTGTCGAGATTTTGCTTCTTTTTGAATAAGATCAAACTCTTTTTTTGTTTTGATTTTATTACGATTTTGTTCTTTTATATAGTCATTGTATTGTTTTACTTTTTGGTTTAAAACGGAATTTTTAGCCTCAATCTCTTTCTTGAAAGCATCAATTTCATTTTCTTTGTTAGAAAAGTCACTTCTTAATTTGTCTATTCTATTTCTCTTGATATGAAGTTTTTCTATTTTTTTATTAATTCTTTGTTCTAATTTTGAAGCAGGAACATAAAGGATATCAATAACTTTTCCAGAATTAGAGTAATCAAAGATATCCATATCCAACTGGCTTTCCAGTGTTTCTTCTATCTCATCAAGAATATCTCGTAATTCATCTTTAGTAATTTTGTCTTCATAGTAAGCATCAATTTTACCAATACGAACCTCTTGGAAAGAGGCGTATGAAAAATTAAATAAAAAGAAATATAAGAGTAATGTTTTATAGTTCATGATTATATTTTATTTGAAATTGCATTTATACTTACTTATCTTGAATAAAAGATTTTCGTTTAAGTTTTATTAATAAATGAATAGTATGCTATTACATTTAAATACAAAGGATTATTCTATGAAATTGTTTTTATTAAGTATTTGTATCGCAAGCTCAATTATAGCTGTAGCAAAACCCATACAAATTTCTCGCTTTGTTTATAATGGTGATATTCATTATGGGAAGATTACAGGTGAAACTATTCAACCCTTAGAAAATACTATTTACAAAAAACTTGTAAATAAAGGGAAATCAATCCCTCTATCTATGGTAAAAATTATTTTACCAACTAAACCACAAAATGTTTTTGCAGTTGGCATGAATTTTGCAAGTCACTTTGCATCTCAATCAACACAACCTCCTCCAATGTTCTTTAAATCACCCTCATCTTTGATTCTAACGGGTAATGACATTCACTTAACACAAGATGCTACAAATGTACACTTTGAAGGTGAGTTGGTCTTAATCATTGGTAAACGTGCAAAAAACATCAAAGAAGCTGATGCACACCAGTATATCTTTGGAGTTACCGTGGGAAATGACTTAACAGAACGTAATTGGCAAGGTTCTGACTTACAATGGATGAGAGCAAAAGCCAGTGATGGATTTGGTCCTATTGGTTCAAGAATTACCATAGGAGTTGACTATAATAATCTACTTCTCACGACCAAGTTAAATGGTGAAATCGTACAAGAAGAAAACACTAGAAACATGATCCATAAACCATCAAAAGTTGTGAGTTATTTGAGTCGTTATTTTACTTTAATGCCAGGTGATTTAATATACATGGGAACTCCTGGACGAACACAAAAACTTTCAAATGAAGATATTGTTTCAGTTACAATAGAAGATATAGGAACAGTTAAAAATACAATTTATACTTTTGACAAATAAGTAGTATAGATGGTATATCATTTTGAAATAGTAGTACTATAAGGTTTTTGATTTATCATTACTTTTATAAAAACTACTCTTTCATTTTGGTATATCCTTCTGTAAAATATCGAGTACTCAAATTGTAATTGCAGAGTATAATGCACTTTAAATAGACCTTTAAGACCTTACGAGTATCATGTTATAATCTAAACTCACCACTCTTACTTTCATTGGGATTTTGGCTTATGATTATAACTTTCAGTTAGCTTTTGTTTCATTATGTTATTGCATATTGAACCAATACAAAAATTGCAACTTATTTCAAAATAAAAGCCATATATACTATATCTCATAGCTTTAATCAATTAGTGCATAATGTTGTGTCATTTTGAACTAAGTCATTATGTATAGTATAAATACGCAGTTTATTATGTTGCTTTTATAAAGTTTTCCCTTCATTATGTTATATCATATTGAAAAGAGAAAGTTCATAATTATTATACAGACTTATACAAATATTAATAGAGTGAGTGAAATTTGATGAATGAGTGAAATAAACATTTAAAGCTACTTTTTCTCTTTAATCACGTTGTATCATATTAAACTAATATCTTTTGATACCTTGTAACACTTAGTTTTTATTTTTAATACGCTTTGATTTTTTATTTCATTTTGTTATGTCGTATTGAGGAAAGATAAATAAAACAAACTTCATTTATGGATGGAGAAGTTTATTTTATCTGTGTGGATGAAATGTATTTTATTAGTTTAGAATTGGTTCTGAGGGTTTATTGAGCTAGTATAAACGATTGATATTGCTTAGCTGTATTGTAACTAATAGCAGCAGTTTTAGCAACACTATAAACTGTAATTTTTCTATCTTCAAATCTTAACATATTAACAGCATTTGTCACTGCCTCTTTACTCTTTTTTCGTTTGGCTAAATTGGCTTTACTTGTTGCATTTATTTTCTTTGTAGTGCACGACAAAATTGACTTCTTAAATTCTTCGTTAAATCTACTATATAAGGTCGTATCAGTTTGAACTAATATTTTTTGGATGGCGTCAAATTCTTGATTGGTGATGGTGATTCTCATTTATTTCCTGTTTAATTTTCTTGGATCGTATTATACAAAAATAAACTTAAAACTAGTTCAGATTGTTATAACATATTGAAAGAATTTTGATATTTAGCTCTTGCATTATTGGTAAAATTAATTTTACTTTTATTTACGTAAAATCAGTCTAGAAGTTTTATTTAAATATAATCAAGAAACAATACAAGGAAAAATAATGAGTGAAAAAAATAATGGTTTTTTAAAAAGAGCAGATGAACATATTACTTTAGCAAATGAACAAATGAAAGAAGGTTTAACCCAAGGAGAAATAAGTGCATCTTTTATGTATGGTGCTGCAAGATTTAATGCATGGATAGCAGCCTGTTCTTTTGAAACAGCAGCAGAGATGAAGAAAGATAAAGATGAAGCACTTGATTATTTTGTTAAAGAATATAGATTAGCCTTAGAAGAACATTTAAATCATCACATTGGGAATTTTGATTTTAGTAAGAATAATGCTTAGGCTAAATTACCAATAGAGTTCATTAGGATACATAATAATCATGTATCCTATTACCTACGATTATTTAATATTTCCACTTGGGTGTAACAGGTAATCTTTTACCATCACCAGTTGTATACTCTTCAAGGGAATGTTCTTTAGATTGAACTACCATGTATGTCATAGTCTCTAAAGAAGCGTTACAGATGCCTCTTTTACCTTGAGGTGCCACACGTATCACACTGCCCTCTTTTATCTCAAAACAGTCCTCATCCACTTGAAAAAAACCATGTCCCTTTAAAATAATATACGTTTCTTCATTTTTAGTATGGATATGAAAATATGGCAAGTCTGATTTAGCAGGTAGCGAGTTAAATGATATCTCTGAACCTGTTGCTTTGGTTGGATCTTTTAAAAAAACCTTACCTTCTACTTTTTGTTTGTTCACAGGATGAATTAGAGAGTAATCCATCAACTCATTTAAATCTCCTAAATCTACTGCATTGTAGTTAGTACTTTGTGATAGTTCTTTAATTTGACTCATTATTTATTCCTTTTATTTTACTTGACTAATCGGTCAAGTAATATTATCAGAAGATATTTAATTTAATATTAAAAAATTTGATTAAAAGAAGAGATGTAAATATTGATTATTTTTATCTTAGAAGATAAAGAGAATTATGTATTTTATTTCATTTCTATTTTAAAATATCTTCACTTGGTTTTATACACTATTTTATTAAGTTTTTTTCAACCTGATCCCAGATACCTTGAATTTCCCCTGCTGATTCCATTTCTTTAAGAACTTTTGTTATTTTAGGAATCAATTTTTCATTTTTCTTGTGAAGATAATGATATAAATAAATTTCGTCAAGAGGAGGCTTCAATACATGAACTTCCATTGGATTATCTTTTAATATTTTCAATGCTGTGAGTTTTGAAATTAAGGCTAAATCTACTCTGTCTTTTTCTAAAGTTAAAAGGACTTGTGGCCATGAATTGACTAAAAGATGGTGTTTAGCCTTAGATACAATTTTTTCTCCACGTATAATTCCTCTTCGAGTACTGATAGAATAAGGTTTAATACTTTCAACACCCTTTACTACGAAATTGTACTTTTTCGAATAAATTACCCATTCAAGTTTGACAATTGGTACTTTAATTTCTCGTAGATTGGGAAATTTATCTTGCAAGCCAGAAATACGGTGAAGCTCACCATCTATTATGCCGCTATTTGAAGATAGCAGAGAACGCTTAGAAGGATACTCTTGAACTATAAGCTCTATGCCCAGTCTTTGATATGCTTCTTTTAAAATAGGAATACTGTAAATTGAAGATGAGCTTCCTGTACTAGTGCTAAAGACAAGGGGCTGGGTAGCTAATAAAAAGCTAGGCAAAGCACAAAAAAATAAAATAAAAATATTCTTTTTCATCACTTCACCTACTTTATAGTGTTCTATTTTAGTTGACTTTGTATATTGAAAAAATTTTCTCTAACAATTCACTTTAATTTGTTGCTAATTATTATACTCTAAAAATTCTAAGTAATATTTTTTTATGTCAGAATTTTAAACTCTACGCTCCGTTATTAAGCCTATACCTATGGTACCAATAAAAAGTGCACAGCCTCGATTAAATAGTCTTCTCATTGTAGGTTTTGAAAACCAAGTACGAAGATATATTCCAAAACTAGCATACAAAAAAACAGCTAATATTTCTAAGAATAAAAAAATGACACCTAAAGTAAGAAATTGTGAACTGGAATCTTTACTTATATCTACAAACTGTGGAAGAAATGCTGTAAAAATTAAAATAGCTTTTGGATTTCCAATTGCCAATAAAAATTCTTGTTTTGCCAGTTTATATATGGTCTTATGTTCAATCTTTTGGCTACCAACATTTGATACATCAGAAGTCCAAAGTTGATAAGCAATCCAAAATAAGTACATAGCACCTATAATTTTAATAGAAAAAAATACAGCTTCAGAAGCATATAAAAGAGTTGACAGTCCCGTTGCCACTAACAGAATCATTAATGAAAAAGCTAAAAGTCTGCCAAGTCCAGCGCCTAAAGCATACATAAATCCAAATCGCTGTCCATTATGCATAGAAAGTAAGTTGTTTGGTCCTGGAACCATGTTTAAAGCAAAACTTGCAGGTATAAATAATAACAGTGCATTTAAATCCATATATATCCTTTATAAATATTTCGTAGCATTATTCTAGAGGTAGAATTATTAAAATACTCTAAAATTTACATTTATTGTATAATTTCTTTTTTAAAATATACCCGTACATCATCTCTATCAACTTCAAGCCAGCCTAAATGAAGATATAAAGATATATTCTCAGTAAGTAATACATGAGTTGCTAATTGTAATTGCGAAAAATTCATCTCTTTAGCTATGTTTTCCGCAAATCTCATCAACCCACCACCTAAACCTTGCCCTTGAAATTCGGGATGTACTGCAATATTAGCTATGGAAGCGTGTTCTTTATCAAACATCATGATTAAACCACCCACAATCTTACCTTCATGCTCAGCAACCCAACATGGGTAGTCTTTGATTTCAAGTGCATAATCAACATCCATAGGAGGAAGACGATTTCCTCCCATTCTACTTTGATATAAAGAATAGGCTGATTCCATACAGTTTTGTAGTCCTGAGGAGTCTTTATTCTGTGCTTTTCTAATATTCCATTGTTTTTTCATACAAGTCTCAACTTTTTTTACTTAGAAATCACATTATCATTGACATACCAAACACCGTCTTTTTCATGAATTCCTAGAACAATAAGCGCTTCATTCATTTCATATATTCCACGCCACACAAACCTCAAACTCTTCGGATGATTATCATCTTTAAATCCATTTAGAGAACCAAGATATAGTCGGTTTTTATAAACACCCAATTCTTCTCTCATTTGTTCCGTATCTTTAAGAAAGATATCTTTGCTAAATCCCTCTAAATCTGCTTTATCAAATCGCCTAATAAAACCTTCATAGTCACCAGTTCGATCAGCTTCTAACATTTCTGTAAGATACTTTTCTGCAACTGCTAGTTCTTCTATTAGATCATTCATTCTGCCGCTCCATATCATTAAAGAATTATTTGTTTTGTTGTTGCTCAGTTTTATTTTTTGTTGCTTTTATAGTATCATACTTATCTGACATCACTACGAACATATATCCAATAGCTACAACAACCATTGCGATTATAAAAATATTTTTCATATTTAACCCTATTCTAAAATTTGGAAATTATGATAGCAGTTTATAAGTTAGTCTTAGATTGAATCTCACCTTTAGGTGATTCTTTAATTAAGGTTTTTTTATATATCATACTAAATAAAATTTCAATAAAAGAATAAAATGAAAGAATCTGATTTATATCTCCCTGTCAAACAATATTTAGAATCTCAAAACTATGAAGTAAAAGGTGAAGTTTGTGATTGTGATGTAGTTGCAGTTCGAGCAGAAGAACCTCCTGTTATAGTTGAGCTTAAACTTACCCTTAATCTTGACGTCTTACTTCAAGGAGTTGATAGATTAGCACTTAGCCAACTTATATATATTGGTATTCCACATGATGCTAAAAGTTTTAAGAAAAAAAGAAAACTCTGTCTTAAACTTCTCAAGATGCTAGGGTTTGGGCTAATACTCATCAATTCAAAATCAAATAAAGTAGAAGTAGTCTTAGACCCAAGTGAATACAAGCCCAGAAAAGTAAAGCAAAAAAAAGAGAGATTATTAGGTGAGTTCCAAAGTAGAATTGGAGATCCCAATCTTGGAGGAATGGCAAGCAAAAAAGGAGTTCTAACTTCATATAGACAAAAAGCATTAAAAATAGCACTCTATTTAGAAAAAAACGAATCCGTAAAAGCCTCAATACTAGCAAAAGAACTCGATGTTCCAAAAGCAAGAGATATTATGTATAAAAACTTCTATGGCTGGTTTGATAGGGTCTCAACAGGTGTCTACGAACTTACACCAAAAGGTAAAGACGAGATTGGTCTTTGGTTAAGTAAGAGTAAATGATATTATAAAGTTTAGATTTTTTCAATGTGCTAAGTGCTTTTGAGAAGATTCTATACTTTTAAAAATAATCAGTTAAATAATATCATTTTTAATGATACTTTAATTAAAAACTTGCATTTAATTTTATTTTCTGTTATAATGCGCTCACTTAAGATGAATCGAGTTTCATCTGTTCTATGATTACTATTAACTCCACACTTGATACTACACATTTAAAAACAAACAAACTCATTTTATTTCAAGAAAGAAAGGAATATTATGTCAATAACACATATTAAAACAAACAAAAAATTAGAGGTTCTGGTAAGATTACTAGAAAACAAAGAAACATTAGTAGATGCTTGTTCTAAAGCTGGATTAAATAAAGAATTATTTTCACTAAAAGGTGCAGAAACAAAATCACTATAATCTAAACAAATGCTACAATCACAGTTAGTCTAGAGGAAGTTGCTTCTTCTAAGACTAACAAAATAAAGGGGATTTTCCTCTTTATTTCTAAAAGTTTTCAGCTACGAAAACTACAATACATCACTCCTCCTTTTCCCTTAGTACAATTTACTCCCCCTTTTTTTATAAGAAGAGTCTTTAAAAACTTTTTTGATACACTACTGCCAGTTTAACTGGAGTAACTTATGAAAATAGAAGAAGATATAGAAGAGATATTTGATAGCTTACGAAAAGTAGCTTTTTACGTAGGTCATGGAAAGTATAATGATTATATGAGTACCGATGAAGTAGTAAAAATAAAAAAAACACTTGAAACAATACTTGATATTGAAAAAGAGTATGACAAAGCAACAACAATCCAAGAAAAAGAGTTTATTTATAAACGACTATCTGTATACAAAACATATAGTATAAAAGATTTTATTGATTATAAGATTGAAAGTTAAAAGAGGTTTTAAGCTTACTGCTACCCTCTTATCTGTAGTATTATTCTAAAGTATATAATGTCCCAATAACACTAAACTTGTGTTATTAGAACAAAGTGCTCTCATAAGAAAACTTTTAAGATGGAAGAGTTAACATCCAATCCTTACTAAGCACTAGGAGAATTAAGAGCTTTCGCCTTATGTAACTTAGCATAAACATCTAAAAGTTTATTGTGATTAACAAACCCTTCTAAATTTAGTCCTGGAGAATGTATTCCAAAAAATTTCTCTTTTTGACTAATAATATCTGCACAAGTTTGTAATACCTCTTCACCATACATATGAACTAAGGATTTTGAGTAATCATTAAAGTTTTTATCCTCATCAAGTTTGATTTCCAATAAGGCATCTAAACATCTGTGAAAACCTATCTTCTCTTCTTTTACCCCTACACTATGTAAAGACCAAAGATTCCATTCTTTTGCTTCTTCTACCTTACCTAAGGCAAAGGCTAACATCGCTTTTAATTCACCCATTTGTAAAGTTGCCCAAAGCGTACCAGCATCAGGAACAACTCCAATAAACTCAATTGCTCTTGTCATATCATTTAAGTCAGCTTCTTCTAAGGCTTCAAAAAGTTCTTCTAACTCTTGTTGATTTAAATTATGTAAGTTTAAGATAGCTTCTCGATATACAGCACCTTCGTTATTATTAGCCCATTGTAAATCATCTACAGGATATATATCTGACATGGCAGGAACTAAGATACGGCAAGCATATACACCTAAGTGTTCATAATCTGATATATAAATATCAAAACCATTTTCATGAATTACACCTGATAAGTATTCAAATTCTTCCGCTGTTGTTCCGTCATGATTCCAATCCACGAAATCATAATCACTTTTTTCTTTAAAGAACTCATATGAAATCAGTCCTGTAGAGTTAATGAAATGTTCTTCTAAGTTATTGGGATCAGAAACTTCCTCTGGATTAAATGAAGGGGCATGAAAGTCATTTAACATATCAAGACCTCTTCCTTGAAGTAGCTCAGTTACTGTTCTTTCTAACGCCACTTCAAAACAAGGATGTCCTCCAAATGAAGCCAAAACAGAACCATCTTTAGGATTGATAAGCGTAACAGAGATAACAGGATAAACCCCACCTAAACTCGCGTCACACACACGAAGACCAAAACCTTCAGCTTCTAGAGCCTTAATAGACTCAACGATATGAGGGAAACGTGCCAATACGTTATCAGGAATAAGAGGCAAACAAATACCTTCAGCGATAATTTTATTTTTTGCGTATCTCTCAAAGATTTCAGAAAGAGCTTGAACACGCGCTTCTTCTATTGTGTTTCCTGCTGACATTCCATTACTTACATAAATATTTCCAATGATATTTACAGGGAAGTAGATGGTTTCATTATCTTTTGCTCTAGTAAAAGGAAGCGCACAGATACCACGCTCGCCTGCACCAGAATTGGTATCAAAGATTTGAGAAGGTACAAGTTGTTTATCAGGGTCATAATGAGACCATAGTCCTTCATCTAAAAGACCCTCTGGCATCACATCAGAGTCAGCATCAAATTCAAACCATTTTTCATTAGGATAATGTACAAATTCATGCTTTGCAAAAGCTTCACCTAAATAATAATCTGCAAAAAAGTAATTACAAGAAGCTCTTTCAAAATATTCTCCAAGTGCAGATGCTTCACAAGCAAGTCTTGTTGCACCCTTTCCATTCGTAAACATCATTCTATAATCAGCATCATGAATATGTAAGGAGTAAACATAAGGAACAGGGTTTAAAAAAGAAGATTCTTTAACATTAATACCTACATCTAAAAGCTTTTGCTTCAGTGTACTAATCGTTGATTCTAAGTCTCGATCTTTCCCTTTGATAAATGTTTTATGTTCCATGTAAATCCTTCTGTAATATTTTAATCGTAGTATAGTCAAATTTCAAAATTATTTTACTTTTTTATTCTATTTTTTTTGATATTTAGCAATAAAAGTACTCAAAAAGGATTGTACTATTCATCATGAGGGTAAATTTAGTGTTTATCTTGACAAGAGACCAGTGGTCTGTTATAATCCCACAATGATTTCTAGATGAGGAAAATAAGAATATGCAAAGAGCACGAACGGACACACAAAAAGATGAGAGAAAAGAAACCATATGTAAAGCTGCCCTAACTTTATTTAAAAGAAATGGTTATGAGCAGGTCAGTTTTAATGGTATAGCATCTGAGGCAAAATTTACAAAGTCTAATATGTACCGATACTTTAGTTCTAAAGAAGAGATTTTTTTAACTATTTTTGCAGACCTATTTAAAGAATGGCAAAAAGATTATCTTAAAAGCTTAAAAGTGTTTAGTGTAAATGAAAATAAACATTCCTTTGCAAAAACATGGGTGAGCTCTTTGTTGAAATATCCAAAGTTTTTGGACTTAATACCTATCTTGTTTATATCTTTGGAAAAAAACAGTTCATACGAACAACTGATTAAGTTTAAAACACTATCAAAACATTTACTTT
>MAAC01008146.1_pt1 | contig 10830 bp, 11 predicted proteins | sample 1115981 | NCBI WGS metagenome assembly MAAC01 (sample SAMN04961126, study PRJNA320927) | seawater metagenome | isolation source: sample BD02T64 sea water enriched with oil for 64 days | place: USA:Gulf of Mexico | collected 2013-07-27 | reverse complement strand
CGGGCACGATCGATCCGCTCTAGATCGGCCTTGTGCTGGGACGATCCGGCAGCCTTCACCGATCCAGAATCCGCAACCGCAGGCGAGATCGGCAAGGTCCCCGAACTGCTCGCGATGCTCCGGGCATACCTTGAATCTGTTGCGCTTGTCGCAGATGCCGACGCGGTCGATACCACCTCGGGAAGCGTCACGCTGATGACATTGCACGCCTCGAAGGGATTGGAGTTCCCTGCCGTCGCGATGATTGCGCTCGAGGAAGGAACGCTGCCGCACTCGCGGGCGAACGAATCGCAGGCCGAGCTCGAAGAAGAACGCCGACTTGCGTTCGTGGGCATCACGCGCGCGATGAAATACCTGCAAATCACCAGCGCCAACCGACGCACCGTCCGCGGCATGACCGAGCGCACCATCCCCTCACGCTTCCTCGGCGAGATCGGGTCACTGGGCATCGTCCAGTCCGACTTCACCGACGCAGACTTCGGCGGCGGCGAATATGATGACGCATTCGAGTCGGGGCACGGATCTGGGCACGGATCGGGTCGCTCATCGAGCAGCGCGTACCGCAAGGGATCGTTCTCGCAGTTCAGCCCAGCAAACGGGCCCGGATCGTCCCAGCACAAGGCCGATCTAGAGCGGATCGATCGTGCCCGCGATCAACGCCTGGCCAATGTGGTTCCACGCAAGACCCTTTCGCACAAGAGTGCGCCTCCGAGACCGAGTATCGGTGGTACCAATGTCTCGCCGGTGTCCAGCAAAGGGCAAGACGCGACGGCAGCCTTCCCGCAGGGCTCGATCGTCCGCCATCCACAGTTCGGCGAGGGCACCGTGATGAAGACGACAAGCGGGTCGAACGCGAGGGTGATCATCGAGTTTAAATCTGTTGGGCGAAAGACTTTGGTGCTTGAATATGCTCGGCTTAAACGGGTGCGATGAGCATTCGGGTTTTTCTCGGTTTCGACCCATATACGGACCTAGAATCACCACAAGATTGTCCGCCAGAGCTAGAGCCGAGTGTCAGATAGTCCGATCATTCTATTGGGATGCCATCAGGATGATTTGACAGCGAGCTTCAATGGCTCTATCTTGCCGATTCGGGTATTCAATCGAAACAGATTGGGTAGCTCGTGCGAATAGATAGACAGATGCAGACACAGAACTACGGAAACCAGTGCGTGAGCGACAAACACGACCATAACTCGAAACCAGAGAACGATATACAGCTCTCCGATGACACCGTGAGCGGTGCTCCGCTTTCATCGGACGATACCGCGCCGTTTGGTGCTGAATCGGTGAATCCCGATCCGATTTCGGTCGCGGATGCTGAGAAGTCGATCATGGAAGCCACCAAAGAGGGTACCAATCTGGATACCCTCATCGGTCGGCTCGTCGTTGATCAAGGATTGGCGACCCCCGAAGAGGTCAAGCATTGCCTGACCCTTTCTCGCAATGAACCAGTCGAAGAGGGCGGCAAGGTTGAGGAACTCTCCAACTCGCTCGCCCAGTTGCTCGTCGATCGTGAATATGTCACCAAACGCCAGATCGCCCGATTGCGTGAAGCCATCGAAGCTGAACGATCGGGCTCGTCCATCTCCGGGTACCGAATCGTCGGCAAGCTCGGCGCCGGCGCTATGGCAACGGTCTACAAGGCCAAGCAGGTCTCGCTCGATCGCATGGTCGCGATTAAAAAGCTGCCCAAGAAGTTCTCACAGAACCCACAGTTCATCGAACGGTTCTTCGCTGAGGGGCGCGCAGCTGCATCGCTCAACCATCCCAATATCGTGCAGGCGTTCGATGTGGGCAACGAAGGGGACATGTACTTCTTCGTGATGGAATATGTCGAGGGACGATCCGTCCACGAGGACATCGTCAAGCACAAGCGGTTTAAGGAAGATGATGCGATTGATGTTGGTATCCAGGTTGCAGAAGCGTTGGAGCACGCCCATGAGCGGGGTTTGATCCATCGCGATGTCAAGCCCAAGAACATCATGATTACCAAAGAGGGCGTCGTGAAGCTCGCGGATATGGGTTTAGCCCGTGCGATGTCCGATGTTGAAGCTGCCGAGGCCGAGGCAGGGCGTGCGTTTGGTACGCCTTACTACATCTCACCAGAACAAATCCGAGGCGAAAAGGACATTGGTCCCCCCGCCGACATCTACTCGCTGGGCGTCACGCTCTATCACATGGTTACGGGCAATGTGCCATTTGAAGGCAAGAATCCCTCATCGGTGATGCACAAGCATCTCAAGAGCGATTTGATCCCCCCTGATCATGTCAATCCCAAGCTTGGTGCGGGTATCTCTGAAGTCATCGAGATGATGATGGCCAAGAAGGTCAAAGATCGATACCAGAACTGTTCAGATCTGCTGATTGATCTCCGTGCGATCAAGAAGAGCGAATCGCCGCCTTTGGCGCATAAGGATGTGTTTCACAGCGATGACCTCGCCGATATCGCAGCAGAGGTTCAGGCCTCAATTAGCGAGATTCCAGAGAATACCGCAGGCGGTGTGGGTGGGTTCATGGAACATGTGTTCTGGCCTCCGTTTCTGATTGTGGTGGGGTTGCTGCTGATTAGCGTGTTGATCAATGTGCTGTCATGACCGAAGCAAACCAGTTCACCGATCACTTGAGCTATTGCTTGACCTATTGCCTCCATATTCCCCCTCTTGGCTTGCTTTATGTTGATTTTGATGGTTCAATAGAGCCTCTGGTCATCATTTGTCGGTGATCGAACGCTTGTCGTACGCCAAGAGATTTGGCAAGGAGTCCTAATATCGCCCGCAGACGATTTATCAAAAACCAAGGGCCCGCCCAGCGGACCCGAGTCAATCACATGATCCGTATTTCGCCGGTCCGCTTGGTGGACCAGAACGGCGAGCAGCTTGGGCTTGTTGACACGCCCGAAGCGATGCGGATGGCACAGGCAATCGGCTTGGACCTCGTCGAGGTCGTCGCCAACTCACGCCCGCCGATCTGCAAGATCATGGACTATGGCAAGCACAAGTACGACCTTTCGAAAAAAGAAGCCAAGGCACGCCAGCACGGCGGCGAGCTCAAAGAAATCCGTCTCGGTCGATCACTCAAGATCGATCCGCATGATGTACAGATCCGTGTCGACCAGGCCCGCCGATTTTTGATGGCCGGTCACAAGGTGCAAATCGTCCAGCGGTTCCGTGGACGCGAGATCATGCACAAGCAGATGGGCGAAGAGCGCATGTTCCAGATCTGCCAAGATCTGTCCGATGTCGCCAAGATCGATATGGCGCCCAAGGGTGTTGGGCGTGCGATCTCTGTGTTGCTCTCGCCGGACAAGGACAAGGTCAAGTCGATCAAATCGCGGATGATCCAAGAGGACAAAGAGAAAGAAAAACTCGAACTCGCTAGGCTCGAAGCCGAGATCGCTGCGCAGAATGAGGCAGATGATTTGGCAGATGCTAAAGAGGATGCTCAAGAAGAGAAGATCGAGAAAAAGAAGCACAAAGGTCCCAAGGACAACCGTGCCTCGAACCCGGTCGATGATGAGATCGCCGATCTGCTCGGTTGAGTCTCAGCTGTATTGAGGATAGTTTTTGATTAGAAAAGGGGAGGATGAGCCGTGTTCATCTTTGGATTGATTATTGGTGCTGCAATCAACGGCTTTATCGTCGGATTGATCGTGATGCTTGCGGGCAAAGTCGTGGTCAAAGAGGCGCCCGAGTTTGGTGATGCATTCAAGGCATGTTTTTTGCTGCCCTTGTGGGCGCTGGGGTCCAGTTTGCGTTGGGGCTCGCGCTCCCGGCGGAGGACATTTGGGTTGGGCTTGGGCTCGGTCTTCTCGCGAGCTACATTGTGTATGTGATTATGTTCCAGATGATCATCGGATACACGATGGGGCAGGCGGCGGGGGTCGCTGCGGTCGCGACACTTTTCTTGTGGGGCACGGTGTTCGGGATTAGTCTCCTCGTTGGGATGCTCTTGACTGTTGCTTGATTAAGTTTGTATAGTTACTCCAAACCGAGGCGATTTGCCTCGGTTTTTTTATGCCCACTCCTCCTTTCATGATATGAGTTTCAGGTAGAATCATGTGGTTCATTCTGTGATTGTTCCGTGTGGGAGTTTGGGAGATTCTACAAGATCATGGTGATGCTGTTTTCCATCGTTGTTGTCTCGCTCCTCACCGCATTGGTGATGGCTCCACTCACCATGTTTGTTGGGCGAGTGGTTCTCAATGAGAAGCCAAGATTCGAGCAAGCTTTCGCGGTGTGTTTTTATGCGTCGGGCTCCGTCTGGTTTGTCTATAGCATCGTTGCTTTGTACACCGAGGAGCAAATGCCTGTGGTTTCTGTGCTCTGTGGGTTTGTTGCCGGGCATATTGCATATGCAGTTGCGCTGATCAAGATTCTTGCATGCCCACCAAAGCGAGCGAGTTTGGTGGGAGCAGCTTTGGTCATCCTGACCTATCTCGTTTCATTCGTAGGATTGCTCGGGGTAGCGATTGTGTTTGATCTTTACGATCGGCTCTTGTCGTAGTTCGTAGGCGAGGGAAATGCTCGAATCTGTGCTAGTATCTCGCCATGTCTGAACTCAACAGCCCCCAGGCAACCATCCAAATCGACGGCGAGCACGAAACCCAGACCGGGTGGCTCTATACCATGACGATCACATGGGCTGAGGGTTCAACAAGCGATCACGAACTAACCTTGGCTTGGGTCGATCATGAGCATTTGGTTGGTGGGGCGATCTCGCCGAGCGTGATTGCCAAATTGGCAGCACGATTAGCTGTCGAGCACTACAAACAATCAGGCATGCCCGCCCGGTGCGATGTCGCCAATCTTCGTAGACGGATTTCAGGCTTTGACCAGCTAATTAAGGCAGGGAATTGACCCCGTATATCAAGTGTCCTCGTTCTGAGGCTCTGAGCGGGCATTTATTTCCGGATTTGTTTCAGAAATAGCACTTGAAACAGATCGCGTTTCCAGTATACTCGGTGCATGGCTCAGCAAGATGCATCACAATTGAAAGGGACTGATCGGTTTGAATCCGAGACGATCCAAGCGATCAGTGCTGCCCGGGATAGTTACTCACGGATCATCGAGCAGAAATGTCCAGGTTCCAAAGCGGTCTCGGCGGTATCGAATGCCTTTGGGATTCATCGCAAGCTGGCGTGGCAGTTGATCAAGGTTGCGTATGCGGATGATCCGTTTGTAGCTGCCAAGCACATGCCTTCGTCGAAGAGCATCGCGGTGTGGATTCAGGCAGCCGAGTCCTGCGGGATTGATGGCGATCTTGTCGAGTCGATCCGGTTCGCGGATAATCAGTTCCAATCGCTGATCAGTCGGCATGCCTCGAGCAAATCGGAGTTTGACATTCTGATTGAGTCATCTGGTTCGACGAATGATGTCCAGACCGATGAGCGTTGGCGTCAGCAAGCTTTCGAGGGGAATAGTTATATCTGGGGTGCGCATTGCAAGGTGTTGATGGCGATGTGTGTGATGATGCCTTCGGATGATCGCGAGGACTATTTCCACATAGCCCAGATCCGTGGGATGATGGGTTTTCGTCAGACGCGTGCCGATGTGCGTTGGGTGATCAATCAATCGGTCGCGGTCGATGATGATGTCGTGCATGAGGAGGCGATGCAGCGTGTCGCGATAGATCCCATTGCGGCCAAAGCGTGCAATGGCGTCCCGGTGCTCCCTGAGTACTGCTCGAATCCGATGCCGGCGTTGATGCGATCAACGACCCATGACGGGATGATGCAGGACGAGTTTTTGTCCTCGGCGATTGGTCTGCAGGGTGAACGAACATTGGTAACCGGCGAGATGCTCCGCAATATCGCGCCGACCTATGCTCGCCCCAACGACAAGGTTGCCCACTTCGGGACGAGCGTGCGTGTCCCGGCGGAGATGTTGCACTTTGATGTATTTGTCAAAGCGGGTTTGTTTGGCGAAGTGAACCGCGAGCTTCGTGTGTTTTCTGATATCGCTTCTTCGATCGCGTTTATGGATTCCGATGCGCTCAGTGTGAGCGAGTCGGTGACGAAGCTCGGTCGCGGGGTGGGCTTTGCCCAGGCTCCGGATCTGCCGGGGTATCACGATCTTGTCGGATCGGTCTTTGATCGGTTGTCGGTCGACCCGAGTGAATATGAGTTGTACCGCATCCGGATGGCGTATCCGCCGATGCCGACAACGGTGATGATTAAACACGATTTGCTTCCACAGGACGGGAAGCCAACCTGAGCAGGATTGCTCTCAAGTATTACCAAGTGGCGATTGAAGCTACAAACTTTTAGATTAGGAGAATAGAGATGAAGAAGACAATTACTAGTGCCGGTATCGTTGCTCTGATGAGCGCTTCTGCGTTTGCTGATGTTTCAGTAAGCAACTACGATGACTTGAGCGAAGATTTCTACGGCGAATCATTCCACTACAACGGCGTGACCTACTCCGATGTCAACAATGTTGACGGCGTATTCCCAGGCGGCGACACATTCGACGCTGGTGGAGGTGTGGAGGGTCTTGGAACAGAGATCATTGTTGAGAACGCAACACTTCTCTATAACGATTTTCCAGCGTGGGGCTCAGCCAACAACGCGTTGACCTTCGGAACTTCGTTCGTCGTTGGTGACAACCTCTCGATCGGTGCACTCTCAACAGTCACCATGACGCTCGATTCCGTTTCGGACTTCGCATCCGTCGAGATGGCATTCTTTGAGAACGGCCCTTGGGGCGGGATCGTGTACCACCTTGACGCGATGATGGGCGGCATGGTTGTCGGCACCGATTCGTTCACCATCTCGGATCTGGGCGGACGCGACAATGTCGCATTCAGCACGCTCTCCGTCGATGGCGTTGAGTTTGATTCGCTCCGTCTCTACGGAACATTTGGCTCAGACAACTCGGGTGGCCGGGCGCTGCTCGACAACCTGACTATCAACTCCGTTCCTGCACCAAGTTCAATGGCATTGCTCTTGGGTGCTGGCGGCTTGATGAGCCGACGCAGACGATAAACCCTGAGTTGAAAATCGGTGTTGGATTTTCATGCCCCGCTCTGGTTTGATCACCAGAGCGGGGTTTTTAAGTTTCGGATTAACTATCGCGTGAAGCGAGCAGGGCATTGAGTGCTGCTTTGAGATTTTCGTGGAGTTGATTGTCCATCCCGTTGGCATCAGCAATGCGAGCAGCACCAAAGTCGTATGCTTCGAATGGACCCTGCATCCGTTTGGTCGGGTCTTCAGCGTCGAACCGAGGCACACAGTGCCCATGGAGCTCGGGCACTTGGTTGCAGAGCACAAGGTAGTTGATCCGATCTGAACCCGTCACCTGCATGATGGCGTCGCCGAGGAGGACCAGATCGGCGAAGAACTGTGCTCGATCGGCATGGTTGAGGTCGTTGGGAGAGGGGCCGACTGCTTTGGGGAGAAGCATGCAGCACCCATTGATCGCATCTGGCTGATACTTGCCGAGGATTGCATATCCGGAGGGCATCTCTGCGATGAGTTCAGGGTCGTTTCCTGCTGCAATGCGGGCGACACGGTTTGAGATTGGTCCTGGGCTCGATGTATTCATGCCCGAGTTTATGCGATCACAGTGCTGTTAGAAGCCATTTTTTACCAGATTGGACAAGGTGATTGACAGGGTGGGCTGCTCGTGTAAACTATTTGTATCCCGATGCCGGGTGGGACCTGCTTTGTTTTTTAAAGTAGATGGAAGAGTGAGGGACGTTTTTCTATCTCCTTTGTTCGAGAGACCCAGCCAAGGCCGTTCTTAAAAGAGCGGCCTTGGTTGTATTTTGTGCTCTGATCGATTGGTGCGGGTGGATTATTCCCAGTCGAAGAGTTCGTCCGCAATCAGGCTTTGAAAATTGGCGATGCGTTCGAGTGAAGCATTGATTCTTGATTTGCGAATTTTACCTCGATACCAAAGTTTGATGGTGGAGTCGCCTGTGCTCCAGTCAATATTTGGTTTGGAGAGCAGGAATGCCTGGAGCCCTGGACTTAAAAGCATGATGGCGAATTCTTCATCTTTGCTGGTGACTTTGAAAGCGTTGTTGAATGAATCATCGTCGAGCATGATACCGGAGTGTTTTCCTTTTCCGATGCCGCGACGGAAGAGCCATTTGGCAAGGCCTCGGCGTGCTTGGATTCGGACTCTTGGCCAGTTTGGTGCGGGGAGTACGAAGAAACATTCGACCACTGCGGGGATCATGGTTGAGCCTGCGTAGACCATTTGTGTTCGTTCATAGATATGCACAGGGACCTCTTTGGGAGGCTCGCCGATGTGCTTGGTCATGACGAGTTTGTCGGGCATTGGCTTAGAGCATTTCCTTGAGATACTGCCCGGTGTAGCTTGCTTTGACCTTGGCAACATCTTCGGGTGTGCCTGATGCGAGGAGGGTGCCGCCGTTGTCGCCGCCTTCTGGTCCTAGGTCGATGACCCAGTCGGCGCACTTGATCACATCGAGGTTGTGCTCGATGACGATGAGGGTGTTGCCGGCGTCGGCGAGCCTATTGAGCACGGTGATGAGTTTGTTGATGTCTTCGAAGTGGAGCCCCGTGGTGGGTTCGTCGAGGATGTAGAGGGTGTGTTCGGAGCTTGGCGTGCCGTCGTGTCGGGTGCCTTTGCCGAGTTCGGTGGCGAGTTTGACGCGCTGTGCCTCGCCGCCGGATAGGGTGGTGGAAGGTTGACCGAGGGTGATATATCCCAAGCCCACATCGCGTAAACAGGTTGTGAAGCGGAGGATCTTTGGATGGTTCTCGAAGAAATCGCATGCGTCTTCGACGGTCATTGCGAGGACATCGGCGATGTTCTTGGAGCGGTAGCGGACTTCGAGTGTTTCGCGGTTGTAGCGTTTGGATTTGCAGACTTCACACTCGACGAATACATCGGGGAGGAAGTGCATCTCGATTTTCTTCATGCCTTGGCCGGCGCAGGCTTCGCATCGTCCGCCGCCTTTGTTGGAGGCGACATTGAACGAGAACCGCCCGGGTTTGTACCCTCGAATTTTGGATTCTTTGGTGGCGGTGAAGACTTTGCGGATGTCGTCGAAGATGCCGGTGTAGGTCGCGGGGTTCGAGCGTGGGGTTCTGCCGATGGGGGATTGATCGACCTCTATGATGCGGTCGATGTGTTGTAAACCGGTGATGCGTGAGTGGGCACCGGGCTTGGGTTTACTGCCCATGACATGTTGTTTGACGGCTCGTAATAGGATCTGGTTGACGAGCGTGGATTTGCCCGAGCCCGAGACCCCGGTGACGGCGAGCATGCCTCCGATAGGGAAGGGTACATCGATGTTCTTGAGGTTGTTGTGCTTGGCGCCCTTGACAACCATCGCCTTTTTCATGTTGAGTTTTCGGCGGGCTTTGGGGACTTCGATTTTTCGCCGTCCGGAAAGGTAATCACCGGTGAGTGAATCCTTGGCAGCGATGATGTCGTCGACCGAACCTTGGGCGACGACGGTGCCGCCGTGGACACCCGGTCCCGGGCCGATATCAATTACATGGTCTGCGGCGCGGATGGTGTCTTCATCGTGTTCGACGACGAGGACGGTGTTGCCGATGTCGGTGAGGTGGCGGAGTGTGCGGATGAGCCTTGCGTTGTCGCGTTGGTGGAGCCCGATGGTTGGTTCGTCGAGGACATAGCATGCACCCACGAGCCCCGAGCCGACCTGGGTTGCGAGCCGGATGCGTTGGGCTTCGCCGCCACTGAGTGTCGCGGTTCGGCGATCGAGCGAGAGGTAGTCGAGCCCGACGGATTCGAGGAACTTGAGCCGATTGATGATCTCGCGGAGGATGGCCTCGGCGATGTGGGCGTGTTCTTTGGAGAGATTTAAGGCTTCAATATAAGCGATTGCGTCGGTGATGTTGAGCCGAGCGAGTTCGGAGATGTTCAGGCTGGTGCCGTCGTTGTGGGGGCGTCCGATGATGGTCGGCGAGCCGGCTTTGTTCATGTCGGCTTTGTGCGCTGAGTCGATGGTGACATGGAGCGCGGTCGCCGCAGCATTTTGGACAGATGATTTCCTGTTGGTATTGGTGGAGGTGATCTTTGACCCAGTTTGATTCGGTTTTGTGGAACCAGTTGTGGAGCATTGGGTAGACGCCGTCCCATTGCTTGCGGTACTTTGTTTTGCCGACCAAGTGATCGTTGGCGTACTCGGTGCCGTGCATGAGCAGGTTGTAGAGGTCTTCGGACATTGCCGAAAGGTGCATGGATTGCGGGATATCGAATGCTCGACAGAACTTGCGGAGCATGCGTGGATAGATCATCGCGCCCGGGCCGTTCTTCTTCCAAGGCTGGATCGCGTTGTTGAGGATCGCGACATCTTTGTTTGGGACAACAAACTCTTCACTAAACTCAAGGATAACCCCGAGCCCGTGGCAGTCTGGGCAGGCGCCGAAGGGCGAGTTAAAGGAGAACAAGCGGGGGGAGAGTTCGCTCAGTGAGATTTCAGGATGGTCTGGATCGGCGAAGTGCTCAGAGAAGGCGTGATCGGTCCAGACTTCTTTGTCTTTCGGATCGTTGATTGCGATGATGACCGAGCCTTCGGCGAGTCGGAGTGCAGCCTCGATGGATTCAACCAGGCGTTGGCGGGCGTCGTCTTTGATCACAACGCGATCGACGACAGCATCGATCGAATGCTTCTTGTGGCGGTGGAGTTTGAGGGGGTTTTCGTTATCTTCTTTGAGCGCGTCGCGGAGATCGGTGATCTCGCCATTGATGCGGGCACGCATCCAGCCCTGTTTGAAGAATGCTTCGAGTGTGTCCTTGTGGAAGCCTTTTTTGGCGCGGACGACCGGGGCGAGGACCATCAGTCGGGTGCCATCGCCGAAGGCCATGACATGGTCAACGATCTGGG
>MAAC01015548.1_pt1 | contig 10832 bp, 8 predicted proteins | sample 1115981 | NCBI WGS metagenome assembly MAAC01 (sample SAMN04961126, study PRJNA320927) | seawater metagenome | isolation source: sample BD02T64 sea water enriched with oil for 64 days | place: USA:Gulf of Mexico | collected 2013-07-27 | reverse complement strand
TTGGTAGAAAGAGCTTTAAAATTTGAAGAAACAAGTTTAAAAGCATTAACAACAAATGAAAGAATAATCATTTCGAGAGAAGCAAAAGAGTTAATCTTAGGTTTAAATGAAATCTATAAAGAAGAAAAAGACCCAACTATTATGGATCTAATGAAAAGATTAACATTGATCAAACAAAAAGTAGAAAAACGTTTAAAAGGGAAGCCTTCTAGTTCTTAATAAAATTCCTACTTAGCTCCTTCTCTTTTTAATTTTTGACACTAAAGGCAGTTTCTTTTTTAATTCTTCCACTATATTATAAGCTGCAGGACAAATTTCAGTGTTAGTTAATGTTAGCTCAGTAATTTGAATAAATTTCTTACGATTGGTGTGTGGATACTCTGAACATGCTTTTGGGCGTACATCATAAATAAAACACGAATTATCTGATTCATCAAAAAAGGTACAAGGAGCAGATTTCAACACCATAAAATCATCATCGTCACGTTCTAAGTATTGACTTTCAAATTTCGCAACCTTCATTCTTAAATGCTTAGAAATACGCTCTACGTCTTTCTCTGTAAAAATAGGACTTGTCGTTTTACAACAGTTTCCGCATGACAAACAATCCGTTTTTTTAAACTCAGCATCATGCAATTCTTGCATTACATAATCCAAATTTTTAGGAGTTCTCCTTTTTAAATTAGAGAAATATTTTTTGGTCTCTTTTTTTGTTTCTTCTGCCAATTTAGGCAACTCTGCTAAACGTTTATTCATGTCTTTCATACAACTACAAAAGTACCAAGAATAAATCAAAGAATGCGTTTAAATTTACAGCTTGAAAATTGGGCTAAAAAATCAAATAAATTATGTAATTTTGCACTTCAATTTTAAACTACCTATGAGCATACAAACCCTAATAGAAAACGCTGTAAAAAAAGGATTTTCTTCTTTATACGAAACTGAAATTCCATCTGTAGAATTTCAAGCAACTCGTAAAGAGTTTGAAGGGGATATTACAGTGGTGGTTTTTCCGATGTTACGCTACAAAAAAGGGAACCCTGTTCAGATAGGAAACGACTTAGGAAATTACATTGTAGAAAACGTACAAGAAGTACTTCGTTTTAATGTGGTAAAAGGTTTTTTAAACTTGGTAATTGATGATGCCTTCTATTTAAATTCGTTTAGCAGCATTGCAAAAAACGACACCTACGGATTTGTAACACCATCAGAAGATGATGCTGTATTGGTAGAGTACTCTTCTCCAAACACAAACAAGCCTTTACATTTAGGGCATGTTCGTAACAATTTATTAGGATATGCTGTTGCCGAAATTATTAAAGCATCGGGAAAAAAAGTATATAAAACACAAATCATTAACGATCGTGGAATTCATATTTGTAAGTCGATGTTGGCTTGGCAAAGATTTGCTCCCAACGGGAGTGATGGACAAAAAGAAACTCCAGAAAACACAGGATTGAAAGGTGATAAATTGGTTGGTAATTATTATGTAAAATTCGACCAAGAATATAAAAAAGAAATTAGTGAACTTGTTGCCAATGGAGCCACTGAAGAAGAAGCAAAAAAACAAGCCCCATTAATTGTTGCTGCACAGCAAATGTTATTAAAATGGGAAGCTGGAGATACAAAAGTCGTTGATTTATGGAAAATGATGAACTCTTGGGTATACGCTGGTTTTGATGTTACTTACAAAAACTTAGGGGTAAATTTCGATTTTTATCATTACGAAAGCAACACCTATTTATTAGGAAAAGACAATATTGAAGAAGGATTGAAAAACGCTGTCTTCTTTAAAAAAGAAGATGGTTCTGTTTGGATTGATTTAACAGAAGATGGCTTGGACGAGAAAATTGTACTACGTTCTGACGGAACTTCTGTGTACATGACGCAAGATATCGGTACTGCAATTCAACGTGCTAAAGAATATCCAGATGTAAGCGGAATGGTATATACGGTTGGTAATGAACAAGATTACCACTTTAAAGTATTGTTTCTAATTCTAAAGAAACTAGGCTACTCTTGGGCAGATGAATTGTTTCATTTAAGTTACGGAATGGTAGATTTACCTTCTGGGAAAATGAAATCTAGAGAAGGAACTGTTGTTGATGCAGATGAATTGATGTTAGAAATGACAGATACTGCTAGAACTTTATCGCAAGATTTAGGAAAACTTGATGGGTATTCTGAACCTGAAAAAGAAAGCTTGTACAACACCATTGGTTTAGGAGCGTTGAAATATTACATCTTAAAAGTAGATCCTAAAAAGCGTATTTTATTCGATCCAAAAGAGTCTGTAGATTTTCAAGGAAACACCGGGCCTTTTATTCAATACACCTATGCAAGAATTCAGTCTATATTAAGAAAAGCTACTTTTGAGCATTCACAAGTTATTACTGGAATTGAATTGCACCAAAAGGAAAAAGAATTAATTAAGATTATAGAAAACTATCCTGAGGTAATTCAGTTAGCAGCAGCAAATCATTCGCCTGCATTGGTTGCAAATTACACCTATGACTTGGTAAAGGAATTCAATTCGTTTTACCAAAACGTATCTATTTTAGGAGAAGAAAATAAGGAGAAGAAAATATTACGTGTACAACTTTCTAAAAAAGTAAGCGACATTATCAAGTCTGCTTTTTCTTTATTAGGAATAAAAGTGCCAGAAAGAATGTAAACACTATTTATTAAACAAAAATTAAATGCTATGAAAAAATTGATATGGTTAGTATGCCTATTAGTGTCTTTTAATTTATTTTCTCAGTCGTTATTTAACACTTACGAAGAAGGAACTGTATATTTTAAGGACGGAACACAAACAAAAGGATTATTAAAAATAAGTGGATTTACTAAAGATGAAATTAAATTCAAAAAGACAAGACAAGACAAAAAACAACTACTTAATTATAAGAAAGTAAAAAAAATAGAATTTTTATCAGGTGACGAATATTTTTATAAAATAATCAACAAAAAAAGAAAGATTATTTTAATTAAAAGAGAGATTAAAGGTACACTAAATCTCTTTTCATATACCGTACAACGTGGTGGAATGCCAGGTGGAGGAGCAGGTTTTCCAGGCGGTGGAGTATCAATTGGATTTAGCTTTGGAGGAGGCTCTTCTACGGTGTATTATCTTGGAGCAGAAGATACTGACTTCATTGACCAATTACCAAGAAACTCAAGAGGGAAACAGTTTTGGCGAATCATGTCAAAATACACTTCTAATTGTAAGGTATTAAGTGATAAAATAAAAAACAAAAACAGTATTAAAAAGAATTTTAGGAGTAAGAAAACTGCCGTAGTAGATATGGTTACTTTTTTCAACGAAAATTGTAATTAAATAAAAAGGCACATTGTAGTGTATCTAACAAGAATCACTAAATTTGTATCGAAAACAACATCTAAATAAATTCATAAAACGAAAAAACATATACAATGAAATACGACGTACTAATTATTGGAAGTGGACCTGGAGGTTATGTTACAGCAATTAGAGCTTCACAGCTAGGCTTTAAAGTTGGTGTAGTAGAAAAAGAAAACTTAGGTGGAATTTGTTTAAACTGGGGTTGTATTCCTACAAAGGCATTGTTAAAATCTGCTCAGGTATATGATTATTTAAAGCATGTTGATGCATATGGTTTAAAGGCAGAAGCAATTGATAAAGATTTTGAAGCTGTAATTAAACGTAGTCGTGGTGTTGCAGAAGGAATGAGCAAAGGTGTTGCTTTTTTAATGAAAAAAAACAAAATTGATATTATTAACGGTTTTGGAAAAATTAAAGCGGGTAAAAAAGTTGATGTTACTGATACAGATAATAAAGTAACTGAATACAGTGCAGATCATATTATTATTGCAACTGGTGCACGTTCTAGAGTATTGCCAAACTTACCTCAAGACGGTAAAAAGGTAATTGGATATAGAGAAGCAATGAGTTTGCCAACACAACCAAAATCTATGATTGTTGTAGGTTCTGGAGCTATTGGCGTTGAGTTTGCACATTTCTATAATGCTATGGGAACTGATGTTACTATTGTAGAGTTTTTACCAAATGTAGTGCCTTTAGAAGACAAAGATGTTTCAAAGCAATTTGAACGTTCTATCAAAAAAGCGGGAATTAAAGTAATGACAAACTCATCTGTTGAGTCTGTAGATATTTCTGGTAAAGGTGTAAAAGCAACAGTTAAAACAAAAAAAGGAGAACAAATTTTAGAAGCAGATATTTTATTATCTGCAGTTGGAATTAAAACAAATATTGAAAACATTGGATTGGAAGATGTTGGAATTGTTACAGACAGAGATAAAATCTTAGTAAACGATTTTTACCAAACAAACTTACCTGGCTATTATGCTATTGGTGATGTAGTTCCTGGACCAGCATTAGCTCACGTTGCTTCTGCAGAAGGAATTACTTGTGTTGAGAAAATTGCAGGTTTACATACTGAAGCAATTGACTATGGAAACATACCTGGTTGTACCTATGCAACTCCAGAAATTGCCTCTGTTGGAATGACAGAAGCGCAAGCAAAAGAAGCGGGGTACGAATTAAAAGTTGGTAAATTCCCTTTCTCTGCATCTGGAAAAGCAAAAGCTGCTGGAACTCCAGATGGATTTGTAAAAGTAATTTTTGATGCTAAATATGGCGAATGGTTAGGGTGTCATATGATTGGTGCTGGAGTTACAGATATGATTGCTGAAGCTGTTTTAGGACGTAAGTTAGAAACTACCGGGCATGAAGTGTTAAAAACAATTCACCCACACCCAACAATGAGTGAAGCTGTTATGGAAGCAGTTGCTGATGCGTATGGTGAAGTGATTCACTTGTAGACAAATTTAAAATAAGTCATTCCACACCTGATGTGGAATCTCACTATTAAAAATAAAAAACCTCGCAAATTGCGAGGTTTTTTTATGCCCAAACACCACTTAAAAATACCTAAGTATTTGTACCTGATTTTGTAAGTGACTGGTTTTTAGATGATTATTTTTCATAACTTGCTACCATGCAGCAGTTCTTTTTTATTTAAAAACACATACAAACAAAATAGAATTGCACTACTTACAAATCCCTTATTCACAAATTAAATAGTACGATGGTACTGTTTAAATTCGTCATTTTAAAAAAAACCAAACGGCGAAAAGATTCAAAAAAGCAGCTCTTTTTATTCTAATAACACAAACAGATAAAAAGAGCTGTGCTTCACAATAGTCCCAATTCATAAACTAAACAGTACCGCAGCAGGTCAAATTCGTCGTTTCAAAAAAATGAAGGGCGATACATTTTAAAAAGAACCATTATGAAAAAAACAATATTAGTCCCCTTGATACTCATAAGCTTAGTTGCTTGTAAACAAGAAAAAAAAACGGAACCAAACGAACACGTTAAGTACATGTCATTTAACGATCCAGATGCTAATTTTACAGGCATACAAGGCATTAGAGGCGTTCTTAACTCTAAAGATGTATATATTGCAGGAACGTTTACTACACCCAATGACAGCATTACACATGGCGTAATTTATAAAGGCCCGTTAAGAGATTCTGGAAATTTAGGAACCTGGTATCAATTAGATTATACCTCCACAAAATTTAATGATGTAACACTAACCTCGTGTTATGGACCTAACAATGCCACCAAAGGAAACATTCGAGTTGTAGGTGCCTATAAACGCGCATCCACCGGAAATAGAAACCTAGGTTTTTTGTATGAAGGCTCCATTAATGGAAATGGAACTTGGACCACCATAAGACCAAGCGACGTAGACAAAGACTCAATTTATGATGTGTTTATGCATAGCACTATGGGAAGTTTGGCTGTAGGTAATTACGACCTTAAAGACAAACCCATCAGTGGTTTTTCTTTTATTTACGATCTAAAAACCAATACAAACTTTACCTATATGGTAGACAATTCCTATAGCACTTCACTCTATGGAATCTGGTATAACGGAGATAACAACTATACCTTATCTGGAGGGTTTAGTACACATGAACTCGGAGAATTGAGTCAAGGGTTTTTAGTTGATTACAATGCATCAACAAAAAAATTCACCCACTTTAAAGCGTTCAATTACAACAACGATCCAAAGAGTACCATCATCACCCATTTTGAAGGAATTACGGGTGCTGCTAACAATGGGTACAACATACCAGTAGATTGGGTTACGGCAGATGGTTTAGAACTTGGAGCATCACAAGTAACCGTACAACGTAATTCTGATGGCTCATTTTCAGAAGCTGTTTGGAATAACATTTCATATCCAGCATCTGTAATTACCACTGCAAATACAGCCTATAAAAATAATATTTTAGGAATCTATGTGTCAAAAGACTCGACTACAAATACAGAAACAACAGCATCCTTTACTGCAACTTTAAAAAAATAAAAACATGAAAAACATTAAAGAAAAATTATCACAAATTGGGCATAAACCAGACATGATTTTAATCATTACTGATGAGCAACGTGCAACACAACATTTTCCACCTGGATGGGAAGAAAAAAACTTACCTACACTTACATTCCTAAAAAAGAATGGCTTTAGTTTTGAACGCGCATTTTGTAATACCTGTATGTGTTCTCCAAGTAGAACCACTTTATTTACCGGTTTGTATCCTGCCAAACATGGCGTTACACAAACACTAACAGAAGGTGGTCCAATGTCTCCATCAGAAGTAACATTAGACACGTCTATACCCACCATTATGAACACGCTTTGGGGCGATGGTTATGATGTGCAATACCGCGGAAAATGGCATATGAGTAAAGGGGTTGCTGCCAATGGTGACACCACCAACTACGAACAACTAAACTCTGAAGATATTTCTCTTTTTGCAGCTATGGGTTGGGTAGCACCAGATGCAGGAGAGGATGTAGATCCTTTAAATTTTGGTGCTGGTTATGCCAATCACGATGCAAAATATACGGCACAGGCAATTAAATTTTTGAAAGAAGTTAAAGCTAAAAGAGCAAATGGAAATCACCAACCTTATTGTTTAGTGCTGTCATTGGTAAATCCACATGATGTATTGGCATATCCTAAAACGGCAGGAACTTCTGGATACCATGAAGGCAGTTGGTCTAGCAGAGAGGTTGGGTTACCTGATACGGTTAATGAAGAGTTATTACGCAATAAAAAACCGATGGCACAAGAGCAAGTTCTCATTGCTATGGGTGCAGGGTTAGGGGTTTTACCAACCGATGAACTAAAATTAAACTACATTAATTTTTATGCCAACTTGATTAAAAAAGTAGACAGCGAAATAGGGAAGTTTATTCATGAGTTGTATGCAGAAGATAGTGCTGGCAAAAGATTAGCAGACAGTGCTATTGTAACCTTTACTTCAGACCATGGAGAAATGGGACTGGCACATGGTGGTCTTCGACAAAAAACATATGTTGCCTATGAAGAAGCAATCAGAGTACCGCTTGTAATTTCGAATCCGATATTGTTTAAGGATCAAACCTATCAAAATTCGTTCTCTTTGGCTTCTTTGATTGATATTTTCCCAACATTTATAGACATTGCAAACATAGAGAACCCTCCTACTGGTTTGGCTGGTACTAGTTTACTGCCAATTATAGAAGATGACACACCGGTACAGAAAAGCATTCTGTTTACCTATGATGATACCAAAGCTGGATCTAACAACAGTTGGTCTATTGTAAATGCAGCAAATCGCATTCGCTGTATACGAACAGAAAAATGGAAATATGATATCTATTTTGATACTTTAGGTACCTATTACAACCAATATGAATTATATGATCTGGAAAAGGATCCACAAGAAATAACCAATTTAGCCTATGATCCTGCGTATGCAGAAACCAGAGCACAATTAGAAAAAGAGTTGCATGCACTAGAAATAGAAAAACTCAGAGCGGTTACCATTCCAAAAGAAGAAGAAGCCCCAGTACCCGTAAGTTAGTAATCATTATTGTTAGTTTTTTATTAATTAGGTCAGAAAAACCTCGCATTTGCTGAATGTATTTCGGTAGTGCTAGGTTTTTCTTTGAGCTAATATCATTGCGAGCAAGCGTGGCAATCTCATGAAATAAAAAACACAACTAGTAAATATATTTACGTTTATTGCGTTTTTTTTAAGTATTTCGAAAATATATTTACATGACACGCATTGAGAAATATTTTTAATTACTTCATCTAATCAACAACCTTTTTAAAGAGACTTATAAAATTATACACAAATAACAAACCCCCACATTATGAAATATTTTAGATTCTGTATTCTATTAATCTGCATGGCAATGCTATCCTGTCAAGACATTCCAAAACTGCATAAAAAAGCAATAATAACTTATTCAAATACACAACAGCCAGGATATAGAGCTGGCACCTACCCTACTACTTGGCCAGTAGATATGGCAAACTTAAATCGTACAAACACAGTGGTAGACGCAGGATTGCCAGAAGGGTTTAATCCAGAATCATTAAGAATTGAAAGCGTTAACATGCCTTTTCCAACTTTTGCATACACAAGAGATAGAAATGAAGTTTTTGTATTGGGTGGCGTCCCTTATATTTTAGACATGTACGACAGTGCTATCAAAACTGGTGATCCTGGACTACCGAATCCCATCTATTACAATAGATCTGTTCCTTATCTAATGAAAATAAACCCATTGACTTTAGATACTTTAAGTGTTCATCTAAACGGAGGTCTTGGATCTAATTATGTTGGTGGTGCCTTAATTCATAAGAATGGATATGTCTATGCTGTTGTAAAAGCGCAACTATTTAAAATAGATCCTTCAAACATGAAAATACTAAACGCCTTGCAATTGCCTTTGCCTGGTTTAGGAAACACTGTTTATAATGGACTTGCCGTAAGTGCAAATGGAAATATAATTACCAAATCTACCATTTTTGGTACTGCAAAAGGAGACAATTCATTTATCCTTGTAGATCCAGATTCATTGAAAATAAAATTTAAACTAGCACAAGAAACGGCTTCACCAAGATTAACGTTATCTAACGATTCTCTTGGAAACGAATATGTCTACCATCTCAATCTAAACTACACCTATAGAATGAAGGTTATTAAAGATGGCTTGGCACTAGATTCGCTTTGGATGGCGGCTTATGCTCCTTATGGCACCATTGATAATGAAGAGCCTACATCGCCTGTTATTGCATATAACAAAGTTCATTATACAACCAATACCGTATTTTCTGCGGATAACTCCATGAAAATATTTTGGCAAGATACAGATCGCGCCTATTATAATGACCGCGACACATTAGGTGGCGATTATATGTTTAAGGATACCATTAAAGATGGCTATAACTTTTTTCATTTAAGTATCGATGATGTCATCACAAAAATCATTATTGGTTCTGACCAAGGAAATGGAACCATTGCTGGTTTAAGAATAAACGACTCAAATCAACTCGAGCGCATTTGGGAAAAAAGCTATAATATTAGTGCTAGACCTGCAATTGTAGCGGATAGAAAAATGGTGTATCTCAATCATTTCGAACATACTAGCGAAAATGAAGGATCTGATTATTTTATTGTGTTGGATTTAGAAACGGGAAAAGAATTGGCTAGAATAAAAACACCTGCTACAAGTCCTACCATTGCAACTATTGTTGTTGGAATGAACAATGATGTGTATTACTGTAGTAATGAGCCAGGCACCAAAAATGGGTTTTTCCACCGGTTTTATATTGCTCTAAACAGTACCCCTTAAATTATTTCACTTTTTTATTTCGGCATAACTTTTATTACATTAGCATGAAAATTGCAAACGGGAACAAAAGTTCCTTTTATCCGGAACATAGACCCCGATAAAATTACTTTTAGTAATTATATAACACGTTGCCAATAATTAGACCAAGCCTACGAATGAAAGAAATTTACGAACCAAAATTCGTTGAAAAACTGTTTGACAAAATGAGTAGTTCGTATTCAAAAATGAATTATGTAACCTCATTTGGATTTAGTGAAAGATGGAGACGACAATCTATTGAGGAAATCAAAATTGAGAAAGGAAAAACAGTTATTGACTTAATGACTGGAATGGGTGAATGTTGGAAACATATTCTGAAAAATTCTGACAAAAACTCAAAACTAATCGGACTTGACTTCTCAACAGAAATGATAAATCGAGCCGAAAAGAATAAATCGAAATTCAAAAAACATTCAGTTGAAATTCTTAAAGAAAACGTTTTTGATAATTCGATTGCAAACGAAACTGCTGATTATGTTATTTCAGGTTTTGGATTAAAGACATTTAATAATGAGCAACTTGGAGAATTAGCAAATGAAATTAACCGAATTTTAAAACCAAACGGAAAGTTTTCATTAATTGACGTTTCTGTTCCAAAAAGTAAAATCTTAAAACCATTTTATATGTTTTACTTGAAAAATATTATCCCGATTTTAGGAAAAGTATTTCTTGGAAGTCCAGAGACTTATAAAATGTTAGGTGTTTATACAGAAGAATTTGGAAACTCAAAAAACACACATCAGATTTTTAAAAGACCCGAATTTGAAGTAGAGTATGTTGAATATTTTTACGGTTGTGCGAGTGGAATTAAAGGACGAAAAATAAAATAACTATTGGCAACACCGTGTATAATTAATGGCTAGTTCGGGCTTGCTTACGAAAATCCTCGCGGATTTTCTATCTGGTTTTTATTTGCTAAATTAGATGCTTAAACACGCCACTAATCATACACAAACACGTTGTAGCACATTTTGACCCGTCCTGAAATAAGGCTACATAATTTTAAACATTATGTATAGAAATGACAAAGTAATTAGACGTTACAGTGAACCTTTTAAATTAAAAATTTTAGCCGAACTTACAATCG
>MAAC01018876.1_pt1 | contig 10837 bp, 8 predicted proteins | sample 1115981 | NCBI WGS metagenome assembly MAAC01 (sample SAMN04961126, study PRJNA320927) | seawater metagenome | isolation source: sample BD02T64 sea water enriched with oil for 64 days | place: USA:Gulf of Mexico | collected 2013-07-27 | reverse complement strand
TAAACCTTGTGCCCATCATCGCGCAGCCAGACATACATCGCCGGTATCACCATCAGGGTGAGTATGGTTGACGAGGCGAGGCCAAACATCAGGGCCACACCCATGCCGTGCAGCATGGCGTCGGGTAGTATAAAGGCGGCCCCGGCAATGCCCGCCAGGGCGGTGAGAAAAATGGGCTTGGCGCGAATGGCCGCCGCCTCCAGGGCGGCGGTGCGTATCGGTACGCCCTGCGCGCTTTGCATGTGGATGAATTCAATCAACAGAATTGAGTTGCGCACCACGATGCCCGAGAGGGCAATCAGGCCAATGGTGGAGGGCATGGAGTAGGTGGCATCCATAATCCAGTGACCCAAAATAATGCCAGAAAAGCCCAGAGGTACGGGCAGCAGTACCACCAGCGGTGTTTTAAAACTGCTGAACTGGCCGACCACTAAGATGTAAATGCCGAGTATGGCGTAGTTAAAGGCGGAACCGAGCTCGACAAAGGTCTCTTTGGTGACATCCCATTCGCCCATCCACAGCAGAGTTGGTTTGCTCTCATCTTCTGGCTGGTTGAAGTAGCGCACCTCGGGCTGCATGCCCTCGGGCCAAGCCATGGTTTTGATGATTTGCTCGACGTCGTGCAGGGCGTACATCGGTGCGTCGCGGTGCTCACCACGAATACTGGCCATTACCAGGTCGGCGAAGCGGCCATCGCGGCGATAGATGGGATAGGAGGCGGATTCATGGGTAATGGTGACCACATCGCCCAGCTCTCGGGTTTCGCCGCTCATGGTGGGGATGGGTGTCGACAGCAGGCGCTCACCGACAAACAGTGACTCCTTGGGTTGGCGCAGCACGATGGGGATGGGGTTGCGACCATAGCCACGGTGAGAGTAGCCCAGGTCGACACCCTGCAGTAGGGCGGCGAGGGTGCTGTAGACAACGCCTTCGTCGACCTGGTGGAAGTCGAGATTTTCCTGGTCAATGGCGATGCGCATGCGCAGCGGTGGGTTGCCGAGGGAGTTGTCGGTTTCGGCCAGGGCGGGCACCTGGTCAATGGCCTGCTGGATTTTGCGTGCGCTGGCGCGGCGGGTTGCGGCATCGGGGCCGTAGACCTCGGCCATCACAATATAAGGTGCCGGTGGTCCCGGTGGAGATTCGACCAGTTCTACCGTGGTGTGCTCCGGTAGTTTGAGGGCCTTTAAGCGTTGGCGAATTTCCATGGCGATGTGGTGGCTCTCGCGCTCGCGTTCCCAGGTGGACGACAGGCGGATGCGCACCTCACCCAGTTCTGGAGAATTACGCAGGTAGTCCTGGCGCACCAGACCGTAAAAATTAAAGGGCCCGGCGACACCGGCATAGAGTTGCATGGTTTGAATTTCTTCAATGTCACCAATCAAATTGGCGGCTTGCACCAGAATGCGGTCGGTCGCTTCGAGGGTGGCGCCCTCGGGTAGATCAAACTGTATTTGAATGTCCTGCTTATCATCGAAGGGCATGATTTTGAACAGCACCAGCTCATGGTAGGGGATCAAAAAAGTCAGCAGGGTGAAACCAACGATGGCAAAGACGGTGTGCTTGGCGCGCTTGCGGCTGCTCAATAGGCTGCCCAGGCAGGCGCGAACGGCGCTGCCAAAAATACCGCCCTGAGCCTCTTTTTCGTCCTCGAGCTTGTCAGCGGCCGACTCGGAGGCTGTGTCGTCGCCGTCGGGGCGTAGTTTCAACATTGCCCAGGGCACCACTGTAAAGGCGAGAATCAGTGAAAAGATCATCGCTGAAATGGCGGCAATGGGAATGGGCTCGAGAAAGGGCGCGATAAAACCGTGGATGAAGAGCATCGGCAGCATCGCCATGACCACGGTGAAGGTGGCGATAATGGTTGGGTTGCCAACTTCGGCGACGCCGTCAATGGTGGCCTGTAGGACGCTGCGTCCGTCGCGCATTTTCCAGTGCCGAGAGACATTCTCAATCACCACAATGGCGTCGTCGGCGAGAATGGCGATGGAGAAAATGATGCCGTACATGGTCAGGCGGTTGAGTGTGACGTCGAGTAACCAGCAGGTGAAAAAGGTTAACAGGATGGTCGAGGGCACGACGAGTAGCACTACAATGCCCTCTCGCCAACCCAAAAAGGCCGCCATAATAATAACGATGGCGGCGGTGGCGAGAATCAAGTGGAGCATCATCTCGTTGGATTTGTGACCCGCCGTTTCACCGAAATCGCGGGTGATGGCGACATTGATGTCGTCGGGGATCAGGTCGCCGCGTACCAGTTCAAGGCGCTTTAGGACCCCTTCGCTAATGGCCACTCCGTTGGCGCCATTGCGCTTGCCGATGGCCAGGGTCACGGCGGGCAGCCGCTCGTAGTTTTTGCCCTTAGCACTCTCATCGCCACTGACCGGCAGTAGCTGTGATACGCGGTGCTCGCCCAGGCTGGCGCCGATCACCACCTTGGCGACATCGCGCAGGTATACGGGGCGACCATCGGCAGTGGTAATCACCAGCAAGCCAATTTCTGTGGTGCTGTGCAGTGTCTGGCCAACGATGACGGGGGTCAGTTGATTGGTGTTACGTAAACTACCGGCGGCAAATGAGAGGTTGGCATTGCGTACTTTTTCGACCACCTGGTTGAGGGTGATGCCGTAGAGGGAGAGTAGTTCGGGGTCGGGCTCAATACGCAGTTCCTTGGGGTGGCCGCCGATAATATAGGTCAGGCCGACATCGTCGACCTTGATGATTTCGTGCTTTAACTCTTCACTTAAATCGTAGAGGGTTTCGGCACTCCAACGCCCCTTGTTACCGGGCTTGGGTGACAGGGTGAGGACCACGACGGCGGCATCGTCGATGCTGCGGCCGATCACTAGTGGAGGAGGTAAGTTGGCTGGCACGCGATAACGATTGGCGTCGATGGCGTCATTGACCCGCGCCACGGCGGCATCGTCGTCGAAGCCGGTGTCAAAGCGTACCGTCAGGGCAATGCCATCGTCGCGGGTCATCGAGTAGACATGCTCGACATTGTCGATGCCCTTGAGAATATCCTCAAAGGGTTTGGTGACGAGTTCCACCACATCCTCGGCCTTGAGGCCGGGGATGGTGATAAAGATGTCGACGAAGGGTACGGTGATCTGTGGGTCTTCTTCTTGGGGCATGCTCAGCAGCGCCATGCTGCCGAGAATGACGGAAACAATCAACATCAGTGGCGTTAGTGCCGATTGAATAAAGCCCTGGGTGATGCGCCCCGCGATACCTATAGCCACAGTTATTCTCCCGCGCTATTGGCTTGGGTGGGGCTCGTACGCGGCGGCTGTAGCGTTTGTATCAGGGTATCGCCGCTTTGCAGGCCCGATAGTACCTCGATTCCCGTGGCGAGCTGGGTGCCGGGTTGAATGACGATTTCACTACCGTCGCTGAGATAGACAAAGCTCAGGCCGTAGCGGCGGTGAATGTAGCTGTTGGGAATGACATAGGCCTGGCGTTGATCGGTGGAAACCCAGACCCTGACCCGTTCACCGACAAAAAAATCACCGAGGTTGTCGACCTCGACATCGGCCACCACACGACCGTTGTCGAGCTCGGGATAAACCTGTGAGACGGTACCCTGGCGTCGGGAAGACAGATTGGCATTATTGCCAGTGTCGAGCATACCTCGCTCGGCGACCCATACCTTGTCATCTTTATTGATAAAGCGGGCGTGGCGCTCGGGCAGCAACAGGCGCAGGATATAGCTGTCGGCGGCGATATCGGCAATCGCCTCGCCAGGCATTACCACAGCACCGTGGGTGACCTTGACACTCAATACCCGACCGCGGGCTGGGGCCAGCACATCGCCCTGGGCTTGCGCCTCACGCACCACATCCTGATCTAATTTAAGCGCGGCAATATCGGCGCTGACCACGTCGACCCGGGTTTCTGATTTGTCGAGTTCAGCCTGACTGGCCTTACCAGTTTTACGCAGGGTTGCCACTCTTTTCAAGGTGGTTTTGGCCAGTTGTAACTGAGCATTCAGCGAGCGTAGTTTCGAGGCAAAGGCGGCGATTTGTAATCTTTGTTTTTCGTCGCGCACCAGGGCCAGTTTCTGCCCAGCCTCGACAACATCGCCCTCATCTACCAGTAGTTCCACCAGAGTGCCGCCGATACGGGCTCGCCCTTGAGTCACGTCCATGGATTGCACCGAGGCAAATACCGACTTTAAGTCATAAACGCTTTGTTGCTTGACCTGGTAGGTGCTGGATTCGGCGCTGGCTGCGGGGCTGAGGACGGCGAATAAAAAAATCGCTGGAGTGCTAAAGCGACAGAGGGTGATTAGGCTCTTTAGGATGGGCTGCATTGCCAAGGGTTTCCTGTCTGTGTCATCGATAGATAGACGCGTTATTATATTATGCGCGCTAAAAAGGGTACTGGTTAGTTTACAAAGCAGGAACTTTACGTAAAAGCCTCGGCCTGGAGGAGGGCATTAACTGCCTTTGAGGGTGCCGATTAAGACAATGGGGTGGTTTTGAGGGATTTTGGCGCAATAGGCTCGGGGCGAGTTGGCCGGCAGATATTTGTCAGCAAGCTTAATTTGGGCGCGCTTATGGTTTGCGGCGGATGGCATCCGTTCTGACCGGGTATACCCCGTTTTCCCTGTCTTTGAAAAATTGCTTGAGGGTCTTTTTGACCGAGAGGAAGGCGATGTCCTGCCAGGGGATTTGGTCTTCCTCAAAGAGCTCGACTTCGAGGGACTCAATGCCCGGAGAAAATTCGGGTTTTTCCAGTTCGCCGCGAAAAAACACATAGACCTGATTGATGTGGGGGATGTCTATCATGCTGTACAGCTCGAGGGAGTGCAGGTGGGCATTGGCCTCTTCCACGCATTCGCGCACGGCACCTTCGAGCATGGTCTCACCGTTCTCCATAAATCCGGCGGGCAGGGTCCAGTAGCCATAGGCGGGCTCAATGGCACGACGGCAGAGTAGTACCCGGTTTTCATAGACGGGGATGCAGCCGGCAATAATGCAGGGATTCTGGTAGTGTATGGTTTCACAGCCATCACAAATGTGCCGGTGGCGATCGTCCCCTTCGGGGATGCGATGGCTGATGCCACCGCCGCAATTACTGCAATATTTCAATGTGCTCGTTGATCCTGAATAAATTATGACAACTCGTTGTCTCGAGTATACCCCTGCCGACTGAAAAGCAGGAGATAAACAGATAGGTTTTTATTGGTGCTAAAGAAAATCTCCGATCAGCTCGCCGTCTTATCGCGCGAAGCCCTGCAGCCAACAGAGGGTAGCCGCGAAGCAGCCGTGTTACTCGCCTTAACGCGCGAGGCCGATCCCCAATTGGTGTTTACCCAGCGCGCGCAGCATATGAACAGTCATCCCGGGCAGGTGGCCTTTCCGGGGGGCAAGTGGGAGCAGGGTGACAGCAGTCTACTGTTTACCGCTCTGCGAGAAAGTCAGGAAGAGGTGGCGCTGGCACCGGCAGAGGTTGAGGTGATTGCCAAATTGCCACAGCGTCGTACCCGCCTGGGGGTGCAGGTGACCCCCTACCTGGGTTTTATTCGTCCCGGCCTGGATTTGCGAGCCGACCCCGGCGAACTGGAGGCGATCTTTCACGTGCCCCTGTCGTACCTGCTGGAGCCGAGTCATTTAATTAAGAAACAAGTGGATGTGTTGGGCAGTTGGTGCTGGATGCCCTGCTATCATTATGAGGGCTATACCATCTGGGGCTTCACCCTGACGGTGCTGGTCGACATGCTCAATCGCGTGTTTGCTGTGGGCTTGAATGCCGAGGTTGATAAAGCCGACCTGCCCGCCGATATTCGCCAACGTTTTCCGCAATTTCCCGAGGGCGAGCTCCCCGCTACGCTATAAATTTGCCCCTCCAAAAAAAGGGGGCTAAAAAGAGGTGAGTAAATGATTTATCAATACGAAGACCGTGTGCCGACATTGGGCAAGGATGTGTTTGTCGCCCCGAGTGCCGATGTTATTGGCTCGGTAAATTTGGGTGACCAGGTCAGTGTCTGGTTTGGTGCGGTGATACGCGGCGATACCGATATTATTAATATTGGAGCCGGTACCAATGTTCAGGACACCGCCGTTATTCACACCGACCCGGGCATACAGGCCAATATTGGTTGTAATATCACCATCGGTCACTGTGCGATGATCCACGGCTGTACCATTGGTGATAATTCGCTGATTGGCATTAATGCGGTGATTCTTAATGGCGCGGTGATTGGTAAAAATTGTCTGATTGGCGCCAATGCCCTGGTGCCGGAGGGTATGGTGATTCCCGATAATTCTATGGTGCTCGGCACTCCGGCGAAAATCGTGCGCCAGCTGGACGAAAAAACCATTGCTGTACTACAGAATTCGGCAGCGATTTACATTGAAAAGGCGGCGAGCTTTCGCAGCTCTTTGACTCCCCTGGATTTACCCTCCTGATGTGCCATTGCCTGGTGCTGTCGGAGTTGATGCTGTCATTACAAATGGCTTGGGCGGAATGATGACTGTTGGTAGTAAGGTGCTCAGTGTTAGCGCCAGCGGCGATGCTGAGGAGGGGCCGGTGGTCTCCCCCTGCGTCTCCATTTGCGCTCTCGATGGCGATGAGATCTGCACCGGCTGCCATCGCAGTGGCGAAGAAATTCGTCAGTGGATTTTGCTGGACAATACCGAGCGCCGGGCAGTGCTTAACAAGGCCCGTGAACGCAGCAAGGTCGGCAACCCCTTTGTTTGACGTTTAAGTCGGCGCTCAGTGCTCGTCCGGCCTGGTTTCGAGTACTTGCCAGACCTTCAGTTTGCCAATCATTTTTTCCGACAGGGCTAAAACTTCCAGTCGATAGTTGCCTATACTGAAGCTGACCTTGGCGTCGGGGAAGCTCTCGATGTGCTCGAGGGCCAGGCCGTTGAGGGTTTTCGGCCCGTCGACGGGCAGGTCCCAGTGGGTGGTTTTGTTGATGTCGCGAATATTGGCGGTACCATCGATTAGGTAACAGCCGTCATCTTGCTTGGCGATTTCGTCCTCGTGCTCGAAAATATTGGTGGTGAAATCACCGACGATCTCTTCGAGGATGTCGTCAAGGGTGGCCAGGCCCTCTATCTCTCCGTATTCGTCAACCACCAGCCCGAGGCGATACTTATTTTTCTGGAAGTTGATCAGTTGAATATTCAGGGGCGTTTCGGCGGGGATGAAGTAGGTGGGGTTGGTGAAGCGCTTGATGGCCTCTTTGGTCAGCTCACCCTCACCGCCACGCAAGATACGACTGACCTTGCGCATATGGAGAATGCCCACTATCTGATTGATATCGCCCTCGTAGACCGGTAGGCGTGTGTGCTCGGTGTTGACGATTTGCTCGACTAGGGTGTCGATGTCATCTTCCAGATTGAGCCCGAGAATCTCACTGCGCGGCACCATAATGTCGTTGACGTCAATCTTTTCCAGATCGAGCACACTGATCAACATATCCTGATGGCGTGCGGAGAGGTTCTCCTCTTTGGCCTCATCGACCACCGTGCGCAGCTCTTCCTTGCTGAGACTGTCGTCGAGCTTTTTTAAGGGATTAAAGCCGAGCAGGCGTACCAGGGCATTGGACAGATGATTGACTATCCATACCAGGGGGTAGGCTATTTTCAGTAGGGGTTTGAGAATATGACTGGCCTTAAAGGCCACACTCTCGGGGTGTAGGGCGGCGATGGTTTTTGGTGTCACCTCGGCAAAGATTAGGATGGTAAAAGTGAGGCCGAGGGTGGCGACGACAATGCCCAGTTCCGGCCCAAACAGGCGGGTACTGATGATGGAGGCGATGATAGAGGCGAGAATATTGACCGCGTTATTGCCAATCAGAATAATGCCGATCAGGCGGTCGGGGCGCTCGAGCAGCTTCTGTGCGCGTCGGGCGCCACGGTTTTTTTTAGCAAGATGTTTCAGCCGGTAGCGGTTGAGAGACATCATGCCGGTTTCGGAGCCAGAGAAAAAAGCAGAGATAATCAGTAGGCCAGTCAGCACACTGGCAAGCAACCATATCGGGGCGTCGTTCAACGAGGGTTTAACCTCTCACAGCTAAGGGTCGCTCATGTTGAAGGAGTTTGCGCTGCTTGGCAACTTGGATTGTAGCTGGGTATTAGCTCAAAACCACTTCGAGGACAAACTTGGAGCCCCAAAAGGCGAGCATTAATGAGCTGAAACCGCCGAGTGTCCACAGCGTGGCGGTTTTCCCCCGCCAGCCCCAGCGGAAATGCCCCCATAGCAAGGTGCCGTAGAGCAACCAGGCAACGATGGAGAACACCGTCTTATGTACCAGGTGCTGGGCAAAAAAGTTATCGACAAAGAGTAGGCCGCTGACCAGCGCCAGGGTGAGCAGGGTAAAACCGGTAATCAGTAGACTAAATAGTAGGCTTTCCATGGTTTGTAGGGGCGGCAGTATGCGCATCAGGGCGCTGCTGTGGTGCTGGTGCAGTTGTCGGTTCTGGTAGGTGAGAAAAAGTGCCTCGAGAGCGGCAATACTCAACAGGCTGTAGGCAATAATAGAGAGCAGTATATGTAGGCTTAAGCCCAGGGGCAGGCTGTTGCGGGGTGGGCTCTGCCAGATGGGTAGTAAAGACAGGGCCAGTGCCAGGGCGCTGAGGGGGAAGAGCAAGAGGAAAAGGCTGTGTAGGGGGCTGCGTAGGCTGCCGCTCACCACCATGCAGTTAATGACAAGGGATATCGCCACCGATAATGGTAGCAAGCTGAAATCGGTGCCCGAGGCGGTAAATATCTGCTGCCAACTGGTGACAGAGTGTGCCGCCAGGGCGAGCCCGCTCAGCCCGAGGACGAGGCCTCTTGAGCTTGTGGCGGGGGCGGCGGAGGTTTGCAGGCTGGCGCGCACCTGCAAAGCGAAGGCAGATAAATAGCAGGCTATCGCTATTAAAGAGGCTAATTGTACGGACATAAACAGCTGTTCGAGTTGATCAGATCCGTCGAGTTTGGCACAGAAAGTCAGTGGCGCAAAGCACGACCGACTATGGGATCAATGCCTCCCCCCAGGTGATATGTTGAGCGTTGGTGTCGCCGGATTGTGGTGCAGTGGTTGCTACATTGATGCCGGCGAGCGTTTTGATCGGTTATACTGAGGGGCTAAATACCCTAATTGCTTGTGCCTAACTTTAGTGGGAACCGAATTACCATGGCTCTATTTGAAAACCTCAGCGACCGCCTTTCCCATAGCCTGAAAGCCATTTCTGGCAAATCGACCCTCACCGAAGAAAACATTAAGGATACCCTGCGCGAAGTGCGCATGGCGCTACTGGAGGCCGATGTCGCCCTGCCGGTGGTGAAGACCTTTATCGACCAGGTGCGCGACAGGGCTGTCGGTCAGGAGGTTAACCTTAGTCTTAACCCGGGCCAGCAATTTCTAAAGATCGTCCAGGATCAGCTCGAGTTGGTGATGGGCGCCAGCAATGAGAGCCTCGATCTCGCTGCAGCACCGCCGGCGGTGATATTAATGGCTGGCTTGCAGGGTGCGGGTAAAACCACCTCGGTGGCCAAGCTGGCTCGCTATCTCAGCGAACGGGAAAAGAAAAAGGTGATGGTGGTCAGTGCCGACGTCTATCGCCCGGCGGCGATTAAACAGCTGGAGGTGTTGGCGGCAGAGGTGGGGGCTGAGTTCTTCCCCAGTGCCACGGAGCAGAGCCCGGTCGACATCGTCAATGGGGCCCTGGCGGCGGCGCGCAAAAGTTTTGCCGATGTGTTGATCGTCGATACCGCGGGTCGTTTGCATATCGATGAAACCTTGATGACGGAAATCAAGGATCTTCACGCGGCCGTCAAGCCGGTGGAAACCCTGTTCGTGATCGATGCCATGATTGGTCAGGATGCGGTGAATACCGCCAGTGCCTTTAATGAGGCCCTACCGCTGACTGGTGTTATTTTGACCAAGGTCGATGGCGATGCCCGCGGTGGTGCGGCGCTTTCGGTGCGTCAAATCACCGGCAAGCCAATCAAATTCCTCGGTGTCGGTGAAAAAACCGATGCCCTCGAGCCTTTCCACCCTGAGCGAGTGGCCTCGCGCATCCTTGGCATGGGCGACATGCTCTCGCTGATCGAGGAAGTCGAGCGCAAGGTCGATAAAAAGAAAGCCGACAAGCTAATTAAGAAGGTACAAAAGGGCAAACGTTTTGACCTCAACGATCTGCGGGATCAGCTGCAGCAAATGCAGAATATGGGCGGTATGGGCACCATGCTCGAAAAGTTACCGGGCATGGGCAATATGGCGCAGATGGCGGAGCAGGCGAATTTAAATTCTCAGTTGGGTGGCATGTCGGTGATTATCGATTCGATGACGCTGGCGGAAAGGTCCAACCCCGATATTCTCAATGGCTCACGCAAACGGCGCATCACCCAGGGCTCGGGTACTAGTATTCAAGACCTCAATCGCCTACTCAAGCAGTATAAGCAAATGAGTAAAATGATGAAGAAAATGAAAGGCAAGGGCATGCATAAAATGATGCGCGGCATGGAGAGCATGATGGCGCAGAGTGGTGCTCAGGGCGGGGGGATGCCACCAGGGGGGGGGCGTCGCTAAGTATTCGAAAAATGTTCGGCGAAGGTGGTTTCCATTAGCTTTTATTTAACGTAAAATATCGCGCCTTTCCGTAGGCCTGTCAGTGGGTTTCCTGCGTCATTTGTTTTAAGACGTAATGGAAGCCGTGTTGGGGTGTTGTTGATGCCCTGTTCAGGTTCTGCGTAATGTACGTCCGGATGGCTACTTGCCTTCGGAAACACCGATACAAATAGGAAAACAGATTTCATGGTCACAATACGTCTGGCACGTGGCGGTTCCAAAAAGCGCCCTTTTTACCATCTCACCGTTAGCGATAGCCGCCGTTCACGC
>MAAC01018350.1_pt1 | contig 10837 bp, 7 predicted proteins | sample 1115981 | NCBI WGS metagenome assembly MAAC01 (sample SAMN04961126, study PRJNA320927) | seawater metagenome | isolation source: sample BD02T64 sea water enriched with oil for 64 days | place: USA:Gulf of Mexico | collected 2013-07-27 | reverse complement strand
CAGACCCTATCGTTAGCCGATAACGCCCTTGCCATTCGGATTATCTTCCCCTTAGTCAGGGTGATACAGACTTCTTTCAGTCTGTCGGGTTTGCCAGCTTTGCTGGGCAAACAAAAAAACGATAAGACCAAGGCCTTATCGTTTTTCTTAAACTCGGTATTGACTGTGGGTTATTGTAAATGTTTCGCTAAAAACTTTTCCATCTTGCTGTACAGTTCAATGCGGTTTTCTTCTTTTCTAAAGCCATGACCTTCGTCTTTTTTCATGATCCATTCGTCATCGCTTAATTCAATGCCTCTATCTTCAAGGGCATCGCGTAAATCCGTTGCGTGTTGTTTTACTACACGAGGATCTTTCGCCCCTTGAACTATCATTAACGGCGCTTTAATTTTATCAACGTGCGCTAATGGAGACATACGTTTCATAAGTTCTTTGTCATCAGGATCACCAATACGGCCTTTCATCAATTCTTTTTGTGGCTCCCAATGCTTAGGCATAGAATCAAACAGTAAGCCTACATCGGTTACACCCACGTAATTGATACCACATTTGTAAAGATCTGGCGTAAACCTCAATCCTGCCATTGTCGCATAACCACCATAACTGGCACCGTAAATACACACTTTATCTATATCTGCTATGCCTTGCTCAACAAGATAGTTTACCGCATCGGTAAGATCGTTTTGCATCTCTGCACCCCATTTACCACCATAACCTTCTTGTTGAAATTTACGACCATAACCACCCGAACCACGGTAATTTACTTGTACCGTGGCATAACCTCGACTGGCAAAAAATTGATGTTCTGGATTAAAGCCCCACAGATCTCTGACGCCAAAAGGACCGCCATGTGGATTAACAATTAACGATAGCTTCTTCCCATCAGAATCTTTTGGTACAGTTAAGTAGCCGCGAATTGTTAATCCATCACGACTGGTAAACTTAATTGGATTCATTGGCGACATATCTGCAGGCTTAAGCCATTCCATTCTTGGTACCAATGGGCTAAGGCTAGGCTTATTGCGGTCATACAGGTAATAATGACCTGGGTCATTATCATTGCTTACTAGTACAATATTAAGCATTTCATCTTCAGACTGACTGGTGATGTTAACTCTTTTACCTGGGAATGACGCCTCTAAAGACTTCATCATGGTTGCCGTTGCTTTGTCAAAATAGACGGTTTCAGGATAGTCATCAAAATAACTGATACCGAGCAATTTCTTTTACTTGCGCGACATCATCAAGCCACTCACGTCGACAACATCATGGCCGAAAATCATTTCGCCGAGTTTGTTAGTTTGCGGATCGAACTTATAGACCGCACCGCGATCTCTACCAATATTTGATGAAACAAACATGGTTTTATTATCAAAATCAAAACCTAAAGGACTCATGCCTTCATCTTCAACGTTAAATTCCTGTAACACGCGGAACTTTTCTTCGCCTTTTTCTTTGTAATGAAATTTACCTTTTAAGCCTTTGATTGATAACGCGCCACGGACATCACCATCGTGATCCAAAACCCAGCCTTGTACGTCACCAGGATTTTTGGCGATGATCTTCATTTTGCTGTTTTTCTCACGTTTTTCGCTCCAACGGCTGCCCAGTGGCAATTTATACAAATCTGGTGACTTAACTCTACGACCATTATATTGAATAATGATATGATCCGGTCATCCATTAAGCGGTGAACCGTTGCGGCTGATCTAATGCCTTCAGTTGATACATTTGAACCAACCAGTTTTACCACTTTTGATTTTTTATCATTAGTATCAATGGTGAAAATACTAAACGCTTCATTACCATCGCTATCTAATGTAAAAACGATATCTTGATTGTTAGCCCAATAAAAGGCACGAATATCCTGCTCTCTAAAACCAGTAATTGGTCGAATATTCTTCAAACCATTGGTTTCCATGATCACAATGTTTCTTCTGCTGTTTACCGGCGATAACACCGCGATATATTTGCCATTTGGCGATAATTGCAATGCTGAAAACTCTGGGTTTTTAAAAAAGTCCTTAACATCGATATCACTGGCTTTTGCCCAAGTAGCTTGTGAAGCTAACGAGAAAAGCAGTACCAATCCTATTTTTATTATTGTCCGCATAAATTTTTCCATTTTTTGTGAGTAACATGCAGCTTATACAATGCTGCTTTATGTTTTACATTTCTTAACTATTTTCTTTTTAACCGGATGGCTAATTATTAACGTCTAGCAATTCAAATTTTTGTAAGCAAAACAAATTGTTAACTGAACGTTAATCTAGTACTCAAAGATAGCACTAGAAAAGGATAAAAAACAATGTGATTATCACTTTCAAATTGAGGGAAATGAGTAAACAGTAAAAGAATAATTACACAGCTCTATTACTGATAGGATATAAATTCAGGATTGAAACATTTAAATTCAGGCATGTTATTTTAACCGGCCACCCTTTAAGTTAAGTGAATTTAAATAAACCCAATTAGCACACGCAATGCATATAAGGTTTCACATACCTGGACCTGGCTAATGCGGACCTATTTACGCGCTCCGCCTAGGGCAGGTTTTCGAGCATTGTTGCTGCAGATTGCCCTAACTTGTTGTTAGCTCCCATCTCTACGGCTGTTGTTAATGCAGCACGAGCTTGATCAGTGTCGCCGAGTTGACTATTCACGAACCCCAGCGTTAGCCAAATTCTTTGATCCGCAGGATCCACGGCCACGCCCTCATTGAGCTTGCGAACCGCTTCAGTTGTTCTACCTAGATAGTGCAGCGTGAGTCCCAAATTGTTATAGGTATTCACGTTATCCGGGTAAAATACCAAGAGTTGCTCATACAACTGCGCCGCCCTACTGTACTGCTGGTTGGCGAAAAACTCATTGGCCTGACGTGATATTTCAACTGGGCCTTCGATCGTCGGGTGATCGAATGGTAACGGTCGTAACTGCGCGGAGTCGAATCCCGTGATGCCGCCTGGCCATGAGAACGAGGGTTGGCGGACTATCACCGGATCGGCGCTGACATTATCGGAGTCATCAATGTAGTGTTGGCGGGTGATGGCAAAAACAGCCAGTCCGAAGACGACTTGGAATACCACCATTGAAATCCAGAATTTGGGGCTGCGAATCATAGTAATCACCTATTTTGACTGTATACCCTATTATACCAAGTTGATTAAATATCTGCTCATTTTTAATGGTTAAAACGAATAACTACAGCTTTATAAAATTGATAAGTAGAATAACTACTTACTAAATTTTATGCATTGTATTTATCCGTTTTTCCTCATGAAAAAGAAGATCACATACTTAATCAAATTGGTATTAAAACAGATTGATTGTGACACGTCACGAAAAGCCATTGCTAATCCCAAACTCCGCCATAGGCGCAACACTCGATACGGGTGTTTTGTTAAACCTTACTCGATAGGGCCTATACCAAGGCCGATAATTTATTGTCGGAATTGGTATTAATGCATCAAGCTTTGCTTGACGCATAAACTCAACAACAATAACAGACCTATGGAACTGAGCGCTTATGCAACAGCGTTATTTAGTTTGAATGATCTGGAATAGGATAATTCGCAAATGGTGATGGTGTTCCTGTCGGAACATTGGGATCACTCAGACCATTGCTATTCCCCCATTCAGGGTAGTTATCGGTGAAGGTTTTCATATACTCGACAATATCGGCTTCATCTTGTGGGGTCAGCCCTAAGTTACCCATCTTTTTGGTATTACGCGTGCTATGAAATTCGCCTTGCGGCCAACAAGTTACAGCAAAGCCTGGGTTGGTTGCATCCGCTGGGGCGGTACAGGCCGGTAATACATCACGAGTGTTATAAAAATGAACCACCTCTCTTAGCGACTTAAATACACCGTTATGCATATAAGGCGCAGTCATCGCAATATTCCTTAAACTCATCACCTTATGTCGACCTTGCACCTCATCTAACTCTAACTCGGATGCATTGCCGTGAACAGCCGCTATATTTGGATTACCTTGCAAACCAGGATCTGCTTGTGGCCGCCTTGGAATTTGCGGATTAGCCGGGCTACCTATATTGTCGTAACTAAAGTCGGTTAATAATGCCGGGCCACTTTCGCCATCAATTTCATCGGTACTATGACAATCGCCGCATTGGGCAATATCATCAAATAAATCGGCACCGCGTTGTTCAGATGCATTGTATTGAGTTATTCCAGCAGCTTCAAAATCAAATTTGGAGTCAAAACGATTAAACCTAGAGGTTCGTTCAAATGCGCTAATGGCTGTGGCCACGGCTTCATACGCTTCTCCAACTTTAGGATTGCCTTCTCTAAGGCGACGAAGATCAATATTGTAAATTCTTTTGAACGATCTTAGATAAGATCTGTTTTGTTTCAGACGTTCTATCACGGCCCACTCTGAGGGCATCGCCATTTCGAGTGGATTAACAAAAGGTCCTTTAGCCTGTTCGACAAGGTTGCTGGCACGACCATTCCAAAACTGACCGCCAATAAAAAGCTCGCCATCCCAGTGGAAATCTGGACTAAATGCTGCGTAACCTACGCTGGGAGCATTCAGTCCACCAAAAGCACGTCTTCTGGATCCATCTGATACCGCGGTTCCATTTAGAACATTTGACGGATCGACAAAACCTAAAGTAGGCTGCTCTGCCATTTGAAAATTACCATCCACGCCCTCAATGGGGATTTCGATAGTGGATAAGGAATGGCAACTTTCGCAGGATTGATTGCGGTGAAGTGACAGATTAATATCTTCATATAGTAATTGACCCAGTTGCTGCTCTAAGGTTTGTTCTGCTGCAAAGGCAGTATTGGTAAAAGCCAATACCCCTAATGCAAATACTAGAGGTTTAATAGGCATAATGAGATGCTTATTTGTATTTTTCATTGTATCGTTACTCCGTTATATGGTTTAGAGGCTAATCACCCCGCTGTTCATATATCTACCTGTTTAGTTCATGGGCTCTATCTGTAGCACAGCAGTCTGGCTATGGCTGAAATTGCACACAGACCATAACCGATTTTTTACTAACCAAAACATAACTAAACATTGATCTAGATCAAACTTATTAAGCAATAACTACACCAAGAAAAAAATGCCAATAAATCAACAAACTATATTTGGCTACCGATTATTATTGTTACTCGCAGCAAAAAATGTAAAATTTTCTGACAATAAAAATTTATGCCATGACTAATGTTAGAGGACTATTGAGAGGATTTTTACTGGTTGTGGTGTCACCGCGGCTAATGGCTTGAGTGACTAATTCGATCTAAATTTCTCTGTTTCAGGGAAGTTCGTTTGATGACTACTTGAACAGAACCCGCCATTTCAACCCGAAAATTAAATTACTCACGGTCTGTCCTATAGCTCTTTGGCGAGCCTCGGCTAATTAGCCATTTCAAATCATTGTTGGAGGTTGTTCAGTACCAGGTCAATATAGATATGAATAAATAGATTGAGAAAAACTGAATTGTTTTTGATAAATGGTACCCGGAGCCGGGCTTGAACCGGAAAATGCGAGGTTAAAGCCCCGCCACCATATAATAAGAGCGACGTGGGATTTTAAATTCTTTGTATTAATCAAAAACATAAATCATTAGCAACGGATTTTTTACCTTTTTATTTTTATTTTTATTTTTATTTTTAAGGTTGAAGATAACCAGCCTTTTTGAGTCAGTATCAGCTTAAATATATGTACAAAATTGGTATTATAATTTGAAAATCACTTATTCAGTAATAAAAATTTAACAAAATAGATAGTGTTTGTTTATATTTAGAAAAAATTGGTGAGTTTTAACCTTTGGATCACTCCAGTGTTATTGAGAATTAGAGTTATAGTTTCATGTATTCCGTTGGGGTAATCCCAGACCATTGCTTAAAAGCTCGGATAAAGCTCCTAATATCAGAGAATCCAAGTATTTCTGCTATATCTGTCAAAGATAAATGCTGACTAAGCAACATTTTTGCTTCTTTACTTAATACCACCCCCTTAAGTTTTCGAAAACTTGTGTTTTGCTGATTAAGATTTCGCCTAAGTGTTGCTATGCTGCAATTTAGCTGGCTGGCAACCTTAACTTGTTGACGAACACCTGACTCTAATAGTTTAATTACTCTGGATTTAAAGCAATTTACTTTAATAGCTTCTTGGTTTTGCACAGAGATTAATTCTTGGATTTCACTATAAACATATTGAGAGGTCAGTGGTTTTTCATTATCCCAAGCTAGCGGTTCATTGATAATCGATACATCATAAAAAAGTGCATAAGTTTTTGCATTAGTTTGAATACAGGCGTTATTAAAAATATTTTGTTCAAATTCAGTACTAGTGCGATCCGTTTTATACTGTACTTTTTTAATGAAATTACCAATGGGGGCATTGAGCAAGCTTGAAATAATGCCATGAACAAAAATTAAGACATTCTCCATATTAAAAGCAATATGCTGTGCATCAGATTGTGGCGCATAGGGAAAATCAGCATCATCAATAATGTATACTAAATTCATATTTCGCAATTCAACTCTATTGTATTTACCGCTATGAATAAAGTTATAAGACATTGCCAGCTGCTTGATAGCATCAGCAATGGTTTCTTTACCCTGTAAACTGGCCAGAACATGATCAGTGGTACCTAGTAGCAAGGGGCGCGTAGACATCAACAAAGATTCATCACGAATTTCAATAGAGAGCCGCTCCTGTATGCGAAAAAAATCAACTAAATTAAGTGGAGCTTTTTCATCAAGGATCTCTATAGGTAAACTAAGCTCTTCCAATATTTTTAACAATGAGATATTAGCCGAGCGAGCTATTATTATAAGATTTTTAACATAATCAGCAGAAGTAGCTGTTAGTTCGCAAATATTTTTATTAGACAAAATAGCACACTTCAAAAATGCTCGAACGGTATATTCAAGCTCACTTTATCTAAACCTATTTACAGCTAAATAAGCAATACTACTTTAGAGCAATAACAGCATAACTCAGATACTTAACATTAAGTTTTGATTTCATTGACAGCTTGAGTTCCCTACCCTAACTTCAAGTGGTTAATAGGAAGACCAGATGAACCTTCATCATTAGAATTACCAGTAGTCGTTAATTCTAATGAAAAAGGTGCAATACCTACTTAGCTAACTAAACAAATCTGTTTGTATAGCTGTTGCCAAATACTGTCTTGCCTGTTGTGATACAGCTAACACACCAAAAGACAAAAAAGCATGTATTGTACTATCAAAGCACTTAAAGCGAGCCAGTGAACCTGCTTGCTTTAGTTTATCCGCGAAAACATCACCTTCATCACGTAGCGGATCATAACCTGCAACCACCACAGTAGTTATGGGTAGCCGTTCAAGCTGAGGTAAAAACATCGGTGATATTTCAGGGCTGTTCGCTTCGTCGTCTTCGTTTAAGTACCAGTTGCGGGTGCCATCAATAGCATCTCTTGCCAACAGGTAATCCCCATTGCCAAAATCCATACGCGATTGATAGATTTCATGTGAACTGTGCACATCAAGCACTGGATAAATCAAGTACTGAGCAACTAAACGTAATAAAGTATTTTGGTGTAGGCGGTTAGCAACAACCAATGCTAAATTCCCGCCAGCACTGTCCCCCATAATGGCTAATTTAGCTTTATCACCACCCAAACTTGCCAAGTTTTTAAAAGCCCAAACAGTGGCGTGGTAAGCATCATCTAGCCCTGAAGGGTACTTGTACTCGGGCGATAATCGATAGTCGACACTAATAAAAATGGCTCCACTTAAATCAGCCAAAGCTCTCATCAAGCCATGATAACAATCCAAATCACCAAGTGACCATCCACCGCCATGTAAAAAAATAACTGTTGGCAATAAAGTTCCATCTGGTTTACCCTGCTCAGGATAATAAACTCTGGCTGGAATTTCATGGTTCAAAGTTGGGATACTAATAGACTCAACCTGGCCATTAGTATGTGTTTCTCCCGACAAGGATAAGAACATTTCCCGTGCACCCGCGCGTATGCTGTTCATATCAACAGCGACTTCTTCATTAGTATCTGGAACTTGCTGATTAAACTGTTCCAATAAGTTTTTAGTTTCATTATCCATAATAAATAGCCTAAAAGTTATATCGAGCATTAAGTCCAAAAGTGCGAGGCGCTCCGTAATAGCCCAGTTCAACACCCGGTGAAGAACTCAAATCGAAACCATGCTGACGATAGTGTTCATCGGTTAAGTTTTTGCCATAGAGTGTCACTTGCCAGTGTTCAAGGCCGTCATAATTTAAAGAAAAGTCAACTAAGGTATAATTGGGTTGAGCAAGCACTTCACTACTACTCACGGTCAAATAAGTTTTACTACGATAGCTCGCTGATAGATTAAGTGATAGTTCACCTAAGTCACCAATATCAAACCAATAATCGATGCCAATACGGCCATTCCATTTTGGTGCATTCACTAACTCACGGTCATCACTGACTTCTTGTTCAAAGTTTCCAATTAACTCATCATAGCCACCATTTAAATAACCACCGTTAAAGTTAATCGTTATATTATCAGTAGCAACAACAGTTAACTCAAGTTCAGCACCGTAAATAGTCGCTTGTCCGGCATTCTCAAACAAAGATAAGAATGCCCCCGTATCGGGATCAATAGAGAATCGGCTTAACTGAAAATTTTTGTAATCATTGTAAAAAGTAGCCACATTTAAACGCACACTTTGTTCAGCCAGCAAAGATTTCACTCCAGCTTCATAACTCCACATTTCTTCGGGGTCAAAAGGTTGGGCGACTGAAGTTAAACGCCCATTAAAGCCACCACTTTTAAAGCCTCGGCTAGCACTGGTATAAAGCATAACATCATCAGTGAGGTGATAATCCAAGCCAAGTTTAGGTGAAAATGAATTCCACTCTTTCTCTGCCACAAAACCTGTTTGACCAAACCCCACTCCAGTACCAAAAGCCTGTTCCATTTGCTCTGCCGTTGTTATACCTGTATCAAAAAACTCTTCACCTTGGCTGATCATCTCTTTACGCTCTTGGGTATATCGTGCTCCTAAGGTGATACCTAATTTATCCGTTAGCTCGTAATTAACGTCGGCATAAATAGCCTTACTGGTATTTTCTTGTTCGCGTTTTCCTGCATTAATGATTGGGAAAGGAAAGTAGAAATCGGTGACAAAATCTCCATCAAGATCTAAAGGTACAAAAAAGTCCGGCGCTACTGCACCACCAAAAGTCAGATCATTTTCTTTGAAGAAATAAAGTCCAGAGACCACCGATAAATTATCACTGTTATAGATTAGTTGAAATTCTTGGCTAGTTTGATCTTGATCTTCAAAGTTATATATACCAAAGGAGCTATCGGTAGTGCCATCTAAGTCAAGGTGGGTGCGATAATCCATTTCTCTATATGCAGTAATGGATTTCAATGTGATATTGCCGATATTATAATCCATTGTTAATGCTACACCTGAGGTTTCAAGCGTATCTAGGTCATTATAATTAACGTCAACATCGAAAGGATCATCTGTTGTTGCTATCATGCCTCCAGAAACTGTTGAGTAAATTTCTGTTTCTCGATGTGGTGTCCGTGAACGTGATGGCTCACTGTTAGAGCCATCAAACACTAAATATGCTGAAAGGTTATCTGAGGGTGTATATAACAAACTACCGCGCCAAGCTAAAGTGTCTTTGTCATTATCACCTTTACCATCAAAAGAATTATTGCCATACCCATCACGCTGCGAACTGGCAAAAGCAACCCTGCCAAGCAGGATATCGTCAACTAGTGCACCACTTAGACTAGCCTTAACGCCTTTTTCATTATAACTGCCTAAGGTTAAATCAACGTAGGCTTGAGTATCTTCAGTTGGTTTAGCGCTAGTAAATTTAACAGCCCCACCTATGGTATTTCGTCCATATAAAGTACCTTGTGGCCCCCTAAGAACTTCAATTTGTTCCGGATCTACAACATCTAGAAAAGATCCCTGAACTCTTCCCATATACACATCGTCAAGATACACACCAACACCTGGATCATTAAATGAAATAGAATCTATTTGGCCCACACCTCGAATATAAACAACAGCATTGGCGGCATCACCTACATGTAAATTTAAATTAGGAATATGAGACTCTAAATCACCAAGGTTATTTATTTGATGCTTTTGTAATTCCCCTGCTGATAAAGCCGTAACCGATACAGCAACATCTTGTAAATTTTCAGTTTGTCTGGTGGCGGTAACAGTGATCACTTCAATACTTTTACTTTCTTCTTTACTTTCAGCCTCTTGAGCTTGCGCAAAATCAATTGACGTTCCGCTTGTTGCTATGGCGACACATAGAGCAATAGGACTTATTGAAAAGCAGTCCTTTAAGTTGAATTTTGATTTATTATTAATCATGGAAACACTCCGAGGTTAGATTATTATTGAGCTCATTAGTTGAGTTAACGATTCGATAATAACCTAGCAGAAAGTCAAAACAAGGACATAAAACATCATTTTAAGTGTTCATTTTCGCTCAAAAATTTTTCACTTTCAAAAGTTGCAAAGCCTTTAAACCATGAGTTTTCAGCGGGTAAGCGACCTTACAATGCTTCCCATAACATCTAAGTGAGTGGTAATGTTTACTAAATGGCTATTTAATAAACACTTCAATACGTCATAAATCGGTATAAAGGCTTCTAGAACTGTCTTTCCGCACCTAAAAATTTAATTAAAAAAGCTTGACGTAGATCTCCATATTTGAGCTATTACTTATCTTTGGGTGATGGAAAAATAATGGCGACGTATTCAACAAAAGGTCTTGATCATTTAGGCTTAATTGCTGGCATGAACAAAGAACTTGGTATTGCCAA
>MAAC01013279.1_pt1 | contig 10840 bp, 10 predicted proteins | sample 1115981 | NCBI WGS metagenome assembly MAAC01 (sample SAMN04961126, study PRJNA320927) | seawater metagenome | isolation source: sample BD02T64 sea water enriched with oil for 64 days | place: USA:Gulf of Mexico | collected 2013-07-27 | reverse complement strand
GAAATCCCGGAGCTTGTGCGTATCAGCCTGGTGCATGACAATCCTCAGACCCCCTCAGAAGCCCAGTTCAGCCTGCCATTTGCCGCTGCCTGCGCAGTCAGATATGGCGCCGTACGGCTGGCGGATCTGACGGCAGAGACATTAAATTCCGCACTGCATCAATCTGTGGTACAAAAAATACAGATTTCTGTGGCTGACGATCTGTCTGCCGAGGATATGCGCGCGCGCTTTCCTGAGAGCGCCCGGGCGATAATTATTCTTCAAGACGGCTCCCGGCGAAGCGGATTTTGTGGCGAAGCTTATGGTATGCCCCATCGAAAATTGACTGATGAGGACTTCTCAGCGAAGTTTCGGAACTGTCTGAAATTTGCGGAAATTCATGGTCAAGCTTTTGATTTAGACCAGGATAACATTTTACAACTGGCAGGCAATTTGTTTGCAATCAACGGGGAGGGTAAATAAAACTTACCAATGCTCTACTCGGTTTGTAACAGGCTTGTGACACTCGAACAAACTGCTTAATGAACCCAAAAAAAATTTCCGCCATCAACCCAACAACAGGCGGTTTCAACAAGGAGAAACTAAATGATCAACAAATTTCTGAAAGGTCTGACGACCGCTGTCGCCCTGGGTGCATTTGCATTCGCCGCGGTTCCGGCCCAGGCCGATGTTCTTGACGACATCAAAGAGCGCGGCGTGCTGCGGGTTGGCGTTAAAGCCGATTATAAACCTTACGGTTTCCGCGATACCTCCGGTGCGATCATTGGTATCGAGCCCGATCTGGCGCAGGACGTGGCTGACAAGCTTGGTGTTGCGGTCGAATTCATCCCCGTGGTCAGCTCCAACCGGATGCAGTTCCTTGAGCAGGGCAAAGTTGACCTGATGATCGCAACCATGACCGACAAACCTGACCGTCGCAAAGTGGTTTCGATTGTGGACCCCAACTACTATTCCTCCGGCACCAATATCCTGGCGGCGAAATCGTTCGGCTTTACAGCCTGGGAAGACCTGCGCGGCAAGCCTGTTTGTGGCATCCAGGGCGCGTTCTACAATAAGAAAACCGGCCGGGATTTTGGCGCGAATATCGTAGCATTCAAAGGCACCGCCGAAGCGTATGCGGCTTTGCAGGCCGGCAACTGTGTGGGGTTTGTGTATGATGACTCCTCCATCATCGCCAGCCTCGCTCAGCCACAGTGGGCAGACTACGAAATGCCGCTGCCGACCATTGATGACGCACCATGGGGTCTGGCTGTGAAACTTGGGGAAGAAGGTTTCAACACGCTGATGTCTGAAATGATCGTTGAGTGGCACAAATCTGGCCGCATTCTGGAGCTGGAAACCAAATGGGGTGTCGAGAACACACCGTTTGCGACCGCAATGAATGCCAAATACCAGTAACCTGAAGTAACTTTGGGGCGGGAACATATACTGTGCCCGCCGCTTTATAGTCCGACTGACCAAAAACGATCGCAAGGGGAAGCAAAATGGAAGCAATCTACGAGTGGTTTCGTCTGCTCTACGACAATACCGGGGTTAATCTTCCATTTATTTACGACAGTTACGACCGGGGCCGGATGATTTCCGGCTTTTTCATGACAGTGAAATTGTCGGTTCTGTGTCTGGTCCTCTCGGTGATCATCGGTATGGCTGGGGCCTGGCTGCAAAACTCGCCGCTGAAATGGACCCGCCGCATCGTCAACGGCTACATCCAGCTGTTTCGCAATACGCCACCCCTGGTGCAGCTGTATTTCTTCTATTTTGCCATTGGCACCATGCTGCCAAAGGTCACCAATGACTGGGGCGGGCAGGAACCCATCCTCGGCGGCTTTGCCTGGGCGGTGATTTCACTGTCATTCTTTGCCGGTGCTTACAATGTGGAGATTTTCCGCTCCGGTCTGGAAGCGGTTCCCGATTCCACTGTAGAGGCCGCCGAAGCGCTCGGCTTTTCCCGGTTTCACATTTACAAGGACATCACCCTGCCTCTGGCAATCCGGGTGGCGTTGCCAGCGCTCAACAACAACCTTGTGAATCTCGTGAAAACCACCACCCTGGCCTACGCAATTGCGGTGCCGGAAATGCTTTATGAGGCCAATCAGATCTGGTCCGACAACGTGAATGTGACCGAGATGATGGTGTTCATGCTGCTGGTCTATTTTGTTCTTGTCGGTGTGCTCGTCTGGGGCATGAACCGTTGGGAGCGGGCTTTGAAAATTCCTGGTTTCGGGGCTTGAGGGGATATGAATATGAACAAAACCAATCCTAAAATCATGCCGGTGATGATGGCGCCACGTGTGCGCGCCACTGACCCGATCCGACTCAAAGCCTGGCACGGGGCTGCGCTGGCGGCCTTTGTTGTCCTGGTTTCAATCCCGGCCTTCGCTCAGGCGGACGGTGCCAGAGATTCGGTATTTACCGCGCTGGCACGATGGATGCCGCTGCTGCTGAAAGGCTTCATTTTTAATGTGGTCATTTCGATCAGCGCCATGGCGATCGGAACCCTGGCCGGGGCGGCGCTTGGCCTCGGACAAATCTCGCTGAGCAGCTGGGTGCGCAAGACCTCCTGGTTTGTGACCCAGTTTTTCCGCAACGCCCCCTGGCTGGTGCTGTTGTTCTTTGCCATGTTCCTGCTGCCGTTTGAGCTGCGCATCGGCGGCATAATCATCCCGCTGCCCGATTATCTGAAGGCGATTATCGGCCTGTCTCTGCCGGTGATGGCCAATGTGTCTGAGATCGTGCGCGGCGCAGTTGTATCGCTGCCCAGCGGCCAGTGGGAAGCGGCGGAAAGCCTTGCGTTTACACGCACTCAGGTGCTGTGGCGCATCATCCTGCCGCAATGTGTGAAACGCATGCTGCCGCCATGGATGAACCTGTATTCCATCCTGACCATGGCAACTGTTCTGGCCTCGATCGTGGGAGTCTCCGAAGTGATGACCCTGACCGGTCAGGTGCTGGCGGCCGAAGGCGGGCGCACCGATCTGCTGCTGCCGATCTACTCGACCGTGCTGCTTATGTTCTTCATCTATTGTTACCCCATTGCGCGACTGACTCTCCGTCTGGAGAAGAAGTTTGCAGTTAAAACCTAAAGGATACCCGCTATGACCTGGACTGATGATCAACCGATGGTTTCGGTGAGGGACGTGCGTAAGTCCTTCGGTGCCCTGGAAGTATTGAAAGGCGTTTCACTGGATGTGATGAAGGGCGAGGTGATCTGTATCATCGGCCCGTCAGGCTCCGGAAAATCGACGCTGATCCGCTGTATCAATGCGCTGAACGACATTCAGGGCGGCTCTATCCTGGTCGAAGGCCAGGAGGTGAACGACCCGGATCTGGACAAGCTGGAGCTGCGCAAAAAAGTGGGCATGGTGTTCCAGCAGTACAACCTGTTCCCGCATAAAACTGCGCTTGAAAACATCATGATGGCACCGCTTCTGGTGTTGAAAGATGATAAGGCCGCTGTTGAAAAACTGGCCCGCCGGCTGATCAAAAAAGTGCGTCTGGAAGGCAAAGAAGACAGCTATCCCGGTGAATTGTCCGGGGGTCAGCAACAACGTGTTGCTATCGCCCGCTCATTGGCAATGAACCCGGATGTGATGCTGTTTGACGAGGTGACCGCGGCGCTGGATCCGGAAACCGTCAACGAAGTTCTGACCACGATCAAGGATTTGGCCAAAGACGGTATGACCTGCATTCTGGTGACCCATGAGATGGGTTTTGCCCGAGAAGTGGCCGATCATATCTATTTCACCGACCGTGGAGTGATCGTCGAACATGGCGCGCCGGACGTCTTCTTTGACGCCGCCAAAGACCCGAGAACCGTCGAGTTCCTCGGTCAAATTCTGTAAATTAATCCGTTGGCGATCTGACCGGCTGAGGTAACACAATGCGTAAAGACAAAGACAGCCTTGGCACGGTCAGCATCCCCGATGGAGCACTTTACAGCTCAAACACGGTTCGGGGGGCGGAGAATTTCCGTCTGATCGGGCGCGCCACCAGCGCCTACCCGAACTTCGTGATCGCGATGGCCAAAGTGAAAAAAGCAGCGGCGCAGGCAAACAAACGTGCCGGCGCGCTGCCGCCCGATCTGGCCGACGCGATCAACTCCGCCTGCGAGGAGATCATCGCAGGCCAGCACCACGACAACTTTATCGTGGCGCTGGCCGAGGGCTCCGGCGGCACCTCAATCAACATGAATTTTAACGAGGTGATCGCCAACCGGGCCGGCCAGATCCTGGGCGATCCTCTGGGCTCGTTCAAACAGATCAATCCCAACGATCATATCAACCTGAGCCAGTCCACCAACGATGTGATTCCAACGGCGGTCAAACTGGCCTGTGTCACCGGCGCGGTGCCTCTGATTGATGCGGCCGGCGATCTGGTGCAGGCCTTCCGCGCCAAGGCAGATGAATACCGCGATGTCCTGCGATTGGGACGGACCTGTATGCAGGCGGCGCAGCCGATGAGCTATGGTCAGCTGTTTGATGGCTATGCCGCCACGCTCGAGCGCGCCATCTCCCATCTGAACGAAGCGAGATGCGGGCTGCAGGCCGTGCCCATGGGCGGCACTGCCATTGGCACCGGGCTGGGGGCTGCCGCCGGGTATCACGACCATATCGCCGCCGCCTTGTCAGAAGAATTCGCCACAGAGATCACTCTGCCAGAGGACTATTTCGACGCGATGCAGGCGGCCGACGGGTTTTCGCGCTTCTCTGGTGAATTGAAAATCCTCTCCGAAACCATCGGCAAGATCGCCGCTGATCTGGTCATCCTTGGCAGCGGCGGCAATTCCGGCATTGGCGAGATTATCCTGCCCTCGGTTCAGCCTGGCTCGTCCATCATGGCCGGCAAGGTCAACCCGGTGATCTGCATGATGGTTCAGCAGGTGGCGTTCATGGTGCAGGGCCATGATGCAACGGTTTCGATCGCGGCGCTGAGCGGCCAGATGGAGATCAACCATTTTGAACCGGTGATGGCGCATTCTCTGTTCAACGCGATGGATCTGCTGATCAACGGCTGCACGATTTTCCGCACCAAATGTATCGAAGGCCTGCAGGTTGACGAAGACCGCTCCTATGCCAACCTTGCCTCCTCTTTCGCGATTTCAACGGTTCTGTTGCACAAGCTTGGCTATGTGCGGGTTTCTGAACTGGCAAAATCTTCCGTGGTCAAAGGCATTTCGCTGGCCGAAAATATCGTGTTGGAAGGTCTGATGACTGAGCGTGAGGTGCGCCAGGCGCTGGCGGATGCAACCACGGGCGCGGCGTCTTAGACCAGTCCCGGATGGCAATGACGCTGCAGTCATCCCCGGCCGCTGACGCGGTGTCAGCAGCGTTGTCGCCAAAGGCGCCCTGATCGCGGCCACCACAGATTTTCTCAAGCTGTCGCAGCTCTACTCCGTTATGCGCAGCTCAAATTCCGCGCGGCCAAAATCCTTGCCGTTGATCCGCAGCGACACTGCCTGTTGCCCGGCATAATAGCGCCGCGTGGTGATCGCCCGGATCGGATGTTTGCGCGACAGCTTCAGCGATTGTCCCGCCTCAAGCGTTAGCTTTTTCCATTTGAACACTTTGCCTGCCTGCGTGCCGTTCGCCTTTTTGAAATGCACGATATAGTCGATGATCAGCGCCTGTGGCTTTTCGGCAGCCGAGGCAATACAGGCGCTGAACTCTAGCGCGTCACCAAACTCCACCACCGGGCTCTGCACCGTCAGCGGCCCGAATTCCAGAAGCGGCGGCGCAATGCCAAACGCCGCAAGCGCATGGCTGTGCCCCTGTTTGATCAGGGTGCGACAGGCGTGACGCAACAGGCGTTCACGCGGTTTTGAGGCACCTTTCATCCAGTCATGGGTCAGCTCTGCCACGAGGTCAGGATGGTCTTTGGCGATATCGTTCAGACTATTGGCGACTGAACGGCGCACATATTCTTCCGGGTCATCGCGCAGCGCGTGTAACAGCGGTATCAGCGGCGCCGGATCCGCCACCAGACCCGTTAATTGCATCCCCCAGGGCAGTCTTGGCCTGGTGCCCTCTGAAGCGCAGCGACGCACATGCTGGTTGGCGTCAACTGTCCATTCGTTGATGATCGCCAGCGCGCGCGCCTGATCCGCCATCAGAAAGGGGCGTACGTCAAATTCAGAGGTGCCGCGTTTGGTCATCTCTTTGAGCAGCTCCAGCGAGGCGTCAAAGTCCGCCAGCCCATGTTGTCCCACCACTATGGTCAGCGGATAAATACCCCAGCCGCGCAGCCCGGCGCCATCGCTGCCGCCGTCAAAACCGTTTTCCGCATCCGGGTGCAGCATCGCCCGCAGGATCTTGTTGCGACTGGCAAAATCGGCCGGAAGCGCCGCGTGGATATGATCGGCGATACATTGCGCTCGCTGTTTCAGTTCTAGCGCCGGCAGCGCCGCCAGCACCGGTTGCTCGAACGACGGCCGGTCAAACTCGTCGACATGCGTCTGCAGATGATCGGCAATACAAACCACCAATTCGGGTGAAAGCCAGTTCTTAAAAGGTTCCATAACTGTATGCGCTCCGCTCATCTGGCCGTCTGACTATTGGCCCTGCCGGAAAGCCGGTCAGGCCCGTAACAGATAGGGGCAGGGCGGGGCGGAGTTAAAGCAGTTTTTTCTGCCGCCGGGGCCGGGGCCGCCTGCTTGCCAGCCGCAGTTGCCGGCAAACAGGGGGGGCTTGGAAAACGCCGGAGATCAGCCTGGAGGCCGCCGGTGGCCGCGCGGAATTGTGCTGGCTGCGACCATCACGCGGCTCCGGATCGGCCCCCCTTTTGTGGCGTGCGTTCAGGCCTCTGTTCAGGCGTCAACAGTGCCGACGATGTCCGCGAATTTTTTGAAGAACTTCGCCGCCAGCCGTTTGGCAGTCCCCGCAATCAGCCGGCTGCCCAGCTGCGCCAGCTTGCCGCCGATTTCCGCCTTGGCGGTGTATCTGAGCACGGTGACATCGCCCTTGTTTTCCAGCGTGACATCGGCGCCGCCTTTGGCATGGCCCGCTTTGCCGCCATTGCCCTGGCCGCTGAGGGAAAACCCATCCGGTGCACCGGCGGTATCGAGCGTGACATTGCCGCTGAACCGGGCTTTCACCGGACCGATTTTCAGCACCACGATGGCTTCCAGCTCGGTATCGGAATGTTTGATCAGCTCTTCGCAGCCGGGAATGCACTGGCGCAGGATCTCCGGGTCATTCAGGGCCTGATATACCAGTTCCTGTGGTGCGTTGATTTCGATTTCGTCGCTCAGTTCCATGTCTGTAGCCTTTCAGATGCAGGGTGTTTGATGTGGCCGGCCAGGCAAAAGCTCTGGCGGCGGCAATGATGTGGGGCAGGGGGGCGGGAGCGCGGATTCAGCCCTCAGAATGCGGGTTTTGTTGCGTATCCGGACGGTGGCCCTGCCGGTGCCCCTGGCGGTGGCGCTGCACCACCTGGGCCAGAATGGACAAAGCAATTTCTTTCGGGGTGACCGCCTGGATATCGAGCCCGGCGGGCGCCACAATCTGTTGCAGAGGCTCCCGGTCGGCCCCCTGGCCCACCAACTTGTCCACCAGGGTGGAAAATTTGCGTTTGCTGCCCACAAAAGCAATGTAGTCAGCACGCAGGTCCAGCGCCCGTTTCAGATGGGCCTGGTCGCCCTTGCCTTGGGAGGCGACAACAATAAAACGCCGCGGTAAACCCGGTGTGTCGGGAGAGCCAGCCGTGTCCGGCGTCTCTGCACCGTCCTCAGGCGTGCCCGGATCCGCCTCCACTGTGACCTGAAACTCAAACGCCGCCGCCAGCTCCGCCAGCGCCAGCGCCACCGGGCTGTTGCCGAGCACCATCAGCACGGGTTTTGGCAGGACCGGCTCAATGAAAATATCCATCGAGCCTTTACTGGGGCAGCCGTTGCGGGCGTATTCAACCCCGTCCACCCGGTCGCCCGCGCGCAGCCCCTCGCGTTCCAATACCTCCTCCGGGCGCAGCGAAATCAGCCGCGGCGTGCCCTCGCGCAGCGCTTCAACTGCCGCGCGTGCAATCGCACCGCGCACACAGCCGCCACCGATCCAGCCTTCTAAAACCTCGCCGTCCTGCAGCAACAGCGCTTTCGCACCGGGCTTCACCGAGGTCGCATCCACGGTGCGCACCACTGTCGCAATGGCAAAAGCAGTGCCTTTTTTACGCAGATCATGGGCGCAGCCAGTGATCTCGTCTTCCAGCATGTCGGATGTATTCATAGCCGTGCCACCTTTGTCTCCAGTGCTGACAGATCCGCCAGCGTATTGGCCGCCGCAAACAGGTCCAGAAACGGCAGCGCCGCCGCCATGCCAGCCGCAACCGGGGCATAGTCTTTCCAGCCTTTCAGCGGGTTCAGCCAGATCACTTTGCAGCCGCGTTTTTTGATCCGCTGCAAGGCGCTGGCCATCAGTGCTGGCGGATCGGTGTCGTATCCATCGGACAGGATGACCACCACCGTGCGCCCGTTTACGTATTTTTTGGCGGCGGATTTAGAAAACTGATCCAGCGCCGCACCGATTTTTGAGCCACCGCCAAACCCGTCCGCCAACAGGGTCAGCCGGTTCAGCGCCCGCAGCGGATCGGGATCACGCAGCGCATCGCTGATCCGCACCAGCCGGGTGTGAAACAGCCAGGCGTCAGAGGTCGTATCGGCGCGCAGTAACCCAGCGAGAAACGACAGAAACACCCGCGCATAGACCGTCATAGATCCGGACACATCACAGAGCGTCACCAGGCGCACCGGACGCGCCGGACGGCGACGGCGCGGCAGGCTTAATGGCTCGCCACCGGTGGCCAGGCTCTTGCGCACGACCCGGCGGAAATCGATCTGATCGCCCTTGCTTGCGGCTTTGCGCCGCCGCGATCTGTGGTCGCGAAACGCCAGCCCCAGACGCCGTGCCACCAGTTCGGCGGCAGCAATGTCTTGTGGTGATACCAGCTCGCGCAGGTCTTTTTTCATCAGGTTCTGCACTTGCGAGGCCACCAGCTTGCCGTCGCCATCGTTATTGGCTTCGCCACGCTCATTGCCGCTGTCCGGGCTGTCAATCTCGCCACGCCCGTCGACAGATGAACCGCTCTGCTCGCGGGAGGTCCTTGTATGTTTGGGCGCGGCTTTCGGTGCGCTGGCGACGACTTTCTGCCGCACACGCCCCCCGTTGCGCCAATAGCTGTCAAACAGCTGATCAAAGCGCTCCGCATCCTCAGAACAGCTGGCGCAGACCGCTTTTAGCGCCAGCCGGGTTTGCTCCGCATCACAGGCGTCGATCACCAGCAGGGCCCGCAGCGCAGTCTCGGTTTCCGCCACGCCCAGACGCAGACCATGGGCGCGCAGATGGGCGAGAAAACCGGCAACCCGCGCGGCAGGTCCGCTGTCACGGGCGCTGAAACGGGTGATCTGGCTCATGCCGCGACCCCGGCCAGCCGCTGGGCCACCTCGGTGGTAATGGAGGCACGATCCAGCTGTGTTTTCAGCAAAGTGGCCAGTGTCGCCTGCAGGATCACCGGGTCCCGGGTCAGATCATTCAGCCCCAAGCCTGCCAGTGCCGCAGCAAAATCCAACATTTCCGCTACGCCAGGTGGCTTTTCCAGCTCTTCTTTGCGCAAAGATTGCACAAATGCGATAATCTGCCGCGCCAGCGCTGTTCCGACCCCGGGGCAGCGCGCCTGCAGAATTGCCAGCTCGGCCTGCGGGTCCGGATAGTCCACATGGGCGTAGATACAACGTCTGCGCAGAGCGTCTGACAGGTCGCGGGTGCCATTGGCGGTCAGGATGACCACCGGACGGCTGATCGCTTTAAGGGTCCCCAGCTCCGGCACGGTGATTTGAAACTCCGACAGGATCTCCAGCAGATAGGCTTCAAATTCCTCATCCGCCCGGTCAATCTCATCAATCAGCAATACCGGCGGCGTGTTCTGCCGGATCGCCCGCAACAAGGGCCGCTGCAGCAGAAATTCTTCCGAGAAAATGCGCGACTCTACTGCACGCCCGGTTTCGCCGTCCTCGGCGGCGGCTCGGATCGCCAGCAATTGCCGCTGATAATTCCATTCATAAATCGCATGGGACGCGTCCAGCCCCTCATAACATTGCAGTCGGATCAGCTCGCAATTGCGCAGGTCAGACAGCACTTTTGCAATCTCGGTTTTGCCTACGCCTGCGGCGCCCTCCACCAGCAGGGGCCGTTCCAGCGTCAGCGCAATATGGATCGCCATCGCCAGGTCATCAGAGGCGATATAGCCTTTGGCGGCCATGTCCGTTTTAAGTGTGGTCCAGGTCATGTCATGTCCGTCGTGTTGGGTCAGCTGCCCCGGGGGCGGGGCAGCTGCGTCTCAGTTCGGTTTAACCCTGCGTGTGCAGGCCCAGATCATTGGCGATTTTCCAGACCCGCCAGTGGTCGTGGGGCATATGCGCCTGTTTCAGCCCGAAGGGGCGGAAGGCGTCATGCACTGCGTTGGAAAAGGCGGGCACACCACCAACATTGGGGCTTTCTCCGACACCTTTGGCCCCGATCGGGTGATGCGGGCTTGGGGTTTCGGTAAAGTCCGTGGTGTAGGTCGGCGTTTCCCATGCGGTGGGCAGGAAAAAGTCCATCAGCGTGCCGGTTTTGACATTGCCGATGTCATCATAGGCAATCTCCTGACCCATCGCGATCGCCAGCGCTTCGGTCAGCCCGCCATGAATCTGCCCTTCAATGATCATCGGGTTGATCCGGGTGCCACAATCGTCCAGCGCATAGAACTGACGGATCTCATGGGTGCCGGTGTCGACATCGATCTCCATCACACAGATATAAGCGCCAAACGGGTAGGTCATGTTCGGCGGATCATAATAGCTGACCGCTTCCAGACC
>MAAC01011000.1_pt1 | contig 10842 bp, 10 predicted proteins | sample 1115981 | NCBI WGS metagenome assembly MAAC01 (sample SAMN04961126, study PRJNA320927) | seawater metagenome | isolation source: sample BD02T64 sea water enriched with oil for 64 days | place: USA:Gulf of Mexico | collected 2013-07-27 | reverse complement strand
GGTGCCTCAGAAACCCACGGCTGTAATTATCTCCTCGCTACTGATATGGAAATGGAACCTGTAGAAGGTTACAAATCCACCAGCTGGGAAGCGGGTTATGGTGACTATACAATGAAGCCTGATCTCAGCACTTTGCGCCGTGTACCATGGCTCGAAGGAACCGCCTTTGTCTTGTGCGATGTTCTAGATCACTACACCCGTGCCGCAGAGTGGGAGCAAGAAGAGTTCGATCGCCGTGTAACGGACTGGGAAGTTTCCCGAGGCTTTGAACGCGCCTAACACCTAATCCAGTTCCTGCAAACACAATTGAGCGGGTAGTGTCGCAAGGATATTGCCAAGTTGATTTAACTATTTCTGTGCGTAGTTTTCATCAATTGCATTACACCGAGCGTTTTCACACGGTCTGGACCTATTTTGCAACGCTTTTCAAGCCAGCCCTCAACACGTCAAAAAGCAAGCTGAAATGATGAAATTTAAAAGGGATAAGTGCTCAACTGTTAATCACAAAACCACTTCCAGAGTAACAAATTTGTGTAATACTCGGTTACGTAAAGTTACTAATTAATTGATATATATAACTTATATTACAAAATATTGAAAATTTCAACGACTCTACTATAAGTGGAAATTAACCAGTTTAATTGAAATTTAAGATACATGTGACAATATTAATAACTAGAGCGGGTGCTCGCATCTATTAGCACCTTTGAAAGGAGGCCCTAATGTTGAAGTACATCACACTTGCAGTGATCGCTTTCATGGGCTTCGTAGCGACGGTCCCGGCATATGCCCAAAATCAGTGTGATAAACGGGCCAGCATTCTTGAAATGCTCTCTAGCCGGTACAGCGAAAAGACACAAGCTATCGGAGTTACCAATAAAGGCGGTCTGATTGAAGTTCTTACCAATAAAGATGGTGGAACCTGGACAATCATCGTCACGACACCTCATGGGATCAGCTGCCTTGTCGCGGCGGGCGAAGGGTGGCGTCAGTTAGAAAAGGCAGAATTAGAGCCGAAAGCATAATTCTGCCCTGTAACTGACTTTAAAGAGTTAGACGCTAACTGAACTATTTCTGGAAGAAGTGGTGATTTGCAATGTCACCGATCTTAATGCCAAGCCGGAGCACAGTTCCGGCGTTAAGTTCCAATACCCCAATTACATTCTGGCCGGATGATATGGTCCGGGTAGAAAGCGGGGTCGTATTTTCCTCTATATATACAATTTCCCCTTCAGGATTTAGAAACACCATATCCAAGGGCAAATAGGTATTCTTCATCCACATCATCACATCATTCTCGCTCTCATACATAAACAACATGCCGGAATCAGAAGGCATTTCTCGTCGGTTCATGAGACCCTGAGATTTTTGTTCGGTGGTTATGGCGAGTTCAATATCGAATTTATGAGCGGCACCCTTTTGCGTGAAGATGGTCAGAGTATCTTTTTTAAAAATATCCTGAGAATACACAGAGGCCATAGGGCTTAGGGTAAGCGAAAGCATGCCTACGAGAAAACAAACAAAATATGACTTAATATATCGAACAAACATCCACAAAAGCCCTTAGGAGAAATTCTCAGATAGCAGAGCTTGTAACAGTACCGTTACAGGTAAAACCACTCTCTTTATCTAAGCACAACGCTACTGATTGTTTCGAAAGACAGCAACCAACTTCTTATCCAATAACAGTCCTTTGATAATTTACGAGAAAAACCTTGTGGTCACACCGACTGCTTATGTTAATATTAATTTGAAATATCAATCTGTTGCCACCGGAGAAATCGATGAATCACAAGAGCATTCTTGTTCACCTTGCGAATGACGAAGAGCATTCAACGCGTTTGGATGTTGCATTACGTCTTGCCAAGCAAAACGATGCCCATGTATCTGCGTTATTCATTACAACCCCAATCGGTATGCCGGCAGAAATTTATGGTCGTGGTGCTTCTGTCCAGTTTCTACTAGACGCAACCAAATCAGCAGAAGAGCGCGCGGAAGAACTGGAAAAAGAGTTCAAAGAGACCTGCGAGAAAGAGGGAATTTCCCATAGCTGGATCGTTCAGGAAGGTGATCATATCAGCCTTTTGGCCGAGCATGCGCATGCCGCAGACGTCATTATTGTTAGCCAGCCAAGTTACGAACATTTTGAAGATCGTTTCAGAACACGTTTGGTGGAAGAGATTACTCTTTTGAGCGGATTACCCTGCCTTATGGTCCCCAGAGGGTTTGATGCCTCTAAAGACATTGCAAAGCGGGTTATGATTGCATGGAAAAGCACAAGAGAGTCATTGCGTGCAGTCCGGGATAACATGAGTGCAATCCGCAAAGCTGAAAAAGTATTCTTACTTACCATTCAGCCGGATACACAGGACGCTCTATCGCTAAGCGAAGTTAATAACTATCTAATGCGTCACGGTATTGAAGCTGAGACGTTGAAAATTGCTAAAACTGAAACGTCAATTGGGCAAACAATTCACGACGCCACTGAAACACACCAGTGCGATATTATTGTCTGTGGTGCCTATGGGCACAGTAGATTGCGGGAAATGTTCCTGGGTGGTGTTACCAAACACCTGGTCCAGGAAGCAACAATTCCAGTCGTTATGTCACACTGATCACAAGAGGATCATAAGGGGCTTAACCGCCCCTTTTTCATTGCCAGAGGGATTTCTACGTACACTCTTCGCTAATATTTAAGAAAAATATAATGAAGAAGAACAGCACAATTGAAGCCGTCATTTTTGATATGGATGGTGTGTTCTATAATCTGGATTTAAACCTGAGATTAAAGCTGATTGCAGAAACCACTGGCATTGATACAGCCACAATTAATAACCTGATATGGCAAAGTGACTTTGAGAGTAAGGCTGAACAGGGCTTTTACACTTCTGGCCAAAGTTACCTTGAAGCTTTTAATGAAATACTTGGAACAAAGATATCATCACACGTCTGGTTAAACCTTAGATCCGCCTGCATGACGCCAATCGAAGGCATGCTTGACCTTTGCAGGTCACTGAGCAAGCACTACAAAGTGGCTCTCCTGACCAATAACGGAATGTTGGTAAAAGACGGCTTACAGCAAAAGCTCATCGCACCGGATCTTTTTGATATCTTTAAAGGTAACCTCTACACCTCGGCAGAGCTAGGCGCCAGAAAACCGGACCGTGACGTTTACCTGAATATCTGCAAGATACTTAAAGTTTCCCCTCATAAAGCTCTCATGATTGATGACAAAAAAGAAAACGTCATTGGAGCGGAACTGGCTGGTTTGGCAGGACATCACTACCAAAACACCGAATGCCTTATCGCATACCTCCAAAGCCAGAATATCACCTGCTAGATAGCCCTATTTGCCAATAACCTCGAACACACCGGGGCGAACAATAATCGGTGCAGGAAAGCCTTTGCCAAGCACTTTCATACCATCTTCGTTCATGCCATCCGGGTTTGCGTAACCTTTATTGACAACAGCATCGTAATCAGCCTGAGATTTCCAAACGACAATGTTGATAAAATTAATGTTATCATTCTGGGTTGAAGCCCGGTAAAAGGTCGAAGATACAAACCCCGGCTGCTTTCGAAAATAATCAACGTAGATCTCGCGTACCTCGATGGCTTTGTCCTCTGAACCTGGCGGTACCTCGATACAATTTATTGCATTTACCTGTGGCATAGATATCTCCAAACATTAGTTTCTAAATAAAAAAACGCCCCATAAAGGAGCGTTTTTTATAGTCTTCTCTTTTATTATTTTTTCTTTTATTATTTTTTCTACGGGTTAGATAAAAAAGATAAAAGTCAGAATAACAAAGCAAGGGATCAATATCGCCCCTGACCAGAGCATGTAACCAAAGAAGCTCGGCATCGGGACACCACTTTCCTCGGCGATAGAACGAACCATAAAGTTCGGTGCATTACCAACATAAGTATTGGCCCCCATGAACACAGCACCCGCAGATATTGCAAGCAGTGTGTTAGACAGTTCTCCTGTCAAAGTCGCAACATCCGCCCCGGTTGTATTAAAGAACACCAGATAGGTCGGCGCATTATCAAGGAAGCTTGAGAGAATACCTGTCGCCCAGAAATACATGTAATTCACTGGCTCGCCATTCGCTGTGCTGACTGACTCGACAATTATTCCCAAGGCGCCATCTGTTCCAGCCTTTAGAATAGCAATCGCTGGTATTATTGTGATGAATATCCCGATAAACAGTTTCCCCACTTCAAGAATTGGAAACCAGCTAAATCCATTTTCCACACGACTCTGGTCGTTGGTTAATCTCATGGATAGATAGGCAATCAAGAGAAGTATTGCGTCACGAGCCAGGTTTTGGAGTTCGACATGAACATGATAAATTTCAAAAGAAATACCAGGTTTCCAAATGCCGGACATCAATACCGAAGCGATGACACCCAGAAGTAACAGCAGGTTGACCTTCCCCTCCAAAGCAAAGGCAACATCATCTTCTTGAGACGGCTGCTCGTCGGCAATCGGCCCCTCTTTGTTATAGAGAAAGCTATCCAGGAGAAAATACAGGATCAACAGGATGACCGACAAAAAGATCATTGGCAGGAACATATGAGTTGTCGGCCAGAAGAAATCGACACCCTTTAGAAAGCCAAGAAAGAGCGGAGGATCACCAAGCGGGGTCAAAGAACCACCAATATTAGCAACAAGGAAAATAAAGAAAACAATCGTATGTGTTTTATGCTTACGCCCCTCCAATGCCCTGATCAACGGCCGGATCAGCAACATTGCGGCACCGGTTGTCCCCATCAGGCTGGCAAGAACAGTTCCGATAAGAAGGATTGTTGTGTTAAGACCCGGTTTCCCCTGTAAACGTCCACGAACTCTGACACCTCCAGCGACAGTGAAAAGAGAAAACAAAAGGATAATAAAGGGGAAATATTCAAGAAGGCTGACATGTAATGTTTCATATAGTGCCAGCTCGTACCCAAACAGATATGTAAAGGGGATAAGAAAGGCAGCCGCCCAGAAACTTGAAACTTTCCCAAAATTGTGATGCCAAAAATGAGGAGCAACCAAAGGGAAAATTGCGATAGAAAGCAACATGCCAGCAAACGGAATAACCCACACAAGACCAAGATCTTGGCCTTCCAAATGAGGGGCCCCCTCACCTGCAGCAATTGCAAACTCTGGCACTAACAGAAGTAATCCTGCTGAAAAATACAGTGCGACTAATCGACTCAATTTTGTTGTTAGAGCCATATTTTCCTCTTACCTGTTCTTAATCTGCTCGTAATAAAGTATCGTACTTGCAGCAGAAAAATTTGATTTATTATGCCTTTTCTTAACCACATTACACCATAAATACAAGGTATGCTTGGCACTCAATTTCTGGATATATACCAGAAAACAATCATGTGATTTTTATATTTATACCGATCGTTGAAATGTACTTTATTTCAACTTTGTATTTTACAATTCTTATCAGGAATTGAATAAATACAGCCTCTTTCGTTATTCGGTTTATAAACTCGTATCCTGCCTGAGGGCAAAACAAGTGAACAGCTACTCAATGTTTATGAATAGAAGAAATTTTTCAAAAAGAATTATGTTGGGGTGGTTATTTTTCGTCATTGTCGGAATAACCACAATATGGCTGGCAACTCATTGGGTTGGTATTCGAACAGCTCAGGAATTGAGAGAAACGGCAAGGGAAAGACTAAGTCTTTATCAAGGCACATTAATCGGTGCTTTAGAAAAATATCGATATTTGCCCTTTGTCCTTTCCCAGAATGAGGATGTTAAGGAGCTCCTTACAACTTTTAAAGAAAATCCATATTATTCAGACACCGTAAGCAGGTCTCTTGCTGCGACCAATGACAAGGCGGAATCTAACGTTCTCTATGTGATGGATAACAAAGGAAACACTCTTGCCTCCTCAAACTGGAAAGAGGAAACAAGCTTTGTTGGCCATAATTATTCTTTTCGCCCTTACTTTACCGATGCTATGGAAGGCCGTGAGGGACGTTTTTTTGCCATCGGCACTGTTTCCGGGATACCCGGGTTTTTCATGTCACATCCGGTTTATGAGAAATCGGGGATCATTGGCGTCGTGATTGTGAAGGTAAATTTAGCGCCTCTGCAACGACAATGGCGAGATGGCGGTGAAACAGTCTTTATCACGGATGAAAACAGTGTCATTTTTTTATCAAGTCGGGACGACTGGCGCTATAGAACGCTTCAGCCAATATCAGCCGAGCGAATGAGCCAAATTCAATCCGTCCAACAATATGGCGATTCAAATTTAGAACAACTGGACTTTTCATCAAAAAAAATTGCTGGCGAAAACACCACGGAAATCAGCGGAAATAAATATTTGGAAACAACCTGGGAAATTAGCAATCCGAAATGGAATTTGCATTACCTATTTCCCGTTGGCCTGATTCAAGAGCGGCAAAGAACAACAGCAGCAATCGGCTCCGTTCTTCTGATAACCTTTCTGGTCGCAGCTCTTTTTGTACGCGAACGGCGACAGAAACAAATCTCGACCAGAAGAGCACTGGAAGCTGAGAAAATTCAAATCATAAACCAGCAACTAGAAATCGAGATTGATGAACGCCGAAGAACCGAAAAAGAACTTCGTTCAGCGCAAGATGGGCTTGTCCAGGCGGGAAAGCTTGCGGCCTTGGGGCAGATGTCAGCCGCTATTGCACACGAAATCAATCAACCAATTGCTGCGATAAGAACCTTTGTCGCCAGCTCTCGTAAACTTCTCGAACGCGGTGGAATAGAAGAGTTGGATACCTCTTTGCAGAACATTTCCTCCTTAACGGAAAGAATGGGCTCGATTACGGGACAACTCAAAACATTTGCAAGGAAAGCCCCAAGCAAGTTAGAGCCTGTGGAAATCCAACAAGCAATATCTCGGGTGATTTCCCTTATACAGCCTCTACTTAATACCAAGAATATAGAATTAATTACGAAAATACCGAAACAATCACTCTACGTCGAAGGAGACGAAATTCGACTTGAACAAGTGTTTGTAAACTTGTTCAGGAATGCCATTGATGCCATGGAGTTAAGTACTGAAAAACGACTTACCGTTTCCGTGGAATTAGAAGAGCCTAATCTGTCTATCCATGTCATAGACACTGGCACAGGTATGGATAGTTCAATTGTTGATCAATTATATGAGCCATTCTTCACCACAAAAACAAATAGCGAAGGTATGGGCTTAGGTTTATCGATCAGCTATGGCATTGTAAAAGATCTTAAAGGATATATAGAGGCCACTAACCGCTCTTGCGGTGGTGCAGAGTTCAAAATCACATTTCCCTCTCACGTCAAATTTACGGACTAATGCCTAATGACAGATACTGATATCAAAATTGATGGTCCCGTTTATCTCATCGACGATGAAAGAGCGATCAGGGTTTCGACAAGACAATGGCTGGAACTCGCCGGGCATGAAACTGTCGAAGACTTTCAAGATGCGCGATCCGCACTTGAAAATCTTAGTTGGCATTTTGAAGGTATTGTTATTTCTGATGTGAAAATGCCTGGAATGGATGGCCTTTCGCTTCTCAGGGAAGTCAAAAACATCGATGCAAACATTCCAGTTGTTCTCGTTACCGGACATGGGGATGTGTCTATGGCAGTCGAGGCCATGCGTATTGGGGCCTATGATTTTATTGAAAAACCTTTTGAACCTGAACATCTATTAGACATCGTACGCCGGGCCCTGGAAAAACGTGCCCTTGTTTTGGACAATCGCGCTCTCAAACGAGACCTATTTGCCGCTGAAGGACTGGATGCCAGGCTTGTTGGTGCGAACCCGATCATGCGTTCTCTTAAACGAGACATCATGGATATTGCGCCAACCAACGCATCCGTCCTGATACAGGGTGAAACCGGAAGCGGTAAAGAAGTTGTCGCGAGTTGTCTTCACGAGTTCGGGCCCAATCCATCAGGTAATTTTGTGGCAGTGAACTGCGCCGCCATTCCAGAACAAATGGCCGAAAGCGAATTTTTTGGCCACGAAAAAGGTGCCTTTACTGGCGCACAATCTCGAAGAATGGGAAAACTGGAGGCGGCAAACGAAGGAACACTCTTTCTCGATGAGCTCTCATCAATGCCAATGGATCTTCAGGCCAAGCTTTTAAGAGCGCTGGAAGAACGTAAAGTTGTTCCCCTTGGCGCTAATACCCCAAGAGCTGTCCAGTTTCGCTTGATCGCAGCACTGCAGGAACCTCCTGAAGAAGCTATCGCTGCAGGGCGCTTGCGCGAAGATCTGTATTACAGAATTGCCACTTTTGTTATGGCAATCCCTCCACTTCGTGCCAGAAAAGATGATCTACCGATACTTTTCCGCCTTCTCGCCAAACGTGCCGCAGAAACTTTCGGCCGGGAGATTGAAATGCCAGGTCCAGAAGGTATTTCCAGCCTGATGGCACATAATTGGCCGGGAAATGTTCGCGAGCTCAGAAATGCTGCTGAACGCTATGCTCTTTCCACCAGACCTACAGAAGAAAAACTTTCAATCATTTTAAATAGTGAAAAAGAGATCCAGGCAAAAACATCTCTCGCTCTGATGGAACAAGTCCGTTTATTTGAGAGAAATGTTATACTTGCCTCTCTGGATCGCCACAAAGGGAATGTATCAGCTGTAATGGAAGAGTTATCCATCCCTCGGCGAACATTGAACGAAAAGATGGTTAAATACAATCTCAAGAGAACTGATCACGAATAGCGGCTCACATCGGCGGAATATCGCCGACACAAAGCAAAGTCGTCGGCAAACACTTGCCAGTAACATAATTACGTTCCAAATTTTCCAATAAAAAACAGTGAGTTACAAAAACACTAAACTGGCACGTACTTTGCTGTTAAAGTGACTAGGTAAATATAATAATCATTACCTAGTAAATTTTTACACCTGTTAGTTTAACAAATAATAATACTAATCCTGTGGGAGGATACTCATGCGTAAACTTACTCTGCTTCTGGCAGCAGCTAGTGTTGCTCTGGGCGCTTTTGCGGCTCAAGCTGAACCGATTATCATCAAACTTAGCCACGTAACCAAAGAAACCGGTCACCCAAAAGGTGAAGCTGCGGCTCTTTTTGCAAAAAGAGTAAACGAGGAAATGGCTGGTAAAGTTGAGGTTCAGGTTTATCCTAACTCAACACTTTATAACGATGATAAAGCTCTTGAAGCTATTTTGCTCGGCGATCTTCAGATGGCGGCTCCTTCTCTCTCTAAATTTGAGAAGTTCACCAAAAAATATCGTATCTATGACCTGCCATTCCTGTTTAATGATATTACTGCTGTTGATCGTTTTCAAAACAGCGAAAAAGGTCTTGAGCTTCTTGGCGCAATGGAAGATCGCGGTCTTCGCGCATTGGGTTACTGGCACAACGGCATGAAGCAGATCTCAGCCAACAAACCACTTGTTAACCCAAGTGATGCCGAAGGTCTCAAATTCCGTGTTCAGACATCAGATGTTTTGGTTGCTAACTTCAAAACACTTGGCGCCAACCCACAGAAAATGGCTTTCAGTGAAGTTTATGGTGCTCTTCAACAGGGCGTTGTTGATGGTCAGGAAAACACCTGGTCAAACATCTACACCAAAAAATTCTATGAAGTTCAAGATGGTGTAACTGAAAGTAATCACGGTATTCTTGATTATCTTATCGTGACCTCCGCAGAATTCTGGGATGGCTTGCCATCCGATATTCGTGCTGATCTAGAGCGTATTCTTGCCGAAGTATCACAAGAACGTAACTCTATCTCTGCAGAAATCAACCAGGCGAACAAACAGAAAGTCATCGATGCTGGTGGAGTTGTTCGTACTCTGACAGCAGAACAAAAAGATGCATGGCGCAAAAAACTTTCCCCAGTTTGGAAAGAATTCACTGGCGACATTGGTCAAGACATGATTGACGCGGCGCTTGCTGCGAATAATTAAGGCCTCGGTTAAGGCCAAGGTCTTTTTATCGTGATCTGTTAATATGAGGGGGCTGCCCTGGGTTCCAGTACAGCCCCCTTTATAATATCCGGAAGCATTATCCCATGAGCAAAATCATCACGCACATCGAGGAAAGCTTCATCGCTCTTTTGATGGCCGCTATGGTGCTTATCACCTTTTCGCAGGTCGTCTCTCGTTATGTATTCAATAGCGGGTATCTTTGGGCTTTGGAACTCACCACTTATCTATTCGCCTGGCTTGTTATCTTTGGCATTTCCTATGGCGTAAAGACACATATCCATATTGGGGTTGATGCCTTTGTTAAAATTTTCAGTACTCAGGCTCAAAGAATTTTTGGATTATTGGCTGTAACAGCATCTATCGTCTATGGCAGCATTATGTTTTACGGCGGGTGGATTTATGTCGGTAAGTTGAAAAAAATACGCATTGAAACCCATGACATGCCGATTGAGAAATGGCTCTTCCTCAGCATTTTAGTTATCGGGATGGGTCTCTTGATCTTTCGCCTGCTTCAGGCCTTCTGGACAATCCTGACGACGAAAGACGGATTTTCTATTCTTGGTGATGAAAGTAAGGATGCGATCGAGCAATTTATGGATGATGATTCCAGTTCCACAAATGATATCCAAAAAGAGGACAAATAAGTCATGGCGATAGCAGTCCTCTTTATTGTATTGTTTCTCCTGCTGATGATCGGAACACCGATCGCCTTTTCTTTAGGCTTGGCCAGTTTAACAACAATCATCTTATTTTCGAATGATTCTCTCGGGTCTGTTGCCCTCAAGTTTTTTGAAACAATGGAGCATTACACCCTTCTTGCCATTCCCTTTTTCATTCTGTCCTCTGCCTTTCTATCCACTGGCGGTGTCGCCAGACGATTAATTCGTT
>MAAC01015087.1_pt1 | contig 10848 bp, 10 predicted proteins | sample 1115981 | NCBI WGS metagenome assembly MAAC01 (sample SAMN04961126, study PRJNA320927) | seawater metagenome | isolation source: sample BD02T64 sea water enriched with oil for 64 days | place: USA:Gulf of Mexico | collected 2013-07-27 | reverse complement strand
TCGCTTGATTAAGTACGATACTACGTAGACCTGAATCATTAGGGTTGTCTGCAACACCATTTAGCGCTTGGTAGAATTTATCTAATGAGCCAACAACAGATTGTCCTGAAGTAGACATAACTTGATCAAGTTGCGTTAAACGCGCGTTAAGTGAATCCGCATTACCTAAATTACTTTGGTTCGCCACTTGTTCTTTATATGAAAACTGATCATAAAGGCGCGTAATGTCTTGAATATAAGTACCACCGCCAATGTAGTTATTGCCACTATTTAGACCTAGCGATGCGCTCTGGTCTGCACGTTGTCGGTTATAACCATCGGTATTAACGTTGGAAATATTATGACCAGTTGTCGCCAGCTGCTGTTGAGCAGCTAATAAGCCACTCACACCTGATTGGTACAAACTCACTGACATAATATTGTCTCCAATAACAAAGCAAACGGGTAAGCAGTCAACCGTAGTTCAGCTGTATGCTTGCTATAAATAATGTTTCATGAAAAGTTGCAGCGATAAAAATTTTTATGCCTGCCTTACGGCGTAACCCTTCCCTAATGTGCTCAGATAATTTATCGATATCATTTATTGAAATAATTTTCTGAGCTGATTTACTTAGCCTATTTACTTGGCTATTTATTTAGCTAGGAGGTTAGTAACAGTTTTCAACGTGCCTAAAATTTTGTCAGCATATTGAGGATCTGTTGCGTAACCTGCTTTCTGTAAACCTTGCAGGAAGTGTTCCACATTGCCTGAATCTTGCAATGCGTCTTGGTAGCGTTCGCTAGTAGAAAGGAAGTTTATGTAATCATCAACACTATCGGTAAGTGATTGATAAGTTCTAAAAGGCTCTGATTTTTTGATCATAGCGCCTTGTTCAAACTCTAAAGTATCTTTAGTGATTTTATCGCCAGCCCAACGAGAGTCGGCTTTAATGTTAAAAAGGTTATTTGAACTGCCGCCATCTTGGTCTTTAATCATTTTTTGTCCCCAACCTGTTTCAAGTGCGGCTTGGGCAATAACCACTGCAAAAGGAACACCTAAGGTTTTTTGCACTTTTTGAGCGGGTTCAATTAAAGCGGTGACAAAATCTTTGGGTTCATCAAAGCTGTGATTTGATAAGGCTGCTGAATTATTGACGCTTTCTGATTGGCCGCTAACTTTAGTCGTTCTTTTATCCACTTCGCGGATAACAAATTGACTTACAGCACTGTTCACTTGATTACTAGTAATGTTTTGAGCTTGATAGCTGCCCGCAAACGGAATATCAATATCAGGCTTAATTTGATTTTTATCTGCCAGCATTTTTTCTATTAAGGAGTTGTGTTGGTTGTCTTTATTAGCTTTACTGGTTTTATCATCGGTAGATTTAACACTATCCGTTACCGTCAAATTCCCATCACTACGTAGCACTGAGCTTGGTTTGAAAGTCCCGTCATCACCACCTAGTTGTCTAACGATTAAATCAGTCAAGCCTAATGAACCATTAGAAGATAGCTCAACCGCCATTTGTTGATCATGCATATCACGGTAGAACTTAGTTGACTCAGAGTTAAACGGACTATCTGACTCGAGTACTTCTTGTGCTTTACGCATACTCGATAAAAGCATTTTCATAAAAATAGCTTCGAACTGCTGAGCAGCTTCTTTTAAAGCTTCCTTTTTGGCCTCGCCATCTCCTGTTCGCGATTGCTGACGAATATCATTTAAACCATTTAGATCAAGGGCGTTACGCGCTTGATCATAATTTTGTTTTTGGCTTGAGTTGATATCCATAATTTCACTTACTTAAAATATATTTAATTACTGTTCATTCAAGTATCATGCCTATATTATTAACTCAGGACTTTGCGTGAACGTGATCTCTGAAGTATCGGGTCGAAAACCCATCAAATTTTAGAAACTGGATCCCCGACTAAGCCACCACGGGGATGACGTCCCTGAACCCTGTGCATAAGCTCGTAAAATATTAACTTTTACTTTTGAACTGTTAACAATTATCTGTTCAGTTATTAGCGTGCTAGCTTTAAGCTGTATGGTTCAAGTTAACCAATAAAGCACGGAGCTGACGAATGTCAGGACTCCGTACATCCTGTACTTCACCTTTCAGGTCATCCTTCGGATGTGCAAATTATTTCTCGAAGAATTTGTGAGTACTTTTGCCGCCTAAACTGAGCCCTACAGCGACAAGCTCAGCTATATAATGACTAACTCGCCTCGTATAGCACCCGCCTGATCTAATGCCTCTAAAATAGCCATGACATCACCAGGACCTGCGCCTACTTCATTGATTGCGCGAACCAGGGTTTCTAATGTTACGCCCGGTTTAAATACAAACATTCGAGCATCAGAGTTGCTGACATTAATGTCCGATTGATTGGTCACTACCGTTTCACCTTCAGCAAAAGCATTCGGTTGAGACACATCTTGAATTTCATTGATGGTGACTGTAATTCCACCATGAGTTATAGCAGCAGCAAGCAGTGTAACTTCTGAGCCAATAACAATAGTGCCCGTTCGTGAATTGACAATAATTTTTGCTGCTGGGGATGCGGGTTCAAACTCAAGGTTTTCAAGTACCGACAAAAAGCTAACTCGGTCACTAATATCTCGCGGCGCTGTAACGCGTACAGACGTTGCATCAAGTGCTTTGGCCGAACCTTCAATAAGTTCATTAATGGTGTCAGACAACAGCTTCGCGGTAGTAAAATCAGAATGACGTAAATTAAAAGTAATATGATCACCTGAAGAAAAAGGTGATTTAACTTCTCGCTCAACAATACCGCCATTGGCGATACGTCCAACGGTAGGAATATTCACTAATACTTGAGAGCCATCTAAGCCTTGTGCCCCTAAGCCACTGACGATTAAAGAACCTTGCGCTACGGCATAAGCATTACCATCAATCCCCATTAAAATAGTTTGTATTAACGTACCACCTCGTAAACTTTGTGCGCTACCCATGCTAGAAACGGTAACATCAATAGTTTGACCTGGCTTGGTAAAGGCACTTAACTCTGCATGAACAGCTACCGCTGCAACGTTTTTGATTTTTGGTTTTAATTTATCTGGCATCGTGATACCAAAATTACTTAACATCGTTTTAAAACTTTGCTCGGTAAACGGGCTTTGCTCTCCAGTGCCTGGTAAACCTACCACTAAGCCATAACCAATTAATTGGTTTGAGCGCACACCAGCAACATCCGCTAAATCTTTAATGCGCTGAGCATTTACTGACAATGAAGCCAATAAGGAGAAGAAGATAAATAGTTTTATTACAGCTTTCATATTTTACTACCTTATAAAAGTACCTTAAACAATACCTTAGACAATATCTTAAAATAAGACCTTTATCTCAGATCTTAAAACAACAGAAGTAATACTTTTACAGTGTGATCAACTAAAATGGCCACCAAGAACTGTTGAAAAACTTAACCAACCAACCTTGTTCATTGGAATCGGCAAAGCTACCCGTACCTGCATATTGAATGCGTGCGTTGGCAACTTTGTTAGATAAAATAGTATTATTGGAATTAATATCTTTTGAGCGAATAACGCCAGTTAAGCGGATATATTCATCTCCATTATTTAACGTTAACCATTTTTCACCACGTATCATTAAATTGCCATTCGGCAACACTCTCAATACATGTACTGAAATATTGCCGCTTAAGCTATTTCCTTGATCAGCTTTAGCGTCACCTTTAAAATTTGAATCTTGGCTGATACCAAACTGTAATGACTCACCATTAATGCTAACGGGAACGCCACCTAAACCGGTTACCGCATCTAAGTTAGTTTTGTTTGCTTTTTTCAATTCTGTTTTAGCATTTTTCTTCGCTTGAGTTTTCTCACTCAAAATAACCGAAATAATATCGCCAACACGGTGTGCTTTAGAATCTGAATAAATGTTATTAACATAATGCGGTTTAAATAATGAGCCAGAAGGGACAATGCGTTCTTCTTCTTCTTCAGGCATTATCGGCGCAAAATCTGGATCATTTGGTAGTGCTTTACTTAACTCTACGGTATTACTACAAGCCGTAGTAACAGTAATTAATAAGCTGATTGAAAGTAACTTAACTGTATTTAGCCTACTTTTATTTTTCATCACTGCCTTCCATTTTTTAGATTACGAAAATAATGCTACATTTGTTGGTTGATATAACTCAACATTTCATCAACCGCTGAAATCACTTTCGAATTCATTTCATAAACACGCTGACTTTCAATTAAATTAACCAATTCTTCTGTGGTATTTACATTGGATGTTTCTAAAGCGCCCTGAACTAACATACCGTAACCTTCTAAACCAGGAACTCCTTCTTGGGGTGCTCCACTTACCGCAGTTTCGGTATATAAATTTTGCCCTATCGATTGAAGGCCTGTGGGATTAACAAAGTTAATTAAGTTGATTTGGCCAACAACCGCTGGATCAGCTTGCCCTTGTAGTGTTACTGATACTTCACCATCTTGTGAAACAATAATACTCAAGGCATCTTCAGGAATAGTCACTTGCGGTTGGATCATATAGCCAGCACCGGGGGTAACCATGTTACCTTCATCATCCATGGTGAATTGGCCGTTACGGCTATAAGCAGAACTACCATCAGGCATCTGTATTTCAAAAAAACCTTCACCTTGAATCATTAAATCAAGGGCGTTATCTGAGGTAATCATGTCGCCTTGAGTATGAATTTTTTGTGTCGCGACCACTTTAGTACCTGCACCCAGCATTAAACCGGAAGGCGCTTCAGTATCTTGCGCGGTACGACCACCTGGTTGATTGATATTTTGATAAAGTAAATCTTCAAATACTGCTCGGCTTTTCTTAAAGCCAATAGTACTGGCGTTTGCAAGGTTGTTAGAGATTACCGCAATATCTTTGGTTTGCGCATCTAAGCCTGTTTTACTGATCCATAATGCTGCGTTCATACATCACCTCTGATTGAGTAGTAGCGGTTAGCTGAGTTAATTTTAATTAAGCTAACACGACTGATAGATTGCTATGCTTAGAAAGCACGTAACAACGAAGAAGCACTTGAATCAATTTCTTCTGCTGTTTTCATCATTTTTAATTGCATTTCAAACTGACGCTGTAAGGCAATCATATCTGTCATTTCATTAATGGGATTAACATTACTCGACTCGAGTGCGCCACCAAGAACATTGACACTAACATCGGCAATTAATTGCCCGCCATTTTTAGCACGAAAAAGACCATCATTACCTTTATCAACAAGTCGTGTGTCAGGGTTAACCAGTTTGATACGACCAACCTCTTCTTGAACACTGCTAGGTGCACCTACTGGCTGAACCATGATAGTGCCATCGCGAGAAATTTGAATGTTATTAACCGGTAACGGCAGCGTAATTGGTCCATTTTCGCCAATGACTAATTCACCATCATTGGTTTCTAATGCACCCGTTTCTGTTAAACGAAAGTGACCGCCACGGGTATAAGCTTCTTGCCCATCTTCGGCTTGTACTGCAAAAAAACCTTCGCCTTCAATCGCTATATCTAAAGAGCGACCAGTATGGAGAATAGATCCAGAGTCAAAATTTTGGCTAGCACGTTCTGTCATTGAAAAAACACGCGAAGGTAGTCCTTCGCCAAATGCTTGCATACTTCGCGCTTGTGCTAAATCAGCTTTAAAGCCTGTAGTTTTAGCATTCGCCAAGTTGTTGGCATTAATTGATAAGGCTTGCATGTTTTGTTTAGCGCCACTCATGGCGATATAAAGCAACTTATCCATAATGTATTTCCAAAAAGTAAAAGGTTATACCGGATAAATGCAAATAGAGTGCCAGCTATTGTCAAAATTAATCGAATGATTAAAGTGAAGTGGTATTTAGGATTGGGAATATACCCATGATACTTCAAAATGCGAGTTTCAGGATGCCTGATCGATTCATGAGCAAGGCGCATCTTTTTATTAATGGTTGTTCCATTAAAAACAGATGCAACGAAGCGCATGAGTTGCTCAGTCATCCCCAAAGGGCTGGTTTAGAAACGCTTTATGCTACGTTATTGATTTCGACAAGGGAACAACCATTCTCTTCAATCAATGCCTTGCCTAAAGACGTTTCTAATTCCAGCTGAATCCTGCATCTTGAGGTAACATGGGTATAGTAATAAAAAAGCGGCTAGTTAAGTAGGTAATACTTAACTAGCCGCTTTATTGGTAGAGCGAATACTAGCTTTAGATTGCTAGCAAATTAGTTTTTTACTAACTATCTAATTTGTAAAATAGTTTGGTTCAATTGGTTATCAACTTCTAACGCTCTTGAGTTAGCTTGGAAGTTTCGCTGCGCCGAAATCAAATCAATTAACTCTGTTGTTAAGTTCACATTCGATTGCTCTAATGCCGAAGAGTTAATGGTACCAAAAGTACCTGAGCCCGCTTCACCCGCAAGGGCTTTCCCTGAAACAAGACTTTCTTTCCAGTTAGTGCCACCTGTTTGTGATAAACCTTGTTCGTTAGCAAAATTCACCATGGCAATACGTGCTAAGGGTTGAGAAGTGCCATTACTATACGTCGCTCTTACTAAGCCATCAACGCCAATCTCAATACCCGTTAATCGCCCCACCGCTAAACCATCTTGATTCAAGGCTGTTACTTCAAAATTTGAAGCAAACTGAGTAGGTTCATTCGGGTTCGGTCCTCCTGTATCTAAATTAAAATCAATTTTAACCGTTTGCGTTGGATCAGCACCATTAGGTAAATGACTAGAGAAATCAACGGTTCGGATGCCACCGTTAGTTGGCGATGGTGACTGAGAAATAAAATCACCAGACGTGTTATACGTTAAGCGCGCCCCTTTTGTTCCTGTACCACTTTCAGGGGTGGTAGCCGATATTGCTGTGCTTGCGATTTTCAAGCTATTTGTCAGGTTTGTTTCTGATACGGTTTGCGCATTTAAAGCTGCATCTCTTGTGATGATTGCCGTATCTCTCGTTGCAATAACTGCAGCTAATGTTGCAGCATCTGCAGGTGTTGGAGCCCCTATTGCGTCATATGTTGCCTGTGCTGTAATGACGTTCGCTTCTTCCGTATTTAACGTAGCTTGTGTTGTATTTAAGGTTGTTTGCGATGTTAATAGTGAAGCTTTAGCGGTTACTACATTAGCTTGTGCAGTCACGACAGCGGCATCTGCTGTTGCCTGCACAGCAGGATCATCCGCTAAGTCGATAGGTTTTCCATCAACAGACGCAAACATCATCCATTGGTTGGGCGCGACTGCTGGATCATCTTTAACAAAAAAGTAGGTCATAATGTGACTCTTACCTAATGAATCAAAAATAGTTACTGAAGTTGAGCTATTAAAGGTGAGTGGATCTTCGGGATCAAAATTAGCCGGTGCGCTAGTAATATAGGCATCACCTGCTGGTAAATTCATTCGTACATCAACTTCACTGGTTTTTGTTGGTGTACCCGATTCCGTAGGTATGCGAATCGGCTCTGCAGTACTTAAACTTACTGAAGCTGATGAGCCATCAGGGTTAACAGGAAAACCTAAAAGATGACCACCTTGCGAGTTAACAACAAAATTATCTGAATTTAACTTAAATTGACCCGCTCGTGTATAAGATGTCTCTAAAGAGCCAAGCTCAGGGACAGTGGCAAAAAAGCCATTACCTGTGATAGCTAAATCAAGCGCATTATTGGTAAATTGAATGCTACCTTGAGAAAATTGCTGTGCTACATCTGCGGTTAAAACACCATCACCCACTTTCGTTTTACCTGCAGCTAACAATGATGATGCATATACATCAACAAACTCGGCGCGTGACTCTTTAAAACCAACCGTATTTACATTGGCAATGTTATTTGATGAAACATCTAAGTCTTTTTGTGCAGCGTTTAACCCGCTTAATGCGATATTAAATGACATAATTTAATCCTTTTAAAATTCAATATTTTGCTTAACACCTGTACTGCTCAATACTTAAGCTGTCAGGTAAAGTTTATAATTTCTGCTTACTTTTTTATTAAAATACTTAAATGTCGCCTTCAGATACTTCAACCACATCTTCTAGTGCCATCGCACTGCCACCATTAAGGTTAAGCACTATTTTCCCACCGCTACCTGCTAACGTAACACTATCAACTTTACGGTACGTTTGGGCTTCTAATTCAGCTGCTTCACCTTCGACTAAACCTACGATACGAAAACGATAAGCGCCTGCTGCTGCTGGTTCACCTTTAGCCGTTTGCCCATCCCAAGTAAAAGTAAATCCGCCTGCTTTAACATCACCAACAGGGACGGTTTGAATGACTTCACCTGCAACATTCTCAACATAAATCTTTACATTACTGGCAGGTTTATCTGATACCAACTTCCCTTTAACCGCTTCACCTTCTGCCATGCCAAAGACATTATCTTCCACTAAAACACTGCGTCCAACTAATGATGAAGCTTGTAATGCTTGACTAGAGGTCATTGAACCAGCAAATGAACCAAAAGAATCATTAAGGGTCCTTACGCCATCAGTCGTAGAGAAGGCTGTCATTTGCGAGATCATCTGATTATTATCAACTGGTTTTGTTGGGTCTTGATTCGCAAGCTCTTTAGTGAGTAGGGCAAAAAAGTCAGACTGCGTTAGCATCCCCTCACTGCCATCACTAATTTTAATGTTTGATCGTTCTACACGTTCTTGAGCTGCAGCTCTCATCTCAGGAGTAGTAAGAGTTAGCCGTTGTCTAGCAGCTTCAGCGGCTGCAGTAGCTGCTGCCTGAGCCTCTGCAGTGGCAGTTTTAGTAGTAATCATTGCGTTTACCTTTGACCTAAAATTAAGGCTTCATTAAGTATATTTGTTACTGAGTTAGCCAGTTGCACGTTGTTTTGATATGAACGTGACGCTAAAATCATCATGTTTACCATACTTTTACTTTTCTCAGTCATGGCCACGACTATCTTTGCCCTAACTGTAATGTTTTATTCAACATATTCTTGGCTGATTCAGCCAACTGCACATTTGTTTGATATGAACGTGACGCTGAGATCATGTTGGTCATTTCTTCAATAACATTGACATTCGGCTTGTAGATATAGCCGTCTTTATCGGCCATAGGGTGACTCGGTGCATATTCCACATTCAATGGTTTATCACTTTCAACAATACCTAAGACATCAACACCAACCCCACTACCATCACTTTTCCCCTGCCCTGCGGCAGCTTCTTGCATGGCAGCGGCAAAAACAGGATGCCTGGCACGGTAAGTTTTATCGGCACTGCTACTAACACTATCAGCGTTGGCAATATTACTCGCGGTAGTATTTAGGCGGACTGATTGTGCGCTCATACCACTACCAGTAATATCAAATACGTTAAAAAGACTCATAATTATTGACCTCCGCTGATCACTTTCTTCATGGCTTTAATTTTGCCATTAAGAAACTGAATGCTTGCTTGATATTCCATTGAGTTTTTTAAATACAAGTTTCGTTCCACTTGTACGTCAACCGTATTACCGTCACCTGTGTCAGGGTTATTAGGCACACGATAATCGACGGAATTATTTAACTCTGTTCGTACATCAAAGTGTTTATCATTAGTGCGAGACATGCCCATTTTCTGCTTATTTGCCGCTTGTGCTAGTGCTTGATTAAAGTCTAGCCCTTTAGCTTTGTAGCCTGGGGTATCTGCATTGGCAATATTACTGGCAATAACCTCTGCACGTTGAGAGCGGATAAGCATGCCCTGTGTATGCAGTTGAAAGCCTTTATCAAAACCTATAGCCATATTAGCCTCACAATGATTAACGATTAGCTAAAAGGAATACAAAATTTGTGCCAATGAGTAAATCAATAGAGAATAAAAAGGGAGGAAAGGGAAGTGAATGATAGGGCTAACAGCTAGGAATAATGGCTGTTAGCGAGGAGTTTTAACTGAGTTATTTTTTCTGATAAACGATACCAGGATTGCAGCGTAGCATGGTAAAGTCTTGGTTTATCCCTGACAAGGACTCTGAAGCACCGAGAAATAAATAGCCATCGTTATTCAACACGCCATGAATTTGACTAATGATTTGTGCTTTTATTTTTGGCGAGAAGTAAATTAATACATTACGACAAAATACAATATCAAAACGACCCATAAGGCTATAGCTATTGAGTAAATTAAGCGGTCTAAAGCTCACCATTTTCTTTACTTCATCTTTTATCTTCAACATACCGTTATCACCCGGTTCAAAGAAGCGTTGTTTTCGCTCAGCAGATAAGCCTCGAGCAAGCGCTAGACTGTCATAGTGACCATATTTGCAATGCTCTAGCATAGTCGTTGATATATCAGTACCAATGACTTGTACGCCACGTGGAAATGCACCTGGATTCTTTTGTTGATATTCCAGCACTGACATAGCAATAGAGTATGGTTCTTGACCAGAAGAGCTTGCCGCAGACCAAATTTTAACCGGCGTTTTACGATCAGAAAAATTAGGTAGCAACTTACTTTGAAGTAATTTAAAAGGGTAGTCATCACGAAACCATAAGGTTTCATTGGTGGTCATAGCATCTATAACGGCGGCACGCATTTGCCGCTCAACAGGAGTTAGCGTACGATTAACTAATTCAGTCAATGAACTGAGGTTAAATTTAGCCATCAGTGGCGCTAATCGGCTTTTAACTAAATACTGCTTATTTTCACCGAGTACTATGCCACATTGCTGCTCTAAGAAGGTTCTAAATTGATTATAACTTTTTTCATCAAGTTCTCTTGCTGACACTATTGCTTCCTACTTATTTCGTATTTTCCTAAACCCTCCATAAATTGGAGGTCGTCGTTAACTTTCGATAACGACTATTTAGCTATATACCCGTTCCACTTGAATATGCATGATTCAGCTGGA
>MAAC01011961.1_pt1 | contig 10858 bp, 5 predicted proteins | sample 1115981 | NCBI WGS metagenome assembly MAAC01 (sample SAMN04961126, study PRJNA320927) | seawater metagenome | isolation source: sample BD02T64 sea water enriched with oil for 64 days | place: USA:Gulf of Mexico | collected 2013-07-27 | reverse complement strand
GCGCAATTGTTGGCGTACAACCTTTTGGTGGTCGTGGACTTTCTGGCACAGGTCCTAAAGCAGGTGGACCAAATTACTTATTGCGCTTAGTTAAAGAAAAAGCAACACCTAATGCTGATGATTTTGAAATGTTACCGTCAAAGGCCAAAGCCTTAGCGGGTGATAAAAAATCGCAAACAGAAGCTGTGTTATTTATGGACAGGGCTAATGCAGCAGAAAAAAATTGGCGTTTAACTGAGTTAAATACCCGTGTTTCTTGTGTTCGTCAGTTGTTAGCAAAAATTGCCCATATTGATATTATTGACGATTTAGCTGACGATTTAAACTCCACGTTAGCCTCTGCTCGTTCTCAATTAATTGATATTGAAAAACGTTTGAAAAAACCAGAAGTATTACCAGGACCAACAGGCGAGTCTAATATTCTTTATTTGGAAAACAGAGGTAATATTATTTGTTTTGCTGATGAAAAAGTAAGTTTTCATTTTTGGGTGCTTTCTATTGTAACGGCACTGGCAACAGGCAATACCGTTATCGCGGTTGTTTCTGATCTATTCTATGATGAAGCGTTAGCCTTTAGAGATAAATTTCTTGCTACCGATGCAGATAAAGGTATTTTCCAAGTGGCAAGACTTCGTCATTTATCGACTATGTTAGAGCATCCCATGTTATCGGGTGTTGTTGTTGATAGTAATTGTGATCGTAAACATTATATCAGTGAAAAATTAGCCCAACGCCAAGGCGCGATATTACCGGTGATCACCTCAGAGCATCTTGATAATTTAATTCAACGTTTGTTAACGGAAAAAACAGTCAGTATTGACATGACAGCCTCGGGCGGTAATACGTCTCTGATGACCTTAGTGGAAGAAGACTAACGTCTTTTGAATATGTCGAAATAAGAAAGCCGAGCATCATATGATGCTCGGGTAATTATTTAGCTAGTTAGGAATGAAGCAATGTTTATAATAGGAAGGATAAATAAGATGACAGTTTTTAATGAACCACCAGACTACAACATTAATGATGAAGTCGCGGGCTCAACAATATCAGCAATGGAAAAAACCATAACAAAAGAAAACGATATCAGTTTTTCCGCTATACACGATGAGGTAGAAGACGAGTCATCATTTTGTTTCGTGTTGGGATATAACTAATACTGGAAGACTTTATTTCTAAGAGTAATAAAAATTCAATTATATATTTTCATTACTTTTCTAAAGTTATGGCTGAAATTGAGTCACTGATTTTCTTGATAATAAAGTGGGAGAAACACATGTTGAATGTGCAAATCCTTAACTTTATAAACATTTTGAAAAACCAGCTTTGCACTCATTCTTCACATTCCATGTGCCGGATTATCGATTGTTGTGAGTTTAGGGTAAAGATAATTAACAAAATTGACATTATCGTAACCCATAATAGGCAAATCTTTAGGTAACCTAAATCCGTGTTTTCTACGTATTTCATCGAACCTGAAGTCATTTCATCATTGGCACAAACGATGGCTGAAAAAGAGACTTTCTTATCGATGAAATGCTTTAATCCTTCACTGCCGCTAGTCTCTTTAAAGTCACCAATATAAAGAAGGTTTTCATAAAAACGGATGCTTTGTTCGGTAAGTGCTCTTTTATGACCAGTAAGGCGACTACTCGCATCAGCCTTTAATTGTTGTCCAGCGATATAGGAGATATCTTTATGGCCTAAATAAATCAACGCTTTTGCCGCAAGCTAGCCCCCAGCTCATTATTTAAACTGATGCAATTATCGACAAGTTCATCAACATGACGACTTATTAAATAAACGGGAATTTTGCCTTTGCTCAATTCTATTAAATTTTCGTCACTTACCGCTTCAACGTGAATCATTAACGCATCACAATTACGGCTGAAGAGGAATTCAATACCATATTTTTCTTTTTCCTGTTCATTATGTCCTGTAGTAATAATAACGTGCTTTCCAGCAGCCCTTAATACAGTGTCTGCCGCTATTTTCGCAATTATTCATTAATGATTAAATGCTGCCACCTTGCTTGTTTTTTTGAGGTTAAAAAAAAGTAACATTACGGATTTCTATACATCCGTGCTCTTTATTAATGAATTAAAAATAACAACTAGTAAATGAAAACAGTATGACAATAACATTATGTACATCAGTAATAACCGAAATTAAAATTTAAAATAATATACGGAGAAAATAATGCTTTTTTTTCAAAAATCAATACTATTGCAATCTTGGCGTGAGCCGAGCAAGATATCCAATAAACGACTCAGTAAGGCGGTGTTACTGTTGGTGCTACTAAGTTTTTCACACGTCACCTTTGGCCTTGATTACTGTGATTCGGCGAGCGGTAATCGGTCTTATGAACAAATTAACACTGTGAACGTGAATAATATTCTCACACAGAGCCTCAGTTCCGATGCATATATTCACATTCAAGATAGCGGTATGACGTTGATAAAGGGCGCTTTAAACGAAATCGCTATTGCCCCTTTATTTAGCGGAGTAACTTATGATGAATATTATAAGATATGGGTAGACTTAAACTCAAACGGTAGTTTTGAGGATAATGAACAGTTGTTTTATACCAATACTGATAGTTTGGCTTTAGACTCTATCTTTATACCTGCAAATACCTCGTCTGGTGTTAAGCGCATGCGCGTGATTCAAAGTTTCTTCGATATTACTTCTGCTTGCGGTGATATCTCATATGGTCAAGTGGTAGACATTGATATTCCAGTTCAAGACGAGTGGATTAAATGTGCTGATGAAGGAGGGGTGTGTTTCGGTACTAACGAAAAAAACAATGTAACCATTAGATATGGTATACCAAGAAAGTGGGCTTACCGTTATAATGAAGTACTTGTTGACAATGTAGGAATTTCTAATGATCTAGTTGTAGACTGTAATAATAATTTTAATGAATTTGGCGACCCCGCACCAGGTTCCCCTAAAAGTTGTTACTATAAACTGGAGAAGTTTCCAGATTATCCAGGAAGGGACCCAAATGCACCAATACAAACACTACATTCCGTAACTGACGACTCCGCTGAAGAATTTTATGCATCAACACTTATACATTATGGGAGTTTAGTCAGTCCCGATGGCAATTCTGAATTAGTAATGCAACCTGATGGACAATTAGTTATTTGGAGTGGTGGTCAGGCAACATGGATATCTAACCCCTACCAAAGTAATTCAAATAACGACCAGTTTACATTTCATGTAGTACACAATGGTATTGAAATACGTAAGAATTACACAACCGTCGTCTGGTCTGCTTATCCAGAAGGGATTACAGCAAATACTAACTACCTTTTATCTCTAGACAACAACGGACAATTAACGCTCAATGATTTAGAAGATGGAATAGTTCGTTGGAGGGTCAGTAACGGAACAGATGAATTTAGAAACGATTCTCTATCAGAGAGTACCATTGAATCTTTACATGCCAAAGCGGGCTGGGTTCACACGGCAGATTGGGATAATAATGACCACACTGCCTTCAACACAAAGCATAATGGCCATTCACATTGGAGAATGCACGAGTTTTACCATAACATGACTCACGGACTAAAAAAAGTTGGCGCTAAAATTGACGATGTTTTTGTAGATGCATGGGACGAAGTGGTTGCTTTTGAAGAAAAGACTTCGTCTGCCATTCATTACGGGATATTGGACAAAGCTCTCAATAGATTACCTTCATCCAGAGCCGTTGAATTTGCAACAGGCATATCGGGTTTAGTGACCCATTTAGACAATGGAAGTCTTGATCTAGGCGAATTGATTGAAGATGAAATGGCTAAGCTTGCCGATGGAATCCTTTTACAAGATGAGCACAGTGAGATAATTGCTGCAGTCGATGATATAACATTGGCTGAAGGGCGCAAATTACAAACAGCAACGACTGCTACAACGTGTAATCAATGGGGAGCGATTTGCACTTGGCTATCTCAACCACAAAATGCAGGTAAACGACTTGATTATGCTTTAGAAATCGACCCGACTGCAATAAATAAGATGTTCAGTGCGGGTGAGTTTATTCATGCCTCTGCTGGTTGGGTAGATCAACTACAATTTAGATTGTTCTTTACGCACCCTAGACTCGATGCAGCAGGAAGATATTCTACACAAATTCGCTTACGCCTGTTAGATTATGCAGGTTATTACGGTTCAGCGGGCATTAATGATGACTATGCGTCATTGGATGGTACTGTCGACGCCGGTTTAGTTACCATACGCGATATCATCCTACCCTATACTTGGGATACAGATAAAACTTTTAGCAATGGTCGGGAGTTTCAAGGCATAAAATACTTGGCACTTACCGGCGCAATGGCAGAAGCAGCCATAGATGTAAACTTAAACCTCTCAGATATCAAGAAAGCGTACGGCGAAAAAGCTCTCGAAAGATTGAACAAAGCTACAAATGCGATTGAAGGGTTTGTTGAAGAGGCTGGCATTGAAATGGTAAATCTGACTGCTGGCGGAACGATTGCTTATGCATCAGGTCTTGGCGGAGCTGAGGAAGTTGATGCAGTTTTTAACGCTTATAAAGACCTGCCCGGCAAATTATCAGGAAGTATTGGTTTTGAAACAGGGCTAGGCATTACACCAGCAGCATTTTATTTCGATCTAAACGAAATGCGCGATGTTGCTCTATCTAAAGACTACCCACCTGCATTGGCTAGTGTTGGGTTTCATATGTTTACAATCATTATGACTGAAATATTGGGTGAAGCTGTTATGCTCGGCGGTGGTGTTTTTTCAGGAGTAGATGAACTAGCAGCAGCAGCAGCAGGCTGGGGCGCTGGGTTATCACTAGCTAACAGTGAATTAATGCTGGGTGGTTTAATGGGAGATGCCTACTATTATGGTATGCATCGTGAGATTTTTGGTAAAACTGACGCCGTTTCCATGTCAGCAGAAGCCTTTTGGTGGGGGGCTGCCAAACTAGGTTGGACCATTGATACACCGGGTTTGGTTAGTAAAGCTCTTGAGCTCTTTGGTACACACGGTCAAAGTTCAGGGGCTCCTATGAAGCTGCGCATGCAAATAAACGGATCTTGGTGGGCTCATGAATATTGGTCATCAGGTAATAATCGACTGAAATCTTATGGTAGTTTTCAACTCAAAACAAAAAACGGTAGCTGTATTAAATCTAGAACGAATCATACCGATGCTGTTCAAGAGCCATGTATGAATGAGGACAAGTTCTACTGGATGGCTAAGCCGTTTGGAGCTCCAGAAGACAATACCTATCAACTGAGATCTCAATTTGATAATAAGTGTATACGGACTACTACGACAGTAGTTAATGGTACAATACTCAGTGTACAAGCTTGCGACAGCTCACTAAATCAACGGTTTAAAGTCAGAAGGTTGGCGGGTAAAATGACCTTTACCTCAATACTGAATGATACTAAGTGTTTTGACGACAGAGGTGGTACAAGTGACATACACATGTGGGCTTGTGATTTGAAAAACCAAAACCAATACTTTACAGTGGATTATTCAACCGGAATAGATGTTGCTAGCTGGTCTAATTTAATAAGTAGTGGTGCGATTGCACATACCATTCGTGCCAAAGACGCCACAAACTGCATTGGCTTTGAAGTAAGTGGTTCAGCCGTATTACAAACTTGTAATACAAATTTGAGCGGCAACAACAGTAATCAAACTTTTTATCTAATAAAAAATGATGAATACTTCAAGATATTAGCATCGAATACAGATGCCACTGTCATAAGTCCTGACAGAATATATCTAGCCGAAGGTGATGATAATGTTGCTGAATTTGTGATACACAGTAATACAGCTGAGACAGACTGGCAGCCCCTGGTGCAAGATGACGGCAGTGTTAAGTTAAAAAACCGTTCTTCTGGACAGTGCATGCAACACGAGAATGGTGGCATGTTTGTTAGCTCATGTGACAGTGGAAAAGACGCCGAACAGAAATTTATCATTAACATAGACAAATATAATCTCAATGGAGGATACGATTAATAGTATTTAATACAGTATAACATCTCATATCAGTCAGCCATTATTATTAAATAATGGTTGACTGAATAAGTAGTATTTAACACTATGCTTATCTTATCAAGCTGACCAGCCAGAAGTCGCTATAACTAGTTGATTAATAAGTTTTTTATTTATGGTTTTTTTATAAACACATCTCTTTATACTAGTATAACTAACCTGATGTGATGGTCTCCTCCCTATACGGCATCTATGTGCCATGATTGAAGTTGTTACACAATCAAAAAGGGAAAAGACCAAGATGAAGTTTACAAAAATTGGGTTAGATATAGCAAAATGGTTTTTTCATGTTGTCTGTTGTAATGACCAAGGGCACTTAGCTAGAAAGTAAATCCTAAAACGAGCGCAAGTAGTAACATTCTTTCAAAACCACCCATCTTGTTTTCTTAAAAGCAGATGTTTACTTATTAGAGTAACTCATAGGAGCATATAAAACACATGTCAAATAATGAAAGAAGTCTCTCCGGATCAGAACAGTTAGTTTCGATTACGGATCTTGAAGGCAGAATCACCTACGTTAACGATGAATTTTGTACTATTGCAGGTTATTCAAGAGAAGAGTTAATTGCCCAACACCATAATATTGTTCGCCACCCTTCAATGCCTAAAGCTGCCTTTGCTGACTTATGGAGTAAACTAAAACGCGAAGATTCTTGGCGGGGTATGGTTAAAAACCGTTGTAAAAATGGTGACTATTATTGGGTGGATGCCTATGTAACCCCGCTATATGAAAATGGCAAACTAACAGGCTATCAATCAGTAAGAACTAAACCTAGTCAAGATAAAAAACAAAAAGCTCAAGCGCTTTACGATGCAATTAATAATGATAAATCAAGCTTTGATTTACAAGCTAATTTCAGTTTAAGGCGATTAATAGCGATAGTCATTTTTATTTTAGCTTCTATGGCTAATTGGGCTATTACGGGTTCAATTACTTCATCGATAGTCATTCTTGTTTGTATTGTATCAATATTATTAGTTTTCTCTCCTGAGCTTTTTTCATTTCCAAGCTATATTGCTAAAACGAAAAAACTACTCGACAGCCCTTCGCGAATAGTTTTTTCAGGAAAAGGGCCTTTAAGTATAGTTTTATACTCAATAGAACTTTATAAAGCACGAATTAGAACAATACTAGGTAGAAGCCTTAATTCAGGGCGGGAGCTAGTCAAAGTTTCTGCTGCTTTAAAGAACTCATCTAATGAAATGAAAAGTGGCATTGAAGAAGAAAACTCACATTTAGCCCAGTTTGCAACGGCTATCACAGAAATGAGTGCAACAATAAGTGAAGTCAGTGCCAATACAACTCAAACTTATGACAAAGTTTTGATTGTACAAAATGAATGTCAGGAAAATATTTCTGTAGTGGGTTTAAGCCAAAATAAAATTAATACTTTAGCTAAAGATGTCGAAAAATCTTCTGCCAATGCGCTTGAGCTAGTCGATGATGTAAATAAAATATCAACGATAATGTCTGAAATTCAAGGTATAGCAGATCAAACAAATTTACTAGCATTAAATGCCGCAATTGAAGCCGCAAGAGCCGGAGAGCAAGGGCGTGGCTTCGCGGTGGTGGCTGATGAAGTAAGAACACTTGCAAGTAGAACTCAAGAGGCAACCGTTCACATTCAATCCTCGGTAGTTGAATTACAAAGAACATTAAAAGAGTGGAGCCAATCGATGTTAAACAATAAAACAAATGCTGAAGAGTGCTCTAAAGATAGCTCAAAAATAAAACAGTCGATGGAAAATATCATAACCAATATCAATGATGTTAGTGATATGTCTGCACAAATAGCAACAGCGACGGAAGAGCAGAGTGTTGTTGCAGACGAAATTACAAAGGGCGTTCATACGATAGATGAAATATCTCAGAATAATTTAAGACTAGCCAATGAAGTACAAGAATATGGTGTATCTGTAAGCAACAATGCAGCTGATTTAGAGAAATTAAGTTCAACCTTTAAATAATGGGGTACCCCCTAAGACCTCAACTTATCTTTGGTTGATAAACTTAGTGGTATTTTTGTTGTTAAATCAAAGCGTTTGCAGACCAAACTAATTGAACGCGAGTAATCAATGTACGTCGACACGCAAATTTACAGGTTTTTAGAGACATTAAAATGATAAATAACATCTTTTCTGAGTTATCTAGGTCATCACAAATTCATAGTGGAAGCTTGCAGCCTATTATTGATAATGGAATAGGGGTTTTAGTTAAAAACAATCATGTTGATGTGGCTAATCTTTGGCTGTCATCAGGTATTAATGATGTTTTTGATTGTATTGCGGAAATAACAACTGACTCGCAACATCAGCGCAAAAGCTTAGACAAGAGTATTTTTCCCTGGACTTGTATTGATTGCCTAAATAAGGGAGATAGCATTTCAAAATGTATTATTGAACATTGGTATATACAAGATAGCGATTCACCACTATGCAAAGAGCTAGGAGGAAAGTTTGTTATATGTGCCCCTATTTTCGTGCATGGCAAAGTCGAAGGCTTCATATCAGTTTGTAATTATCATTCGCCATTTACAAACATCAAAGAATTAGCAATTGTTATAAATGAACTTACACTATTTTCTAGCGGGGCTATATTAGCTAATACGGTGTTATCAAAATACTCGAACACTACCGACTTACAAAGTGAAATTGAACAAGTAGCTTCAATTGGTGGTTGGGAATTTGATATTAATACACAGCGCCTGTTTTGGACTGAGGAAATATACCATATTTATGGTTTGTCACCAGAAGTAAAGGTAACACCGGAGTTTGCGAATAAATTTCACCCAAAAGAAGCGCAAAATATCATTAAAACTAAACTTTTACGGGCTGTTAAATATTTTGAAGCCTATGACGTTGAACTTCCTTTTGTAGACAATAATGGCCAACATAAATGGATAAAAACAACAGGGAAACCTCGAATATCCAATGGTAAAGTCACTCATATTTATGGCGTTTTTGAAGATATTACTTATCAAAAACAACTCCTAGATACTCAAGAAGACATGAAAGTAAATACCCAAATAATACTTGATACCCTTAATGATGCCATTGTGACTATCTCTGAACAAGGAAGCATTTTATCGGCTAATAAGGCTGTTTATAAAATATTCGGTTATCGTGTTGAAGAATTGGTTGGTAAAGACATCTCAATGTTAATGCCAGAGCCTTTTGCATCAAAGCATGGTCAATATTTAGCACAATATTTACAAGCGGGACAGGCAGGCATAATAGGTGTTGGTCGTGAACTACTTGCAATCAAAAAAGATGGGGGTACCTTTCCAATGGAGCTTTCTATCTCTGAAATGATGAGGGGAGGAGAAAAATGTTTTACAGGCATTGTTCGTGATATCTCAGAGCGTAAAAAGTCAGAGCAATATATTCAAAAATTAGCTTACTATGATGACTTAACAGGATCCTTCAATCGCTTCTCTTTTGACAAAGAGTTATCTAAATACTTTGATTTAAGCGGTTTTGTAAAAAATGAAATATCAATATTCCTTATTAATATTGATAAGTTCTCACAAATAAACTTAGTCCATGGTGAAATCATTGGCGATGAAATCTTAAAGAGCGCAGTAAAACGTATTAAAGAGCTACTGCCTCCGTGGACTAATGTTTATCGAAATAATGCAGATAACTTTTTCATTACCTTTAAGCACCATGAGGCGATAAGTATTGATGACCGTACGGTCACAAACAATGTGATGGCTGATAAGCTACTTAGTGGCTTGAGCTCTCCTTTTAAGGTTGATGGTAAGTCTATTATGATTACTGTCAGCATTGGTCTTTTAGACTTGACAGATATTAAAATTGATAAGTCTAATATAAAACCATTATTAGAATTGTCAGTCCAAAAAGCTAAGTTTCACGGAGGAAATCAATTTGCATATGCCAAAAGTCATGAACATGCCTACTTGAAACGTCATTCTGAATTAACAATGGCTTTGAAAGATAGTCATTTTATAAAAGAAGTCAGCTTAGTTGTACAGCCTCAATATGATGTATTTGGAAATATAGTTGGCTCAGAAGCTTTGGTAAGGTGGAACTCACCGTCTTTTGGTTTTGTTTCTCCAGCAGAGTTTATTCCGTTGGCCGAGCAAAATGGTAAAATAGTCGATATCGGAAACTGGGTCATTGAACAGGTATGTTTACTCGTTGCCCAAAGGCGCCTCTTTACAACAGAATATAATCCTGTATCGATTAATGTAAGTACGAAACAAATAGCTCAGCCTTCTTTTAGTAAGTACTTAGTCGACACACTCACTAAGCATAAGATACCACCTTCAGAGGTTGTTATAGAGTTAACTGAAAGTACATTGATTGCAGATTTTGATTTAGTCATAAATATAATGACTAATTTACGGGGTTTTAATTTTTCAGTGGATGACTTTGGAACAGGATACTCTAGTTTAAGTTACCTTCAAAAATTGCCTATTTCTGAGCTTAAGATAGATAAATCATTTATTGATGACATCAAGCATGCCTCTGATCATGTACCCATTGTAAATTCAATTATTCAAATGGCACAAGAGTTAGATCTTAAAATAGTGGCAGAAGGAGTAGAAACTACGGAGCAGTTAAAATATTTAGAGCAGCATGGTTGTAAAATAATACAAGGATATCTATTTTCTAAGCCTCTCAGTGTTGAACAATGGCTAAAGCAGTTTTGTGCGGAGTAAACTGAGGAAGGTAGCCTGGTCGGCATAAGCTATGCTGCATACTTATCTCTATTAAACTTTAAAGCTCGATCGTATCTGTTCGGAGAACAGTACCTAGTCTTTGCTAATACTCCAAGGTAGGAGCTTTTCTATGT